>ERZ808252.29-NODE-29-length-163794-cov-14.748899_pt1 | contig 163794 bp, 137 predicted proteins | sample MGYA00521242_ERZ808252 | MGnify/ENA primary metagenome ERZ808252 (study PRJEB31516, sample SAMN03275581) | gut metagenome | biome: mammalia-associated habitat; material: feces | host: Papio cynocephalus | place: Kenya | collected 2012-08-07 ...
TAAGTCAGACGGAGCAAAGTTTCAGTTTCATTTTCCACGCAGGCAATTTATGGATTCTGATGATAACAGAATATCAATTAAAAAGATTGGATTAAGTAAAGGATTGATAGAATTTTATGGAAAAATAGAGCCAAGATTTCATCTTTATATGAAATATGATATTGTTTCTAATCAGAAAAATAACATGGGATGGATTGGCGTTTCTTTAGATAACAAATGGAATATGATTGATGATAAAGAAAATTTAATCAGTCCAAATCAATGGTTCGATGGTATATCTTCTTTTAGTGATAAGCGTTATGCCCCTCAAATAATAATTGTAACATTAAACGAAAAGAAAAATATCATCAACAATAAAAGAAAATATATATCCCAAAAATGGTATGATGATGTAGCGTTTTTCGGAAATGCAATGAATAAAGATTTTATAGTTTCATTAAACAACAAGCAAAACATTATCAATCGTGATGGGAATTATATCTATAAAAAATGGTTTGATAAAATAAGCCCATTTTGTTCTGATTATGCTCAAAATACTTATTATAAAGTAAAAATTAATAATAAGTATAATATTATAGGTCCCGATTTAGGAAAATTTTTAATAAATATTTGGGTTGATGAAATTGATGATTATCAAAATGATTGTGCAGTTATAACATTAAATGGTAAAGAAAATTTGCTGCTTCGGTACAAAGATAAACAACTTCATGCTTTATTTAAACCAATATCTGATATTTGGTTTGATGAAATTGAATACTTTCATATGGATTTAAAATACACGACAGTTAGATTGAATGACAAATGGAATTTAATCAATAAAAAAGGAGAATTGGCATTTAAGGAATGGTTTGATGCAATATATGAATACAGAAATGATTATGTTGTAGGAAAACTAAATAGAAAAGACGGTGTATTTGATATTCCAAATAGTAATGAAAATATAAATGAAAATAAAATTCAAGTAGCCAAATCTGACATTAAAAATATGATTATGGAATGTGTTAATAAGGTTATCAAAAAAATATATAAAGACAAATAAAATATAAAAAGCCACGGAATAAAAACCGTGGCTTATTCTTTTAATTAATTCTAACTGTATCCGAAAGCATTGTTTTATTGTCAAGCATATCTGCTTTTTTAGCCATAAGGGAAGTTGTCCAATATGGATTCGGCGGAAGCATACTATAATCATGTGTATGATTCATAAACGCTTCCACAAAAGTTTGTAAGAATTCAACAAGTTTTTCTCCATAAGGCAATTTATATGCTGATTGAATAACTTTTTCAAGTTCCTTATCATCAATAAGGGCTTTTCTGTCAGTCATTTTATATGAATTAGGAGAAGACGTGCTTAATAAATTAATTTTATCAGCAACAATTGTGGCTGTACTATTAACATCATCTCCAATAGGCTTTGTATGATATTTCAATTTAAGATATGCCGGATTCTTTGTGTTGAATGTTATATCATATTTATCGGTATCATCTACGATTTTAACACCGGCCTTTACCCTAACATCATCTTCTGTTATTTGTATGTCAGCGTTTTTTCTTCCTCTTACAACAACATCATTATCATCAGGTAACGTTCCATCTTTTTTAGGGTCCATTCGGGGAGCAACATCAAATTTCTTATATGCACCCCTTTGGTATGAATCAGCCCCTTGAAAATATGGGTCATTATAGAGTCTATGGTCTTGGGATATAACCGGTCCAATATAATATCTTTGACTGTATCCATCATTGGCTGTGGCTTGGATAATCAAAACCGCTTCACCAACTTTAGGCTTTACATGAAATACTTTCGGAAGTAACGGAAACGCATAGTCTATATCTCCCAAACTTTTGTCGTTATCTTCGGGAGACAAGCGTACTTTTATTCTATCAGCATCAGTATCATCATCAATACTAATGACTTTACAAAACCTCACAAGAGGAATTTTTCCTTCTGCCATATATTACAAATAAACATTTTTTCTTATATTTAATTCATTTTCAGCATCTTTATACCAATGCTCCAATGTTTCCATTTCCTTACAAAGTTCAACAATCTTACTTTTCTTCGCTTCATATTCATTATTCAGAGTTTCCATATATAATTTTATCTCTGAATTTCTCATATTTTTACAGTCTTTCTTTTCCATATTCTATTGCATAATTCCGTTTCCTATTGAATCCAACAAATTGGTTCCGACACAAGTTACAGGACCACCTGCATTTGCACCCGTGGCTTGAATAAGGAGGCTTTCCATAGGGATAGCCACTTGTACCGTAGCATCATATTTTATAGCATCTACAATACATTTAACCACATTGTAGGTATACTGATTGATTTTATTATCACTTCCATCGGGATTAGGCTCCGTAGGAATTCCTAACGCTTTGTTATTTTGAATAATTTGCGTGGTTATTTTATATGCTGATAACCCCGGCCTGTTCAATGCCGTGCATTTTAAAAGTAATGGCGGGAGAACATTAGCAGGAGTTTTCGCTGATTCAAGGGCATTTGTAACTGTATTTACTGCATCTGTAATTGTCATAATGTGCTATGTTTTAATTAATTATTAACAACTATCTGTAGTAGATTCAGGTGTTGTTTGGTCATTAATAATATCCGCATAATCAACATCATCAATCTGCCCGATAATTTTCTTTCTTCTAAATTTGTACAATGGAAGGCATTCAACAGCAGCCTTAAGAATCATAAGCCAATATTCAAGGGCCTCCAACACAAGAAGAAGTTTATATTTGATAAGAATAGGAAGTACTTTCTCATAAAATAATTTGAACAATAGTTCAATAATCCTATCTTTAATGAAAAGGACTATAGCCTTTGTCAAACCAAGTAATTTGTTTAAAAGTAAATTCAATATCTTTCCGTAATCTTCCCCTAAAAAATCATCCATTTTGGTGACTCCCATCAGTTCAAAGTTAATGAGAAGCAAAAGAACAACTTGTGGAGTAAATATCGCCTCTATAATTGGCATGGCAAGAGCCCACAGCAATTTTTGAAGTAGATTTCCATCAGTATCAACTTGAAGTCCATATTCAATTGTAGGTTCAGTTGTAGGGTCAGCAGTTACTTCGGTAATCAATTTTTTTATCTGAGTAACATTACCCTCCGCTGAAGATGATGAATTAACCCCGTCAAGATTGCTGATATAACTTGTAAGGTCATGGCTTTTAGCCGGAGTGGTTTCCCCGCCATAATTGGTTGCCCCGTATCTTGCCATAAGCATTTCTTGAAGCATGTCGTTAAATTCATCATTGGAAAAAGACATATAACAATCAGCAACCTCCATATCATTAGCCTCAACTATATTTTTGATGGCTTTAGAGATTTTACTTTTAATCAATTTTCTTGTGAAATTAAAATTTAACGAAGATACTGTTGATAATGCGAATCCGAGCAAATGTTCACACATTCCTACAATAAGGATTTTTGGGTGAAGAATTTGGATACCCGTCAAATAATCCCAATTGAATTTATATATGCTTGCGTTAAACGCATGTTTAGGAACTTTAACAGTTTCCTCCCCACCCATATTGGTTATCAATGCCTCACGTTTTCTTGGTCTAAAATATCTTTGAGAAGGAATATAAACAGCCAAATATTGACCGCTTGTTCCCCATGGTTCCAATTGTATTATAGGATAAAGAGGGTCTTTATCAGTTATATATGACGGCATGCCATATTCCTTGAACGGGTCATACAAAAATTCATCATTTTCATTTTCCTTGGTATTATACCAATCATTCCAATCTTGGGCATTTGTTCTTCCAACTCCTATCTTGGCTGCGGACACACGGCTGTCCCACATCATATGATTGTATTCAATTTGAGGATATGTCATACCTTTGTTCAAAACATACCATATGAAAGCATTCATATCCATAGTTTTATACAGCGTATTAGGATTTAGTCCATCATAATAAACTATATAATCACAATCATCATCATTTATATCTTCCGTAGGAACAAAATTCACTCGGCAAATATTTCCGCCTTCTGATGCTTCCTCAAGAGAACATTCTTGATATTGGTATTCATATGTTGTATGGGCAACAGTCTCCGTCACTTCATAAGTTTCATTTTTCTGAACGGTTTCTTCTCTTGTTGTAGTCCATGCGGATACTTCAGTCTCATTATTGAATGTCCCCCAATTGTACATATTTTCCCACAAGGAATTCCATTTCATTAAACGATTGTATCTTATGCTATTCCAATGGCTACCACTGTCAAGTTTTTCCATAGGAGTACCATTTCCATGACCATAACAAGCCTCACAACAACTTTTTGATTTTTCTTTATCAAAATAAACCCAAACATTTTCGCTGCCCATTTTAGTAGAACAAGCAGGACCAATGTTATTGATTGATATATAATTTAATATAGATGCTTTTGCAGGTCTTTCATCATCTTTTGGGCAAAGAAATATAACATCAGATGAAGACCGTTGTCCCTTTCTAATTGTAACGCTTTGAATAGTAGCAGTTTTCTCTCCATATTTATTGGCACTTACATAGACAGTCAAATCCTCGTCAAGAACATTTCCATCATCTACCCATTTCCCTTCTTTGGTTTCTTCGTTATATTCCCATTTTTGGACCTTATCAATAAATGGCTTCCATTCCACCTCATCATATTTACCGTCACATTCATATATAATTTGGAATACCAATGATGCACATTTCTTATATTTAGGGACTACAAGTTCATGGTTTTCTGTAATGGTTTTAACCTCATCAGTTGTAGCCGTCTCTGTTCTCGTCACATCTTCATAAGTCGTTATAGGAACTTGAACTTTATGATAATATTTATCACCGCCCTCTATTGCATAATAAAGGCTTCCATCACTTGATGTAGGGCAAAGATTCAGCATGCCTAAAATATCTATTGCCTTTGTCGGCACAATAAATCTATCAAAAGCGTGCATCTTTATCAAATTACCCGTAGCATCATCCATCAATCCATTCAAATCATCCCCATCAAACATCTTATTAGGAATAATAGGGATAGCGGAACAAGTGAAAACACTCATCAATAATGCTTGAAGGATTTTCTTAATTCCCATTTCAAGTTTTTGAAGAAAGTCATTTTGTTCATCAATTTCAATCGCTTTAGATGTTACTTGGTCATAAAGCCCTTGAATGCCCCCTTCAACTTTAACTTCAAGCCCAAATATCTGATTTAAGAGATAATCCAATATATCATTTGTGTTAACACCACAAGCATTAAGCACATCCACCATAAAATCAAATAATGATGTATATGTCTTGCCATGGATATTATCAAGAATGCTCATCGGGAAATTCTCAATGAGCGTTTGAATTGCGGCAATACTGCCTAATACTTTGTCTGTGGGTGTCATTCTATTTCAATTAATTTTTCCTTAATGTATATGTATCAGCATCTCCACCATCATTATCATTAATAGCCGCTTTAAGGTCATTAAGATTTAAAGATGTTCTTTTTGCATAATTCTTGTCATTTACTACAGCGTTTATGTCTCCACTGTTTTTAAGAATTTCGCCCATAAATTTGGCAATTTCAAATTTTGCCCCGATGGCTTTGATTTTATCAACCGTGAAATCATGCACGGCTTTAGCATATTTAGCCTTTTCCTCCATAGTAATATCATCACTTCCGAGATTCGTTGAATTGGTCAATTTATTGATTTCATTCTGTATCTCATTAATTTGCCTACAAGATTGGTCGTATATTTCTTGAAGCAATTCCTCAATTTTTTCCACGGAATTAAGCCTTACTTTATATCTTTTTGCGTCCATCATAAACCTTTTTCAATAAATAGATTAGGTATCATTTTTTAAATTATTCTTCAAGGGCGATTGATTTAAGCAAATAATATAATTGCTTATAAGGCTTCATATTATCACGAACCTCTTTTGTTGTCATCATTGTTTCTTCTCTTAAAAAATATAAAATCGAACTTTTTTGCAATTTATTACTGCCCGTTTTTTCCAACATATCAGGCCAGTTCCTAAGTAAATCAACAAGAGCCTTTCCGACAGTGACTTCATTTTCATTAAGTCCATATTCCTCCGGGTCATTCACCATATTATCCATTTCATCCGAAACTTGTTTTACCAATGTTTCTGGTAAATCCCCTTCGTTTTCACATCCTATTGTCGAAAATTTAATATTGTCGTTTATTTCCTCAAAAGCATCATCATATGACACGTTTCGTTTTCGTTTCTTATCAAATTGTGTTGATTTGAACATCAGATAATTTTTACAAACCGTCCCACAATAAGAATAAGCCTTATAATGATGCGTCACCTTTTTGTAATAACGTGCATTTTCTTCTTTCAATTCATCATATCCATTATCCCCAAAATAAACTTTGATATAAACAGGGTCATTTGGTTCGGCATTCCTTGCCTTTTTCCGATAATCCGCTTCACTCATATATTGAAACGAACGTTTCTCTATCTCTTCATTAGATTTAATCAAATCATAACTTGTAATTATAGGACGGAAATGATTGATTTTTGTGAGTAAATATGAAATCGTGTCATTGAAATTTTGGTCAAATTCTTCATCGGGAACAAATAATTTATATCGGCGAATAATAGATTCTATCATTGTTGTCAATGCCGGATATAAAATGTCCTTGAATATTTCATTTTTAACAGTTTCATTAGACTCATGTATATATTGATTTATAGCATTTTCCTCTACCTCATAAAAATATCCTTTTCTCTCTTTTGGTTTTCTTCCTCTTTTTGCCATTATCGTGGTATATTATTCCACGCTGCAACATTTCTCTACGTTACTTGAAACGTACTTTCCCTATCATCACTTTTCCAAAAAGTCTTTCCTTAATGTATAAAAGAGGGGACATGCCCCTCTTTCGCACCGTACTTTATTCTTCTTCGTATGTTTTTTTGCGGTCTTGAGGGAAATACATTTCTTTGGTAGCCAAATCAATCCACCAATCAGCCTCCTTGACACTCATATTCTTCCCATATTCTGATGTCATGCTCCCGTCCCTATTGGCATAATGATAATATCCAATTTTCGGAATCACGAATATTCGTTTCTCCTTATAAAGGGCTCTCAACAAGAACTCATACCAGAACACAAGTTTCATTGATTCCTTAAGTTTTCCCAATGCTTTGAACTCTTCTGTTTTAAATATTGCGCCTGATGTATTGAAATTAAGATAGTCTTTCATACATTCATTATCAAAGCATCCAATTTCTTCTGAAAACGATGATGCCCATACAGCCTCATTCGCATATCCAATTACTTCATTGGACGGAGCATCTATGATTTCCGTCAACGGAAGGTATGCAAAAGTGTTTTCTGTATCAACAGAAAGGTATTTTTCAACATTAGTAAACCATATTTTTGAAAAAGTATCATCATATTCAAGTACTGAAAAATATTTGGTTTTAACGTTTTCCACCGAAAAATTCACTTGTGCAGCATATTCAGTATCACCCGTATTTTCCAAAAGTGTAGTATTTTTAGATACCTTTTCAATTCCCGAAAGTGCTTCCGAATTTCCTACAACAATAATAGATTCAGCTCCGCTTGCACTTTTAAGTGCTTTTTTAAACATATCCTTCTTTTCCTTACTATCTAATGAAAGTATAGGAATTATCACTGTTAAATCCTTCATAATTAATCTTCTTTTGTTTTAAGAACATTATTTTCTATGTCTGCCTTAGTCTCTTTGAAATCATTAAGCCTACGTTCAATAAGTTCTTTTACATAAACTTGCTCAATTTCATTTTCTTGAGTTTCCTCACTATATAAATCATCCAATTTTGATTGATATTCATACACATCGGCAGGCACTTCATCAAGCGTCCAACTTCTCACTGCGGATGCAATCATTTGTGGAACATCATCAAGATTTTCAAACCACAAGACAGATTCTGTCAATTTATCATTCTCTGTCATCCAATCTGACAACTCATTCGGGACTTTTGCAATAACAAGGCTTCCGCATCTGAGGGATTCAAGGAGGGAATATCCGAAACTTGTTTTATCATCAACCCAAATTGTAATTGCAGCCTCTCTTAACGCCTCAGCAAAAGCCTCTTGGGAAAGCCCTCTCAAATCTCTGAACGAAACCCATTTATAAATTGGATTCTTCCAATAAAAAGGTTTGACAATTCTATTCAAATCAGATTGTTCTTTTGATATGATATTGACAATAAGTTTCCTCGGAGCATCATTGTTTCTGAACACCTTTTTGATAGATGGGGAAACAATATGGGTTCGCACAGTAGGGAAATAATCCTTAATCTTATCTTCTTGCTTTTTTGTTGTAACAATAGCATCCGTAATATTTAGAATATCCAATGTCTGTGAAACCGGCATAAATTCTGTTACATTATTGCTGTTCTGTACAATAATAACCCTTTTGCAAGGAAGTTTTTTAGTCTGCATCATCACATTTGCAAATATTTCCGGAATAAAAAGAAAATCACTTGGAGTAATTTCCACATTATCTTTTTCAATATTCGCATGTGGTAATTTTGCATATTCCTCACCAAGCCAATCAGCAACGCCGACAAAATCATTTTCTTGATGAAGCATTGTCACCTTATAGCCCTTCTTATTCAGAACAAGGGCTGTTTGATATATATATTCAAGTGCACTTGACGGATTTCCTTTGGTGTCAAGCACAAAAAAATACAAGTTAAAATTTTTATCCGAAAGTCTTGCAATGTTTTCATCAACAATGCGAAGCATTTCTTGTTTTGTCATTTCAGCCATATATTTTATATTTTATATTATGATAATTCTTCTAAAATTCCCCAGTATAAAAGGGTGTTGATTGATAAACTCAAGCCTATCGGCATATTGGCATAAGTCATATTTTCGGTGTTATCATCAAGGATAGATACAACCAACATCTTAACAAAATCATACAAAAGCATATCATTTTGCTGATTTGTGTTATTTCTTGTTTCTCTTTCAATCTTCTGTGATATGGTAAAATCACCGGAATCATCAGCCTCATAAGTTTGAACAATCTCTTGTTCTTTTTGATTTCCCTGCTGCGGAGTCAAACAAATCTCTTTAAGTTTATCCAAATTCAAGGCATATGTCTTACCCAAAAATGATATCATTGTAGGCATCTTTTTATCTTCTGATTTATCCTTTTTATTAAACATTCCCATGTATTAAGATTTCTGTATTTTTAGGGTCTGCCAAAAACGTGCTAAAATCTTTATAAGTATAATCCGCTTCTGACACTTTATTATAATCTGCTTTAATTTTGATAGATGTTTTTCCTTCAGGTTTCGTGGATAACAAATCAGGATTAGCAGTGATTAAAACATCACATTTATCCCAAATTGTTGTCAAATCTATAGGAAAATAAACTTCTCTAATTTTTGCTCCTAATTTTGACAGGAAAAAATATGTATTTCCAATTGACAAGCCATATTCTTTAGGTGACACAAACATCACTTCAATATCTTCATCGGTGTCAAGTTCCTTAATTGTTTTTTCAGTCCAATCATTAAGTTCTGATTCAAGCCTTCTTGTGCAAACCCCACATTTCCCAAATAATTCAAAAGCATAATCATTATATATAAAATTATAATATGAATTATCGCTTGTAAAAGGGAAAACAGCTCTTAAATCATTGGTCCAAAATTCAAAGTCTGACAAATCAAATTTATGGTCATATCCCTCAATATAATATTTCACGAAATTGTTTGAAAAATCCCTCACAACATCGTTTAAATCAATCGCTATTTTCATTCAATTTTTATTTTAAAAATAAAATATTATTTTAAATTTGTCAAGATTGTATCTATCAAATTATTAACGTCTATTTCTTTAGATTCAGATTTTTGTTCTTTTCTGACGGCGGCAAACAAATCCACACTATCTTTTTTGGAAACCTTTTGAGCATATTTTTCGTCAAGTTCCTTTGTCTTAAATTTTTCAGCCAAATAAGTTCCGTCATTAAGAATCTTGCAATCAAATGTTACAACAAAACTTCCATCATAAACATTTATTCCAATAAATTTTACATCATCATATTTGAATAAGCAAACATCATCGGTATTCCATCCTTTGTCCGAACACCATTCAAATCCTGTAATATCTGTTATATCTGAACGTGTATCTTTTGTTTCCCATATCTTATAAATGTTTGATATGAAAATCGCATCAGTCTTTGAAAATTGCCCTGCAACTGTAGGTAAATATAAATCAACCATGGCCCGTTTTTTGGACATATAGTTCCTGACAACTATCTTTGTGGTATATTTTTCAATTTTAAATCTCGGCGTAAAATCTTCATTACGAAAAACAGTCAAGGTTGTATCATAATCATGTTCATTTAACGGTAATAATGAAGGGTCTAATTTTTTGTCAAATTGTCCTTGAATAAGATTATGCTTTAAAAAATGCTTATTATCTTGAATGGTTCGAAGATTATAACCTTCTTCTTCGTAAACAGGACTATGTTTCATGAAATCTTCCTTGCATTTCTTTTTAACAGTATCAATACCAGTAAATGCCACTTCGCCTTCTTCATCAACAGTCATTTTTATGCCGGAAGTATCATATTTATCAGCCTCTTTTAAAACTCGGTATGATTTGTCACGCATTTCTATCACTGCTTGTGTCTGTTTTTCCTCAAGCATATCTGCAAACACACCGCCGGGTTTTACTTGTTGATTAATTTCGGTTCCACCCAAAGCATCTTTAGGACCATTCATAACAGCATCAGCCCCCGCCATCCCATGAAATAACGAGTGCCAAGCAATAAGAAAATTTCTTTTTATTTTTTTTATTAAGCCCATTTATCCCAATTTGTTAAGTCTTTCTTCAATTTCATTTATTATTTGATTATGAATATTGTTCATACATTCAAATTTTTCATATTCATGGGTATCTGAATTAAGCCTTCCACTATAGTCCCTAATCATATTTTCATATTTTCGGCAAACCGTACAGGCAGCCTTCTCGTATTCATTAAGGTCTTTAATCGAAAGACTTGTTAATCTGATAGTTTCAATTTCTTTTACCATAATTTATTTTTTTTATTAAAAATAGCGTCTATCATTATAAAAGTCAATCAATTCAACTATTTATTATAAAATTAGATAAGAATGGCTAAATTTAATACAACACAAGATAGGCTTTTGCAAATTATAAATGAAAGCGTTAAGGAAGTTATCGAAGAATCCGAAAATGAAGGATTGGGAAGTTTTCTGGGTAAAATGTATCAGAAAGGAATGAATGCATATAATGGTTTCAAAAAAGATTTTAATGCAGCAAGAAACGTTGAACGTTTTAAAAATAGAGATTATGACCCATATGCTCGTTACGGAACAGAAACAGCCAATAATGCTCGTAATTATGGAGCAAGGCAATATGCCACAGATATGTATAATAAAACTGTTGATAGAAATCAGAACGCCCGTCAATGGACCACAGATAAAAATAATGGAAATCAGCAGCAAAACACAGCCACACAACAATCTCAGCCACAGCAAGGACCTATGGCTAATCCGGATGTTGCCCCACAGCAAAATCAGCAAGCACAAGCACAAACACAACAACAAAACACACAACAAGCAAATCTTAATCCTTCAAGAAACAACACATATACACAGCAAACGCAAAATTCAGCCAAAGCATTAGCACAAAAAAATGCACAGTTCCTTACATCAAAAGGGTTTAAATTTGTAAATGGGCAATGGATATATACAAAAGATGGCTCTAATTGGCCAGCATTAAGAAGCCAATATCCAGATATAGTTCAAGCAGCAAAATCATACGCCTTTGCCACAAGAAAATTGCAAGAGGCAAGAAAAGCAAAATTTGCGAAAATAATTTCAGAAACGATTACTAAATATCTTAAAGACAATAAAATAAAGTTATAAATAAAAAAAGGAGGCTTATTCAGTCTCCTTTTCTTTTTTCCTATCGGTTGAACCAAAACCACCGGTTCCTCGTTCAGTATTCATATTTATTTCATCAACAAATTCAAATTCAGCAGGAATTGTTATCCCAATCTTAATTTGCCCAATTTTGTCACCAACTTTATATCTTGGCATATTTGGCATTACATGATAAAATACAGCCTTAGCCTCTCCCCTATAAAAATAGTCAAGGGTTCCGCAAGCGTTAGACAAAACCATTCCCGTTTTCCATACAGATGAACGGCATCTGAAATCTATACTCAAATTCAAAACTTCAGCAGTCCTTGATGATGACCATTCATTTGCCCCTCTTGCCAAAACATAATAACTATCGTCAAATTCGTAGGCTATTCCCAATCCATATTCCCATACATTTGGTGCAACTTCTTTTTCTGAAACAGCCCATACATCATAGCAAAAATCTCCCGGCTTTCCTTGTGCTGGAAGTTTTGCATTCTCATTAAGTTTTTTAAGTTTTATTTTTACACTCATTTGTTTTCCATATATTTTGCTTTATTATATCTTTCTCTTTCAATTGCATATGCAAGCTCATTTGCCTGTTTTACAATGATTGCAAGAATTGATTTGAAAGGATTTTTTGTGTTATCATCTTCACTATCAAGTATTCTAATCGCCTCATATTCTGTGGGAAACAATTTCACACCATTATTCATCGCCTCCAAAGCACTTCTTTCACCACCCTTGAGATTTCCCTCAAGTTTAGCAAATTCAAAAAATCTTCCGTTACGGATTTTCCAATCCTCAGTACATTCAACATACATATATCTTTTCGATAGATGCATAATGCAACAAACTTTCAGCAATGAATTTTTATCAATCTGAAATGTTCCCGAAATCATTTTTGTCATACGTTCAGCGATTCCCATCAGCATATTAATATGCATAAGGAGCGCCCCTTTATAAGCAGTTCCCGCATCCTCTGTTATCCCGCATGGAGATGAAAGAAGTTCATCATGGAGCTTATCCATGTCATAATGATTATTTAACCCAAGATTTGTAAAGATTGTGGCAAATTGTGCCCATGCCTCATTCGCTTGTGTTTCTGCTAATACCAACATAAATTTAAGTTTTAAAATTATCTAAAGTTTCTTACATAAAATTACAAAAAATATTCAATAAAAACAAAAACCCCCGCATCACTGCGGAGGAAAAAGAAAAAATATGAAAAAATGGTTAAAATAACTAATTAGTTATCAATCTTATGTTGTTAATTGCATTAGTAATATTACGTGTATTGTTAATACTTTGTGTAGTGTCCCCGGAAATTGAATTTTGAATTGATTGAAGTTCTTTAACAACATTTACAAGTCTGTCATCAATAGATTTACCATTATCCTTCATCTGTTGTTGAGTTTCATCACTTTCCCTTTGAACCATGTCATAGAAATTTTCAGTCACGCCTGTTTTATTTGAATGGAAAATGCCTTTGATTGAATTTATTAGTTTATCAAACACAGTTTCTCTATTCTTTCTATTAAGGTCAGCATCAACCTTTTGTTGTTCAGTTTGAGCAGAAATAATGGCTTCAAGCCTATCTGTTTGGTCATGTATTGCTGCCTCATTAGTTCTTGAGAACAAATCTATATGATGAGTTATCTGAAAAGTATTGCTGATAAAACCCACATCTGACTTATATCCGTAAGAATCCTTATCTTTAATATCCATGTCTTTTTAGTTTTTCATAAATAGTTCAAAATAACAGAAAAACCTCCCGGAACATTATTCCAAGAGGCAAAAACTAAAAAACATTATGACACACGTTACTTTTGAATTATGGATTCATACCACTCAGCACGAGTTTTTGTCACATTTCTAATATCGTATTTATCCTTTACGGAATTATAAAGATTATCTTGCAATTTGGTAATCAGTTCCGGATTATCAACGAGTTTCTTGATGGCTTTAGCCCAATCCTTAGGACGTTTTGATGGTTCAATAAGGACACAAGTTCCATCCTCATTAATAATACCGCCTTTCTCAAACATATTTTTACTACCAATGGTATATGGTCCAAAATTAGTAGCGATAATCGCCGTATGTGTAAATCCAGCCTCAATGAATTTCAATTCTGATTTTACTTCATTAAACGGATTAGGGTCAAGCGGAGCAAGGAGAACATCAACATTTCTATAGTGAGTGGCATAATTATCAACATCCTTTGTCCATTCTCTTCTGTAAGGCTCATTTTCCACCAATGGCCATTGAACACCTTTCAAAAATTTATGAAGAAAGTCCTTATATGCGGGAGAACAAATTTTATATTCATCGGTACAAGTTTTTTCATATGAATACCATACAGATTCCGTAGGCTTGATAGGGCGTTGCCCAACCATAACACCTTGCTGATTCACAATATTAACTGTTCCCCTAAGGTCATAGCCACAAAGAACAATCTGAATCTTATCAAGAAGTCCCATTCCACCAAGCATATTTGAAAATCCTTTAAGTTGTTCCATATCCTTTTCATGAGCGGAACCCATAACAAAGCCGATACGTATTCTTTTTGATTCGTTCTTGATTGGAAGATATTGTTCCTCTTCCGGGTCTATGGCATTCGGATACACGAAAACATTTTTGTTATATTTTCGAATCTTATTTGCAAATATATCCGTGGTTGTTGTTACATAATCAAACCTTTTGATATTCTCAATCATTTTCTCCGGAGCCTTCATTGATTTGTTTGTAAGATAAAGAGGATGTTGAGGTCCAACGTCCCAATTATCATCAATATCCATTATTGTAGTGATTTTATGCTCCTTACAATAATCAAGAAAATTCCAAAAGGTCTCCATATCATTATAAAGCCCCTTATGTATGTGAATAATATCATATTTGTCAAAGAAAGCCAAATCAGTCCAATTCGGAGAATAATTTATTTCAACATTAAACTTATCACCATAAAGTTTGTCTAATTGTATATGGGGATTAAGTGAGCGGTGAAGTCCGCAGCCAAATTTATCACTTGGTACAACAAGTACATTATATTTTCTATCCATAATATTCAATTAATTAAGAAAGCAAATCCTTTGCATTAAGATTATTTTCATCAGCATATTTAATTGTTGCTTCTTCTGCAATTTTTCCTAAAGAGGCTTTCAAGCAACAATCTTTTGTAGTATAATCTTCATCGGTACTATTACGATACATTGTTACAACACTGTTGATGGCAGTATAATTTGAACTATAATCTGATTTCGAAGCATATAATTTTGTGGACAATCCCAAAGAGTTCGCATCTTTAGCATCTCTCACATCACTTCCCATATAAATGAAAGACCAATTATATTTGTCTTCCTGTTCTTTTATCATTTCCTTAACTCGTTCAGATTGATACTCTTTTGAGCAGTTCTCACCGCCGTCAGTCATAATGACAATGATATTTTTCTCCGGACGGTCTTCCTCATTCATTTCCGCAAGACGTTTTCCGACCTTATCAATAGCAGTTCCAACGCCATCAAACAACGCCGTGCATCCTCCGGGACTGTAAACATTGTCAATATATTCCACATTGTTTATATCTTTCAACAAATATATCTCCTTAACATCATCAGCGAATTTATAATATGATACCGCACAAGTACCATTGGTATTAGCCCGTTGCTCATCAACAACCTTTTTGAAACCGCCAATAACATCATCCACAGCATTAAACATGCTTCCGGATTCATCTATTACAAAAACAACATGTACGAAATTTTCCTTCATAAATCTTTTAATTTTACACAAAAAATAAAATATAAAATTGTTAAAGTAAACTATTTATCTAAGAAAAGTTATAGGATATGGCAAAAAAAACTCTCATATTGACTAAAAAGCAATTGGACGAAATTTGTGGCGGGGATTCTTCTTATTTAGATGGTCTTGGCTCCAAACCAGATATCCCAAATAATTTTGGTAATGAAATCAGTGCAAGCGGAAGCATGGATGACGAATATCCGAACCCTACAACAACCGATGATATGAGAGATACTATGACTAATGATTGGCGAGGAAACGCCAAACTTGCCGGAATGGGTCCAATAACAGTTCACGAAATGACAAAGAAAGAATGGGAAAGCATGTACCTTGGTGAGGAACGTGAGCATGGAAATGAACGGTTAAAAGCCCGCCAATTCGGAGCACAAAACGGTGAGGCAGGAAAATCTTACGGAGCGACAAAAACCGCACTTTCAAGGCTTAATACTGCCCAAAAAACCGTTCAAACTGGAGCGACTCCGGAAATAAAACAAAAAGCAATGAACACCATCAACCGTATGAAAAACAATTGGAACGGGATTGATTTGGCTGCAAACCAATACAATTCAGCAAAAATGGTTGATAAATCAATGCAACAGAATAAAATCGGTCCAAAAATCGCTTCTGCCCCTAAAGAAACGGGAAACGGTAAAGGACACACTCCAAAAAACGGAATTATAACAAGATAAAACTCGAAAGATTATGCAAACTTGTCTTGAAAAGAAAGGTATAGAAGCAAGGCATGAAGCCCTTGTAAGAAATGATTATACAGCAAACGATGAGTATTCAGTACTTCATCCAGATGCAATAAGTGATGGAGACCCGCTCGGTAAAGGTACCGGTGGTGGTCATACCCATTGGACACCTGATTGCAACAAACCATCAGCCATAGATTATCGAAATTTTGATACAATCAATGGTGGAGGCCTTTATGACATTGAAGGACGTAATGGCGTTGGCGGACGTAATTTCCTTAAAAATATTTCTCTCTATAATGAGAATTATGAATATGGTCCAAACCTCATTGATACATCAGCCAATGTTGCGGACGGGCAAATCAGATTGTAGAACAAAATGTCAAAAGAAATAATGAATAATGCCAAATTGCTTAATGAGATAAGCCAATCCCATGACCAACGAATAATTGATGCAATTAACAAGGTCGTGAGGGTTCGTATGACTTATAATGACCGACAAGATAACTTTGTCCAAAATTATGAAAAGACAAAACTTGTAGGACCGGATAAAGGTAAAAACGAACGTTATATTTTACCGGTTGCATATGGGCTTACAAAATCAGGTAAAAGGGCAATCAGAGCGTTTGAAACAGCCGGTTCCACAAGGCGTGGCGTTCCACATTGGAAATTATTTCTTCTTGACAATATTGTCAGTTGGGCCAATGGGCATAAAAGTTTCAAGAATTATGCCCAACAATTAATTAACATGGGACTCAACACACAAGGTGATAAAGGAATGACTACATTGTTCGCTATCACTCCTATTGCCAACAGTGACGTGCAAGTGGCTAAAGATACTAATCCTATTGATTCCAATCCAGTATCAAAATCAGAGGTATCACCAACCCAATCTTTACAGCAGCCACAAACAACCGATAAACAAAATTTCGTGTCAGCGCAATCACAAAGAACTCCCGCTATTGACAAAACACAACCCAATAATTATTTTAAAAATAAGGTTGAATCTCCTGATACAGCACCGATTACAAAACAAGATGTTACTGTTGAGCCGGAAACTAATGATATACCGCAATCTCAACAAATATCAAACAATAATTCAGAGCAAGAACCTTCAATACAAGATGCACCGGAGACAAAACCTGTAACTAAAGATGAAGTTGATGGACAAAATAATAAATTAACATCAGTTTTCAAAGATTTAACCAATAGAATGAATAACCTGTATAAGGATGATGATGAAAAAGAAACAGAATAAAAAATGGCGATAACAAAAGATAGATTAGCTTCAATCATAAGTGGCAAAGCAGCAAAACTATGCTCATCAGAAAGTCAAAAACAAATAAGAGCAATGGGGGCTTCCATGTCAAATAGGCTTGATGAGGCAACAATGCAGGGAGATGATATGGCAGCACAATATGAAGCCATGTTAGGTTACAGTTCCAATGATGACGAAAGTGATACAAGAGATATATCTTACACGTCTGACAATGTGCAAAGAAGTAACCTTCCGGATAAAATCAAGCAATCAATGCTTGAGCACAATATTGACCGCAGCGGGCTTGGTGGCGCATCAGTACTTGACAGTATGGGAATTAAACCTAAAAAGGGTGTAAAAAATGTTCAAAGAACACCTATTACCGAACAGCAACAAATGCCACAGCAATATGCCGTACCGGCAATGCCAAATAATGTTGATTATAGCATCATAAAAGCAGTAGTAAATGAATGCCTTAAGGAATATTTCGGTAAACAGCCATTAAATGAAGGAATCAGTGCCCTTGAAACCGTGGCTTTAAAAGGAAAAACAATATCTTTAGTTGATAATAAAGGAAACATTTATCAAGGCAATCTTAAATTGATTGGAAACACAAATGACAAGAAACAATAATGAAAAAAGGAAGGTCTCAACAACCTTCCTTTATTTTTTTACTTTTTACCAAAATGTTTCTTCCACCAATTTTTCCATGAAGGAAGGCATTCTTCAACCAAAATAGTTCCCATTGCTCCGAAAAGAAGCCCGATAATAAAAGTACAAATAAAATTAACTGCCATACTCGCAAACATTTATTTCATCGTTATTAGCAAATGCGTTAAGCCTACGCTCTTTTGCATCGAATATATCATAAATAGTTGCAATTGTGATGTCCGGATAATCTTTTGATACAAAATTTCCCGTCAATGGGTCAATATCCACAAGATTCGTTACAGCCGACGGCAATATTCCGTCTTCAAAATTATCAAAATCTTCTGAACTCATTTTGCCCACCAATTCTTCAAATTTTTCTCGTACTTGTTGAATGCCAAGTTCTTTTTCCCTCTTCTTTCTTTCATCATAATCCTTGGATATTTTATCCCAATCCATATTGCATTCGTCAAGAAAAGGAATCTTCCATTCCGGATGCCTTTTCCAAAAAGCAATCTCCCTATCATCCATGGTCATAAGTTGTTCAAAAGTGTCTTGGTCCCCTGGTTTGTTAGGGAATCCACTGCACAATTCGCATTCTTCTGCTGTAAAATATTGACGGTCATCAGGATTTGTTATAAGGATTCGGTTTCGTATATTTGGATGAAAACAAACCAACAACGGTGTGATTCGCTTATTGAACATTTCAATATATTTTGGAACATTGTATTCCTCCCCTTCTTTACAAAAAATATCACTTTCAGAATCAATAATTTCTCTTGGCACAAGATGACAATTAAGGACAATTTCTTGTTCAATGGAAATTTCTGGATGATGTTTTTTAACATATTCATTCAATGAAAGTTTATGCTCTTTTGGAGCAAGTTTTCCGTCAATATTGTTTGCTTTCCATTCTTTTTCAAGAATGGATTTCATATCCTTTTTATCATTGAACATCCCATCAGTTCCATAATAATGAGTCACGGTTTTCAAATCAGCATGGGATTTGGAAGTTCCATCATTAATATAATAGATTGTTTCTCCCATATGAACATCAAGATTGTTCCTTATGGCAAGTTCCATCCATGCTTGTCTTGATTTAGGACGTCCAGCCTTGGTAATGGTTTGGCAATCTATCATGTAATCCTTTATGCTTTTTTTGATTTTTCCTTTGGATGCAATTTGTTTGAGAGGAATTTGATAATTATATATTTTTTCAATATATGAATAATATTCCTCAATAAACTCTTGTCCTTTTTTCTGTTCAAGATATCTGATTCCCTTTTCAAGAAATTTAGAAACAAATAATTGCATTTTCTTAGATTTTATGGTATTACCAACGAGTTTTACATCATTTGGAAAATCTTCCTCAGGAAAATAATCTGCATAATTTTTTCTACTGAAATTAATTGTTGCAGCAACAATTTCATCGATGCCAAGCCCCATTTTATTCTTAGCATTAGGGGCATAATGTTTATCACTCATGAATAAATCATTGAATTCAGCAACGTCAGCTTTGAATCCTGTATAAGATTGCCCTTTTTTAGTTTCACGTGATAATCCCGGACTAATATAAGGATTTTCTTCATTGTAACGATATTTCTTTGGCAATTGAAAATTAAACCCATCTGTATCCCCTACAATTGGGGAATAATTATAATCAACTCCCAGCCCATTTATAGCACCTATAGTAGAAAAATGATAAATCATGAGACGTAAACATTGTCTACCAGTACAAGTAGTTCTTTCAGCACAATCTATATTCCCAAAAGGAAATACGTTTGGGCAGCCGTAACTCCCGAAATAAGAATTCCCAAGCACCTTCATCTGTAACTGTTTCTTATCATTACTAATATAATCTCTTTTTGCTTCCATCATTTTCTTATTCAACTCTTTTCCTTCTTCTGTTGTTGAATATTCATGATTCTTAAGCATTTCCTTATACTTATCCGCTGCCTTACCTGCTTCTTTCTTTAATTTTTTATATTTTTCTCGTTGAGTAAGAACATGTTCCAAGAAATAAAGCATTGTATGCATAAGGTCTTTCGCATCAGATATTCCCCATGTAAGGATAATTGACGGATAAAGCGAATTATAATCAAATTTAGCCACATCAGGAACAAACCCTACTTTAAGTAGTCTTGAAAGTCCTCCCGTAAAGGTTTTATTTTCCCCAAAAGGAGGAATTGCCAAATTGTTTTCATAACTCCAAGCAAGCATCAACGATTTCCATTGCCCAGCCGTTCCCATTGTGCAACATTTTTGGAACGGAACCGGAAGCATTTTACAAATAAGAAAATTAGTTGTATTATAACGTTGCTCCACCTTGTCACATTCCCAAAGGTCATCAAGAAGATAACGTTGAACCACATATCTTCCTGTTACAAGGGAATATCCGTCAAGAATTTCATTTTTAGTATATAACTTGAAAGTATCTCCTTCTTTTCCTTTTCTTAGCCTATTTTCCTCATTTGTTTTATCAATACTATTGATATAGGCATCATAAAGTTCTTGAGATGTGACCTCAGCACTATATTTGCAATGGGTTCCGCCCGAAACCGAACGAATCTCATTGTCAGAATCTATTTGTTTTTGAAAATAATCCAAATCTTTCAATGGGTTAACCTTGATTATATTCGGAACATAATTCGGGTCATATATATACCAATCCCCATCAGTTTGATTGAAAGCATAATGAGGTTCGTTATCATTCCATATTTCAGAGATTCTATCACCCGGCACATATACACGGTCCGTTTTGACAATCTTCGAATATTTCGTAACGTATTTCAAATTTGAGAACAACATGTTTGAATCCAAGGCTTGTGCCCTACGGACAGCATGCAATGAATCAGTGACAATTGTTTGGGGAATCATTGTTTGATGATATGTTTCAATCTCACCACCAAGTTTAAGGATTGTTTCCCTATAATTTTTAACGATTCCAACCCCATCAAAATATTTTTTAGACATTTCCTCAAAAGATGTGCCAAGACGCTCACACGCCCCGATAATCATATTAAAGTCAAATGCCTCACCATTATGGGCAGTTATGACATCAGGGCGGAAAGTATATATTATTTTGAGGAATTTCTCAATGTTTTCAAGTTCGGAAGCATTTTTTTCTTCTTCAGTATTGCCCTCCGTAGAATAAACCTTTTCAAAAGTCATTTCTTCTCCATGATATTTAACGGGACGGTTAAACCTTATGCCAAACTGTTCAATTCTATCCTTTTTGGTATCAAGTCCGGTTGTCTCCAAGTCAAATATCATTCTTAGGCAATCATCATAATCATCATACCCTTTGAACATTCTTTTTCCTGTGGCAATCATATATTGTTCAATAGGTGTTACCACAAGATATTGTTTATCATTTTTCTTCGCCACCGGTTGAGTTGTATATGAGGGGGTTACATCCTTTTCATTCTTTTTTTTGCTCGGATATACTGGATTGCCAACCCTTTTGAAAAATTCCAAAAATTTTGAATAACTCAAAGGTCTTGTTGCCTTAAAAATATAAGTATAGCCATCAAGAATACCTTTGACAACCTCTCCTTCAGTATTTGTTGTATCAAGTTGTTCACATCGAATTCCATATTGGGAAGATAATTGATAGTATTTATCTTTTCCAATCTCACCTATTTTCAAACAAGCGTTTCGAGTGGCCCACAAAAAAGGATAAAATGAATCCACAGAAATACATTTTCTATCAGATTCATCCCTATATATAACCTTAATAAAATCATCCTGATAATTATAGTCAAAATTAACAATTCGCTCTTGAGGATTATGACCATTAAAAAATGTATCCACAACTTCAGGAGTTATTGTTTTCTTAACAAAAGTTTTTGCCATTTTAAAAAATATTTGGATTAAAAATACAAAAAATCCGGTCCAAAAACAAATGAATCAATCAAACTATTTATAACAAAAGATTTATATTCAGATATGAACGAGGCATACTATACAAAATATAACACTGGTGGATACAAAAAAAACGGTCCATCAAAAAGATATTTGAATTTTTCTGTAAATAGAAAAAATGTTCAATCAACCGATGCAAACGGAGCACAATCCAAAGCAACTTTATTGGAAATTTCATTTATGAACCTTGATAAAAATGATATGCTTCAAATAAAACAGAATTGTATTCCGTCAGCAAGATTTTGGACGCAAGACAACGTTTATCATACACCATGTATGACTTTTCAAATACCGGAAGCAAAATTTGCAAAATGGGTTCGTTTGATGATGCCAAAGATAAAAACAATATTAGAGGCTTCTACAACATCACAATACCCTAATATTGACAATTTGGAAAATGACCTTATGGATGCAATACATAATTCGGTTAATCCTGAAGTTATTGAACGGGCACAAGTTTCCCTTAAGGCTTTGGAAGAATCTATTTATAATGCCATTCAAAACAACAAATGGGATGAAGCCATGGTTCTTTATAAAAAGGCTATTAACTTGATTGCTCGTGTATATGGTCATCAACTTGCCCCTAATAATGTTACCGCTATATATGCACAAGCAGAAGCCGCTGGTATAAAGCCCACAGATAAGGGAGCAGCAACCAATTCATATTGGCCAGACGGAACTGAAAAATTCTGGCCTACTTTTGTTCGTTCAGCCTCAACTTGGAGAAAATGGGGAAGGACAATTAAAGATGAACCAAAGATGCAATATTATATCAGCAGTAGTTACACCAAACGTGAAACTAAAAAAGGCTTACAACAAAAAGCATCTTCTATGGGGCTTAATGTTTCGGACCTTTCTCTTCAGCAAAATGATACTTTGGGAGTAAATAAAACATTAGCAGGATTAAGAGGTGCTGCTTATGATATATCTGATACAGAAGGAACAACAAATTTCTTTGATGAACTTGGGCTGCTTAACAACCTTGATGGCACATTAACTGACAAGGCTAAACTTGATAGCGAACAATGGATGAAAAAACTTCAAGATATTAAAAATCAGCAAAATGCACAATTAAATCCACAAGACCAAAAAAAACAAGACCTTACATCAGAAGAAGGGCAAGCAAAAATATTTTATAATGCTTTGGCTGATTTATGTAGCCGTTCAAAAATGGAAAAGGGATGGGACAATCTTGGAGTTACATTGCCTACACAAATTCAAGGAGACCCTATTATTACATATTTAAATGCTGTATATAAAATAGCAAAGGCAAAAATCAATATGGTTTGGAAGAACCCTACCAACACTGAAAAAATTGCCCAAATGGTTACAGCCGCAGTGGCTTTATGTACTGTAGGCAAATCAAAATTATCTGAAATGGGATATGATTTTAGTAATGTATCACATGTATTTGGCAGTTATGAAGAATGTAAATCAACAGTATTGGGAGTGTCTGACAGTATCATATCAGCCATTTCTTACGAAACTGACAAACAATTCCAAAACGATACGCCTTTAAATGAAATAAAATTTTTAATAAAATTCGGAAGCCTTATGGAAAGAATGGACAATCTTCATACAGAAGGATATAAATATGAATTGAATGAAGGAATGATACGCCGTCCGTCAGATGATGCAATAATGTCATTTTTGGGACAATTCGGTTTAAATTTCAATGAGGAGAATCCAACGAAAAATAATCCATCAAACAATATGGAGTAATGATTCAGGAATATACCCAAACATCATTTAATGATTTCAATAAAGACTTAAGAAACACCGTCAAATTATATCATTGCACCACAAAGGAAGGAGTTGAAGGTATAATCAAAAACGGTACGTCCATAGAATACACTGGAAAAAATTCCAATTTCTATGGACAAGGATTTTATACAACATATAGTTTAGGAAGTACGTTACAAAATCAAAAGGGAAGCATTTACGGAAAATATCTTATTGAATTTGCCCTCTTAGATGGCTTTAAAAATTTCCTTATATTTGATAAAGAAATGAATGACAAATATAATGGAGGAAAGCCAATTTTTGACCAAATTAGAGATTTATGCCCACCGGAAATAGTTGAAAAACTCAAAAGACAGCGGTATTTTGATTTTGTCAATCAAGAATATGGTAAATCATGGCATTCTGCCCCTATGGCAAGAGCATTTTTTGTAGATTTAAGGGGATATGAATTATCAAGAAGCCAAATGGCTCCATGGCAAGTAGCAATGAATTGTCATTTATATGATGAATCAGAAATAGCAAAAACAAAAATCCGTGGGTATGTTTTTTGGGGAGGAAATGATGGAAAGGTTGCCGTTGTCAGAGATTTCACATCATTAATACCTATTAAATTTTGGGACCCGACAAAGGGTAAAAATCCCGGAGATTTCAAAGATAAAGGATGGACACGTGTATTAAATCAAGACACATATAATAATATCACAAGTAACAGTACATCAGGAATAGAGATTCGTGGAACATACCCGGAAACCCCATTGAATGAAAAAGTAATTTGTGGATATATGTTAGTCAAAGGAAAACCTGTCGGAAAATACAATTATGTGAATATGGGAACAAAAAAGGAATTGCTACCAGTACCAGCAGATTATGCCACGGCTTTTGACCCAAGTTCATCAACAGCAAAATTCACAATAGGGGATTCAGATTATGAATATTCGGCCAAGAACAATGTTTTTATTGAAGACGGATGTTTTGTATATACCCCCGAAGAATTTGCAGCAGAATTGAAAGAAAACGGGCTAATAAAAGAATCTTATGACAAGATGATAACTTTATTAAAAAAATTGTTGTAAAAATGGAAAAGAAATTTGTTGATTTCATATGCTCCATGCATGGATATCTTATCAGAGTTAAAGAAATCCATTGGAACACTGATAATAATGCTGAACATCTTTTATGTGATGAAATCCAAGACTGCATTGCAGATTGTGAAGACAGATTCACAGAAGGAGTTATGGGTTTGGAGGGAGAACATTTTAAAATTGGAGATTTGAAGCCAATGTTACCAAGAAATAATTCCCTTATTCCAATGCTAAAGGAGCTTGAAGGAGAAATTCTTGATATGGAAAGTGACTTTTCAGAAAAGAAATATAATGGACTCATAAATGTTCTTGATGAACTTCTTGAGAATATCAATAAATTCAAATATAGAGCAAGTCAGAAATAATAAAAGCCTCGGCTATTGCTGAGGCTCTTTTATTTTAGGCACAAAATATTCATCAGTTTTAAAATTATAACCATATATAGGATTTAATGCTTGAGCATCTATTTTCTTTTTAGCATAACATCCATACTCATAACGTGGGTCATAATAAAATTCAACATCATTAGGAACTTTACTTAAATCAATTGATAATAAAACATAACGTCCATCGTTTTGTTCTTTATTATTCACCATACATAATGACTTACCTATATTATAAACTTCATCAGATGGAATGTTTCCTTTCAATATATGAATTTTGGGAGGATATTCAAATAAATCATTTTCACTTCGTGGTTCCAAACCATTGGTTATAATTGAGTCAAAGTGATAATACGGTATCCAATGATATAGAAATTTGGCACTTCGAATAATTGTGGATTCATCATTTTGAAATATAGGGTCAAAACTTAATTCCATAAACATTTCTCCTTTATCATTCCTAACCGGTCGCCTTGTAGCAATTGACCATCCGCAAGCGTCCATGGCTTTAATTATTAACCTAACATTTTTTTGATTTATTGATGTTAAAATAACTATTCGGATATGATTGGCATAAGTTGTTATTATGATTTGATATTCTTTCAATCTAAATTTTTTTATCATTTCACTACGTACATCTTCCGGAGACATTGTAACTTTTGCCTGTTCAGCAATAATATTTCCATCAATTTCCATAAAAGGTCCCCCAAAACATGATGACTGACATATTCCTTCCAAATTGGATTTAATCCAATTCAATTCATTATTAGAAAGATTATCAATATCAAAATATTTAGATTTCGTAATAAGTTTTTTTAATTTACTTTCAACAATTTTTCTTATATCATTTTTATTTAAGCCAACTAATTTATTTTTCATATTATAATAGTACAAATTAATTTTCAAATTTCCAAGATTGTGTCTCTAACAATTTTTCAACATCGGATTTTGAATATCCAAATTTAAGAACCATTCTTCCGTTTTCGGGATATTCTTCAAGGTTTTCAATATCAATCCAAGCAAGTGCCAAAATTCCATATGTAGCATATTCCATCGAATAACACGATGTTTCTTCTAATGTCTTTAACGGCAATGTTGTTATAACCCTTTTTATTTCAGAATAAGTACTTTCCTCGGGAGTTATGTCACCATTTGATGAAGGAGAATCAATGTCCCAATCAGGACCCCATACATATTCGGGAGTTTCACTGAAAAAGAAGTCATATTCATAAGTTCCATCTGTATTCTTGCAAACGGGTTTTACATATACTAAAACGGGTTCCATTGGTTAAAAATTTTCATCATCATTATCATCATCATCCATTGAATCAATCAAATCATCTATGGCAGAATCGTCTCCTTTTTCTACTTCCTTCACTTCAAACAATTCACAACCTATTGATTTAAGAACCTTATCAACATATTCAAAATTATCACCGAAATTCAAGAAAAAAGGTTTGTTTTCGTATTCTATTGTATTTTCATCTATTTCACAAAAACAAAGTGGAATTATGCCGTCAATGCAATCTTGCATTGAAAAACAGTAATTTTTTTTGGCAAGAACCAATTCTCTTGGAAAAATCGCTTTTCCCGACCTTGACAATGAATTCTTGTCAGGCATTAAATTTGGAACTATAGCAGATGGGGCAACATTAAAATAGTCACCCCATATAGTCTCCTTATCAACAGTGAAATCAAAACGATAAATATATTTTCCGTCAATGGTCCGTCCGATTTCATCAACAAAGCCCAAATATTCTTCCATTACTGTTTATCTTTTTCCACAGGCTTTAACTCTATTTTTAAAGAATCTTCTTTAAATGAGCAAACCATACCACATCCATCATAATGCTCTATATGAGAAATATATGTGTTTTTATGAGTAATAACTCTTTGAACATTGTTTTCTTCCTCAATTATTTCTATATTAATTTTTTTATCATAAGGAAATTCACAAATTAAATTACCATTTAAATCTTTAATTAATACTTTTGTTTTCATTTTTCATTTTCTTTTTTTATAACTTGGTTTATTATTAATTCTTTTCTCATAACTGTATTCCAAATTCTTTCATATTGTGTTCCTTTGAAAAATTGATAATAAATATCAACATCTTGTGTTTGTCCAATACGGTATAATCTATCCTCCATTTGTCTACAAGAAGAGGGTACATAGTCCAAATTGTTGAATATTAATATGTTAGACACAATAAGAGTGAGCCCAACGCCCGCTGCTTGTATATTTCCAATAAACACCATAATATTTGGATTTTCTATAAATGCCTTTTGAGCAATATCTTTTTGCTTTGCTGACATTTTTCCGTTATAAACAACGCATTTTTCTTGATAATAATCACGGAGCATATTCAATTCTTCATCATAACAAGTCGCAATTATAACCTTATCACCATTTTTGATAAATTCATCTGCCAATTTTATGGTGTTCGGAACCATTTGATTTGAACAATAACGTCTGTAAATCGCTCCTTCCAAAAGGTCTTTGTTGATTTCTTTAGTAGGGTCAGCCTCTAGTTGAGCAGCCTCATATTCGTCCCACAATTTTGAATATTCCATCATTTGTTCCATAGTAAAGTCATAAAATATTTCATGAACTCTTTTTTGAGGTAAATTAACCGCAATATCCTCTTTTGTACGGCGCAAATAAATGTGAGATATTTTCAATTTCAATTCATCAAGATTTGTTCCATCTTTTGTAACCGTAATCATTCTTGCATGGGAACGGATATATTCCTTTAATTGTGCTTTTTGCTCATCAGAAAGGTCATACCAACTTGATTTATGAACATTGGCAAGATATTTGTTTGTCCATTTTTCCTTTTCTCCCTTGGCCGGGATATGGATTGCTCCACAAAATCTATCCATATAATATTGCCAATCATCAGTAATCGGGTCATTCAGCAATTGAAGAAGACAATATAAATTTTTAGGATTATTAGTAATTGGTGTTCCTGTAGCAAGATAAATGCTATTTGGATTTCCTCTTTTGAATAAATCTTTTATTATCTTATAACGGATTGACGTATTGTTTGACAATTTATGAGCCTCGTCAACAATAATCAATGACTTATGATTTGCTATATATTGAAGCATTGGGCTGTTTTTAAAAGCCTTGTCAATATTTTCCTTACTTCTTGAAACTGGTATTTGATAAAATTCATCAAGAATATCATAATTGATGATAACAAACTTATTATCTGTCCATTTACCTTTTTCCAAAGCCTCTTGCTTTAATTCATCTATTGATAATCCAGATTTACCTTCTCTGTAACCCAAATATTTTTCAAGTTCAGATTTAGTTTTTCCATTGAATCCTTCAATAATTGTTATATCTTTTTCCGGGACATACCACATCAATTCTTTTTTCCAATTGGTCTTGAGAGATGCCGGGCAAATAATTAAAATTGAATCAAAATTTCCTTCAATTGCTGCGATTGTCAATTCCATGGATTTACCAACACCCATATCATCGGCAAGGATACATTTTTTCCTTGATAACAAAAATTGAACTGCTTCTTTTTGATGAGTTTTTATTTTTCTGTTCGGGTCTTTGAGAAATGCTAATTTGTCGTATCTATCAAAATCAACTTGAATATTGTGATAATCTTCTATTAAGAAATTACCCATTAATGCTTTCTTTGGAATAAACATTTCCATAGGGTTCATATTAATCCGGTATTTAACCATGCAGTGATAAGCACCCCTTGTTTCTCCAAGAAAAACAAGGATTTGAAGTTTTCTTGGAGAAAATTCTATTTGATATTTATCTTGTAACGAATCGCCAAACCAATCAGTTATGTTGAGAGTTTTTCCTATACTTTTAGGTTCTTGAATCTGATTTGTTATTATATATTCAATAGCGTAATCAGTAAGAAGAGATGTTTTTTGAAGGTCTATAACATCTCTTTTCATACGGAGTATATATGGATTTAGCCCAGTATAATTTCTTAATATATCTATTGTTTCATTTCGAGTCTTAATAGAATTAAACATTAAGTAACAACATTGTTATCAATTATTAATATACAAATTTTTATTTTAAAAAACAAGACCAGTTACCGGTAACTAAATTATTTTATTCTAGAAAATTTTATTTTTATATAAAAAAAATTAATTTTAAGTAACAATAAAATTTATTCTCTAGTAACAATAATTCTAGAATTCTAGTAATATTATTATAATATAAATTTTATTATTATATAATATATTATATTTAATAATTAATATAATTACGCACGCATACGCACGTGCGCACGCATGCGTGAGAAAAGCCTGATTTTTTGCTATTTATAGAGAAAGTTCAATTGAAATGTCATTAAAAGTTAATAATAACAAAATTGATAGAAAAATACCGATTGAGAGAAACACTAAATTTTTTGGAGGGGAAGATTTTGACCTTGAATTGCATTTTGCTAAGGAATATCTTGAGCAGGACGCAAACCAGACGGTTATCTTATATCGTGTAGATATTGATAAAACCAAGGTAAATGACATTTACAAAGAGGCCGAAAAAGATGCTATAAGGTTTTATCCTCCAATTGAATTGCCAGTCGTTTATGAAATCCAAGAAGCGGAAACAAAGGCATATAATAACAAACTCCAAAAAGGAATGTATGCACAAACCGGAAAATTAGTTTTCAGTATTCTTTTATCAACATTGGAAGAGAACAATTGTGATATTTCAAGGGGGGATTATATTGGAGTACAGATTGACCCAAGACATAGGGAATATTTTGTGGTTACTGATGATGGAAGAGTTGCTTCTACAGCAAATAAATTTACCATGTACGGAAAAGTTGCTTATGCTCGCACAATTCAATGTGCATCGGTTGATATAAATGAATTTAATGGATAATAAATCAATGTTTTACAATGAGCAGAGTTTATAAGAATGTTTTAAAATTAAGACCCAATGCATATGGTCCGGAAAGACGAAGAAATTTAGCGAAGGAGATACTTAAAGATTCTACTCCGCTCCCAAATCCATTAGAGTACAAAGACATTGATGAGGAGTTTAAAAAATGGGTTGATGAAGACCTTGCCATATCGTTTGAGGGAGCCAAATTACCAACAATTGCATTGTTTTCTAATCAGCGTTTTTCGGAATATATGCAGTCATGGCAGAACGTTGATGATAAGAAAAATCTTTTGTTAAATTTCAAAACAATTACAAGAGAAAATAATCCGAAAGGAGGGACTATTGTAGGGAATACAAGAAATATTCCGGGAGACAGAACGGTTCTTATGAAACGTGTTGAGGCATATGACAAGGCAAACAGAAAATATTACATCGATTATCGAGTAAAACAGCCTATATCAATTGATTTCATTTATACAGTAAGTATTGTCACCAACAAATATGAACTTATTAATGAATTTAACTTGATGATGAATGAAAAATTCAAATCAATAGATTGTTATATACGTCCAAAAGGACATTATATTCCAATGAAAATTAACGATATATCAGATGAATCAGAATATAGTATTGATAACAGACAATTTTATTCCCAATCATATTCGATAACGGTTATGGGATATATCATGCCAGAAGATAGTTTTATTGTTGAGGAACGTCCGGAATTAAAATTTCTTGGATATGAAGGGGATAATCAAAAAAGTGCTTATGCAGACATTGAGGAATTGCCTTGCAGTTATACCGAGGATTCTCCGTATGCTTATGTTCCAATCAATTTAATTATCCATTTCGAGGATTGTCAAGATTCTTATAAGTTTGTTATAGACACGAATTTTCATGCAAAAAATATAGTTCTTGATAATGTCCGTTATTTCAAAATTTATGTTAATGATACCGAAACGGTTCTTGATGATAATTTTGAAGTAAAAAAAGATGATGAGATAAAAATAAAAGGATTGACAAGATATAAGAATTTTGAGCCGTCAGAAATCAAGATTGAAGGCTATAATTATACCAAAACTTACAATAAAACGGACGGAACGGAAGTGACAGATATTATCGTCAATTAAAAGATTTTTAGTTAGATGATTAAATGTTTTTTGGAACATTAATGCTATTTATGATAAAATAAAATTGAATAAACGTTTATTAGATATGATTAGCGATGCAAGAGGTGGTCACGTTTCACCTGGTATCTATACAGAGGAAAAGGATGTTACGTATTCAGTGAAAAGCCTTGGCATAACAAGCCTCGGTCTTGCTGGTGAGACGCTTTATGGCCCGGCATTTGAGCCAATATCAATTGAGAATTGGTCAGAATATGTTGATTATTTCGGTGGATGTTCCCCAGAGAAATTCAAGGGAACCGGATTGCCGAAATATGAACTTCCATATATTGCAAAAAGTTATCTTGAGGAATCAAAGAGGCTCACGGTTGTACGTGTGCTTGGGCTTTCTGGATATCATGCGGGTCCTGCTTATGTTATTTCAACAAAAGATACTGATGCTCCAGTTGTTGTTTTAAGAAGCAAGATGCTTTATGGACAAAATTCGGAGTCTATTTGTCAAGAAGCAGAAGATAATCCAGTGGCAGTTGTTGATTCTATTGAAGTTAAAGATTATACATCAAAATTGTATGATTCTGTGTGTGTGGCTACAGGTAGTTCAGAAAGTACAGATGTAGAAAATGCGGGAAAATTTAGTATTGTTGTTAAATGCAAGAATAATACAGGTGGATTTAATTCAGCATATACTTACAGTGTGTCTTTGAATCCTTCTGATAGTGATTATATTTACAATGTTCTTAGCAATGACCCATCAACGGGAACTACACCGGTTTACATTGAGGCTGTTTATGAGGCATCTTGGGATAAAAAAACAAAGATGCAAAAAGGAACTATTAAGGGTGAAAATGATATGAATGTTGAACATTCTAAATATTATATTCTTTCAAATCCATCTATTACTGAAAAAGTTTTTGTTGATGGCACAGAAGGTACATCAGCAGAGACAATTGATGTTGCAAAAAGTACTTATGAATATGAAGCCAAAGAGATTTCTGAAGACCAAATGCTTGGAGGCTTATTGATAACTGTTTCCGTTTCTGATTTCATTAAACTTAATACTGATGGATATGGCAAATATTCAACATTAGGAAATGATAAAAAGTACCTTAAATTAGTTAAATCAGAAAACTATAAGGCTTATGATGATTTTCTTGAGGAATATCGTCCTGCTCAAACTCCTTGGGTTGTTTCAGATGCTTCTATTAATGGAGAAGGTGGTGAGGTTGTTGCAACAATGCATAAGTTGTTCAAATTCATAACTATTTCTGATGGAGATGCATCAAATTTCCAAGTAAAAGTTTCAATTCAGAATATTCGTCCTGATGAGGGAACATTTGATGTTGTTGTTCGTGATTTCAATGATACGGATGCCGGACAGTTAGTTCTTGAAAAATTCTCGAAGTGTAACCTTGTGGAAGGCGATTCAAATTATATTGCTTATAAGATTGGTACATCTGATGGCGGATATGCTTCTAAGTCTAAGTATATTACAGTCGAAATGGCTGATAGTGAGGATTTGTCAAAATCAATCCCTGCTGGATTCCTTGGCTATCCTATGCCTAAATATGGCGAAAATCGTAACGGATTTGAGTTCAAATATAATACTACTTTCAATACCGGAATTAAACCTAAGAGACAGTTCTTCGGAGTATCTGATATAGTTGGAATTGATGAGGATATTTTCAAATATAAGGGACGTTTGTTCTACACTAATGGGGATTCCGACCCGGATATGATTTGTAATGGATTCCATATGGATTCGGCTCTTAATAAAGCAATAAACGGCGGTTCTGTATATGTTGATGGTATTCCATACAAGAATTGGACTACAGTATCTGAAGAAAAAGTAGGGTCAGAAAAATATGCACCACGACTTTTGAATATCCCATATATTGATGAGACTATTTACAAAGATGTTAATCTCCGTAAATTCACAATGTGCTTCTATGGCGGTTTTGATGGATGGGATGTAAACCGTGATTCTCGTACAAATATAGATAAATTTAAGGCAAGTAAATATAATGTGGATGGTTCAACAGTATTTTCTCATGTAAGTGAGAATGGACTTAATACTTCTCTTAATCTTCCTTCAACGGCGATTACAACGGATTATTATGCTTATCTTGCGGGATATAGGAAGTTTGCAAATCCGGAGGATGTTGATATTAACTTGTTTGCTACTCCAGGAATTGATTGGTATCATAATACTCTTCTTACTGAAGATGCCCTTGATGTCATTGAGGATTCAGAAGACGGACGTGGTGGAGATGCTCTTTACATTATGAATGCCCCAACGGGAGATTATGACCCGTCAGAACTTGCAACATTATTTGAGGATACAGATATTAATTCATCATATGCTTGTACATATGCCCCTTGGGTAATGTATCTTGATTCAAGCAACAAGCGTTATCTTAAACTTCCAGTAACAAAGGATGTAGTAAGAAATATGGCTGCTACTGACAACAATTCATATCCATGGTTTGCCCCTGCGGGTATCGAGCGTGGTGATGTTAAGTGTGTTAAGGCTGATTATAAGACAACACTTGCTCAAGAAGATGAATTATATGAAGCCAGAATTAATCCAGTAAAGACATTTGCACAAGATGGTGTTAAGGTATGGGGAAACAAGACAGCATACAACGCAGAGACTCCGCTTAACAGAATTAATGTTCGCAGACTTATGATTCGTGTTAAGAAACTTGTTAAGGATGCCGCTTTGAAACTCATATTCGAACAATATGATGATACTCTTGAACAGCAGTTCAGAGGAATAGTTGACCCTATCTTGGCTGAGGTAAAATCAAATAGAGGAATTCATGATTATAGGATTATGACTGAAGTAACAGCGGAAACAAGAGACCAACACATCTTACCAGCAAAGATACTTATCAAGCCTGTACAATCACTTGAATTTATCAGCCTTTCATTTGTGGTTTATCCTGAAAGTGTTGAATTTGATGAAAACTAATTAAAAATTAAATAGTTATATAGTTAACGAAGTGGAATTATGAAAAATAGTTCCACTTTTTTATTGCATATAGGAACTATTTATTTATAAAACATTTTGAATAAAATGATGAGTTTTTTTAAAAGTTTGATTTTAAGCGTTGGAATTATCTTTATAGTATTTGGATGTGGTGGAACAAAGCATAGTTCAAATACAGTTTATGGTGAAACAATGAGAAATTCTTATGTGATGGAGAATGTTACGCAAAGACAGTTGGATTCAATTTGTGTGGCGGATACCTTGCCGAATATCAAGGAATGGACGGGTTCTATATTTGTGGATTTTGAGACAAGGCAAACGGTTGTCAAAAGGATTTGTATGAAGAGCAAAGAACCTAAACAGATTCTTTATGTGATAATTGGAGAGAAAGAGCCGTATAAGGTTGAAAGGAGAATAACAGAATAATCAGTTAGAAGATTATGGCAGAAAGAAATTTTGGATATATACCATCGGTTATTGATGGAACAGAGCGTGTTTTTTCGGCACCTAATGTGGCGGATTTACCAAAGGAATATAGTTTTAGGCCATATATGGCACCGGTTATAGACCAAGGTTATTTATCCATTTGTGTGCCTTGTTCAGTGTCGGCATATCTTAATTGGAAAGAGAATCTTAAAGATGGCAATCCCAAGGATAATAAAATTGCGTTGATGGACATTTATAACAGCAAGACAACAGAGGGTGAGGGAATGACATTTAAGGATGCATTGCATTATCTTAGGCACAATGGAGTTGAATCAAAAGAAGGGATTCTTTCTATCAATTCATATGGATTGGTTAGAAGCATAGTCGGATTGAAATATGCGTTGGTTTCAAATGGACCATGTGTAGGAGCATTGAAGGTTTATTCAGATTTACCAAATTTTTGGGACAGCAATACCGGAACATTTTTGGGAGGACATGCCATATCAATTGTCGGATATGATGATAAAGGTTTTATAATAAGAAATTCTTGGGGAACCAGTTGGGGAGACAAGGGATATACCCATATGGATTATGATGAATTTTCGAATTTTCTTGAACTTTGGACAATCATGGAATAAAAATTGAGTCCGCTATTGGAAAATAGCGGATTTTTTTGTATCTTTCTTAAAAGAATTTTTAGTATGATTGTAGTAACGGGAGCCGATGGACAATTGGGACAATGTTTGAAGATAGGGGTAAGAGATTATTTTTTGAGGGGAGAGGTACAAGAGAGAGAAGTTATTTCATTTTTTAATAAAAATAAAATGGATATTACTGATGAAGAATCAATAGAAAAAGTGATGTCAGAATGTGTTATTGGGTGTGAATCTGAAAGGAAAATCATAATAAATTGTGCTGCTTACACAAACGTCAATAATGCGGAAAACGAGGCTGATAAGGTTTTTGATATCAATGTTCAAGGAGTAAAAAATCTTAAAAATTGGTGTGACAAAAATGATGGCTTTCTTATACAGATTTCAACCGATTATGTATTTGACGGAAAGGATAGGAACTTTCCTTATTTGGAAGAGGCAGAATTACCTTTACAGACATGTAACACTTATGGAGATTCTAAAATGGCAGCAGAGCGATGGCTACGGGAAACTAATCCAAATTATTTGATAATCAGAACATCTTGGCTGTATTCAGAATATGGAAATAATTTTTTTAAGACAATTTTGAATAAAATTAGGAACAATGAATCCGTGGATGTGGTTGATGACCAAATAGGAACACCGACTTATGCTCAAGACCTTGCGGATTTTATTTGTTGGTTAATCGTTAATAAGAAATATCATAATATTGGAAATATAATTCATTTTACAAATCTTGGGACTGCATCATGGTATGATTTGGCTAAGGCTATTGAAGTGAATTTGTATGGAGAGGATATTGGAATTGTAAAGCCCTCTGATAGTTCATCAGTAAAGGTATTGAGACCGCATTATAGTGTGTTGAGCAAGAAAAAATTATTGTCATTAGGATATGGGAATTTGCATCATTGGCTTTGCCCGGTGGCATCAACGATGGGCAGAATCATTTTGAATGAACATGGAGATAAAGAAAAAACCGAGGAGTAAGCCTCGGTTTCTTTTTTTTATATGTTATTGTGCTGTTGTTGTTGATGTATTTGTTGCTGTTGTGCAAGTCCGTTACCTTCTTTTTGGTCATTGTATGCCTTGTCACAAATCTGCCATATACGCTTCGATATGTCATATATTGGGTTTTCGGGGTCTTCAGCAAGTTTCGCCATAATTTGAAGGGCTCTTTTACGAGTGTCATTGATGAAATTTTCAACATTTAACGGATTTGCTTCTGAATCATGATTATGCTCAATAGGTTCATCATGAATAGGCTCTTCACCATCCATTTCCATATCATCATCTTCTCTTTGCATTCCGTTGAAATTAAGAGATTCGGTTATAGTCTTAGGCATTCTTGAAGATATTTTCTTTGCCTCGGCGATTATTGTATTTGTATTCTTTTTCATGGTAAAATTTTCAATTTTCTTAATATAAATAGTGGGAATTATATACAAATTGGCTAACTTTTTAAAAATTTCTTGATTTTTTTAAAAAAAGTATATTTTCTATTAATAGAAAAAAAATAATATCTTATTTAGATTATGAAACGGGCTTACAAATATAAAATTAAACCGACCATGAAACAACAGCACGTGCTGTCTCAGTTCTTCGGCTGTGCCCGTTTCATCTATAATTGGGGGCTTGATAAGAAAATCAAGACCTACAAGGAATCTAAAAAGAATGTTACCTATATCCAACTTGCTAAGGAATTGACGGCATTGAAGAAAGAAGAAGACCATAGGTGGTTGAACGATTGCTCAAATGAAGCTTTGCAACAGTCTTTGCGTTGTCTTGACAACGCTTACACCAATTTCTTTAGAACCAAGAAAGGTTTCCCTAAGTTCAAGTCAAAGAAAAATGCAAAGGACGTGTGCAAATTCATCAATGCTGTTCATTTTGACTTCGAGCAATCTAAAGTGAAGATTCCTAAGATTGGATGGGTCAAATTGTGCCCGAACAAGGGGTTTGACCTCAGCGTCTGCAAGTTGGGGACATTGACTGTAAGTAGGGACAAGTGTGGAGATTACTGGTGCACAATTGTGGTTGATGACAGGAAACCGAATGTATCGAAAACCAAGATATGTGAGGAGACAGCCGTTGGCATTGACCTTGGCATCAAAGATTATGCTATCCTTTCTGACGGAACGAAGTATGGGAACCCGAAGTTTTTGGAGAAGGGGTTGAAAAACCTTGCACGTTTGCAAAGGAAATTCACAAGGTCTCAGAAAGGCTCCCATCGGCATGAGGTGCTACGGATTAAGATGGCAAGACAATTCCGAAGGATAACGAACAGACGTTCAGACTTCCTTCATAAACTATCCACGGACCTTATAAAAAGATTTGGCACAATTTGCCTTGAAGACTTGAACGTTAGCGGTATGATGAAAAATCACAACGTGGCAAAGAGCATACAGTCAGCGGCGTGGAGCGAATTCGTAAGACAACTCATTTATAAGGCAGAATGGTATGGGAAAAACCTTGTGTTCATTGGCCGTTTTGACCCGTCAAGTCAAATATGTCATGTTTGTGGTTATCAAAACAAGGATGTCAAGGATATAAATGTCCGTGAATGGACATGCCCCGTTTGCGGGGCACGCCATGACCGAGATATAAACGCAGCGAAAAATATATTGCAATTCGGCTTGCATCCGCAAGCGTTGATTGCTATCGAGAATAAAATCCCGCAGGAAGGCGGGATAAAGGACGGTGAGGGCAATGGCATTAGCCACCCTATGAAACGTCAATATAGTAAATCCGAGTTGAGATAATCAGCAGGTATATAACTTCCTAGTTTAAATTATTGATTTTATTGACTTGACAAATAATTGATATTATATTTTTTATAAAAGTCAATATTGATGGGAAAGGTTTATCTTTTGGGAGATTGGGCAAAAGAAGGATATTATAAGATTGGCGTGACGAAAGGTGATGTTGAGAAGCGTATCAAGAAGTTACAGACAGGGAACGGAGGGGAGATTTATTTAATAAGATATTTTGAAACTGATTTTCCTTTTGAACTTGAAAAGATGCTGCATAACCGTTATCAGCATACGGAAATCCATAATGAGTGGTTTGAAATGTCAAATGAGGAAGTGGGTGGATTTCAAAAGGTTTGTGAGGAATTCCAAGAAAGTTTGGATGCATTGAGGGAAAATTATTATTTTAAGAAAAAACATAAGAAGTGATAATTATTTAGAAAAAGACATTCAATAAATGCCACAACCGATTAAAAAGTCCGGAACCTATCAAAAACCACGTTCCAAGACTGTAAAGAAAAGGCGTAAGCCTACCGTAAGCGAAATGATAAAAAGGAACATTGCAAGAAGCAAAAGGACTCATCCTAAATATGGGACATCAAAACTTGAAGAAAAATTCGCAAAGGAATTTTTGGATAAGTTGGGGGTTAAATATATTTATCAATTTAATGCTAAAGAAATTGGGCGCTTTTATGATTTTCGAATTTTTAGAGAAACTGCAATGGGAATAATAAAAGGACCGATTATTGAATTACAAGGCTCATATTGGCATGGGGACCCTCGATTATACGAAGAAAAAGACCTTAATATAATACAAAAAAAGAATAAAAGAATTGATGAGGTAAAACAAAAATGGTGTATAAAAAATAAAATTAAATTAATATATATATGGGAGAAAGATGTTAATAGTGCTCCCGATAAAGTACTAAAATATTTAAAAAATGAATTGAAGGATTTTATGTAGATATAGACGGTAGATATTTTTTTATTTTGTTTATTGTTTTGATTTTAAATGATATTTATATAAAACTTTTAATTTTATGGAAGACACTAAAGAAAATTTTATTCGGAAAGCAAGAGAAATATATGGATGGAAATATGATTATTCTAAGGTTGAATATAAAGATAGTCAAACAAAAGTTTGTATAATATGCCCTGTTCATGGTGAAATATGGGAAACACCAGAATATCATATAAGTAAACGTGGGTGTTTAAAATGTTATACAACGAAAAAAAGTACAACAAAAGAATTTGTTTTTAGGGCTAAACAAATACATGGGAATAAATATGATTATTCAAAAACGGAATATGTTAATTTAAGAACAAAAGTATGTATAATTTGCCAAGAGAAAGATGAATATGGGAAAGAACATGGAGAATTTTGGATTACACCAAGGGACCATATTCATAGTCGTTCTGGATGTAAAAAATGTGCCGGGGTTGAACGAATGACAAATGAAACTTTTATTTTGAAATCTATAAAAAAATATGGGGATAAATATGATTATTCGAAAGTTGATTATAAAAATAATAAAACTAAAGTATGTATAATTTGTCATGAGAAAGATGAATTTGGGGAAGAGCATGGAGAATTTTGGCAGAGACCAAATGACCATTTAACAGGATATGAATGTCCCAAATGTAAGAAAGCATATAAACCTACGACTGAAGAATGGATAAAAAGGGCACGGAGCATTCATGGAAACGAATATGATTATTCAAAGGCTGAATATAAAACAGCTTTTACAAAGGTTTGTATCATATGCCCTAAACATGGGGAATTTTGGCAAAGGCCTGCAAATCATATATACCACAAGGCTAAATGCCCTTCATGTAATTCTGATAATAAAAGTAAGATGGAAGAAAATATTCATTTATTATTAGATAAGCAAAATATAACCCATGAACGGCAAAAAACTTTTCCTTGGTTGAAAAATAAACGTAGCCTTTTTTTAGATTTTTATATTCCTTATAAAAAAATAGGGATAGAAGTGCAAGGAGACCAACATTTTACAGCAGTCAAACGTTTTGGAGGACAAAAATTTTTGGAACTTCAACAAGAACGAGATAAGGTAAAAAAGCAATTATGTGAAGAACATGGCATAAAAATGTTTTATATTACTAAAAAAAATTATAATATAGATGAAATTATTGATTATTTAAATCAAAAATAATAACAAGAAAAAAAAGACATTAAAATATATGGCAACAAATGATATGGATGAGGCAATGAGGCAAAAAGCATTGAAAAGTTTGAAGGCTTCATATGATATGTACGAGACAACAAAGAAGGAAACAAAGAATAAAATGAAAGATGCATTGAATTCGGATGGCACAAAGAAATATTCGGGTGATGATATAAAGAATCAGATTGCATTGATTGAAAAGGCTCAAGAAGATGTTATTGCACAATATACAGCCATTGGCGGCGACCTTGATGAATTGAAAAAGAAATTAAAATCAACAACAAGGAAGATAACGGATTTAGCATCACCGTCAGTGGTATCTAAGGCTGTCATGGAAAAGATGGCGGAAGATGTTGGGGCATCAAAGAAAAAAGAAATTGATGAGGCAATAAACGGTGCAGTAAAGACAATGGAGAAGTCATATATTCCTTCAAAGGGTGATTATGACCCTACAGAACAGTTTGATGTTATTCCGCTTCCATCAAAAGGTGAGGGATATAAGGATAAGATTGCAAAAATGTCAGTGGCATTCCTCACAGCTTATGATGAGAACATGATTGTTTCTCCGAATCTTTATAAGGATAATCATATTCTTGACTATATTTTGCAAGAAAAGGTTTTGAGTAAGGAAATTGACCCTCTTGACCTTCTTGAGGGTGACAGAGACGCTATAATTCTTTTCCTTAGGGCAAGCGGATATGGTAATGAATATCCTATCACAGCGACCGATGAGGCTACCGGTAAAGAATTTGATACAGTTGTCGATTTGTCAAAACTGGAATACAAGGATTTCAGACTTAAAGGTGATTCTAACGGGTGGTTTTCATTTACGTTACCAGTAAGCAAAAAAGAGGTGAAATTCCGTTTCCCTACACATAGGGATACCTTAACTCTTGAGCAGATGAACAAATTTGAGGAGTTGAATACAAGAAAGAAAACAATAAGTGACTATGTTTCAACATTGGATACTTTTGTTGAAATGGATAAGGATACTTCAAAAGAAGATAAGATTAAAATAAGACAATCAATCCGCACGATTGAATCTTGGGGAGACAAAATGGATGAGGATGATGCAATGTTATTCACCCATAATCTGACAAACAGATTGAATTTGCTTATCATGGCGGTTGATGGAATAACAGATAGGGATTATATTTCAGACTTTATCAGAAGAATGAATGTCCGTGATTCGTCGGCTTTGCGTAAATATATGACAGAAAACGAACCGGGCATTGATTACAATATTGAGGTTGAGCGTCCGGAGAGTCTTGGAGGTGGCTCGTTCAAGACCTTTCTGCAACTTGACCAGTTTTTATTTCTCAATATCGCCGATTGAGTATTATAACAATTTGAAAGAAGAAGAATGGGGATGTTTCAAGCATGTAGGAATGCCACGTGAGATGTATATGAAAATGCCTATTCAGGAACGGAGATTCTTTATCCATAAGCATAATATGGAACAAGATATGATAAATAGGGAAATTGAAGGCAATAGTGGAGGTAATACAAGAACCTATGAGGGCGAATCAATCAACACGTTTGCCAAAATGGAACAGAACAATGTCAAAAGAGGATAGTGATATCCTCTTTTTTTCGTTTTAAATAATTAAAGTGTAAATATTTATAATTGAATAATTGGAAGAATTTAATTTTTAGAAGATATGGCAGATGATAAACTTTTAAAAGATGTGTTGAATGAAATAAGGGGCTTTAGGCAAGATTTATCAGATAAGATTAGCACATGGGCTGACAATGATAACATGTCTTCTAAAAATGTAGTAAAATCTTATGAAGCGGAACGAGAAAAATTTCTTGCTCAATATGGCGGTTTAGACGAACTTCAAAAAAAATATGAAGAAGCACAAGAAAAGCTAAAAAAAAGAATAGAAGAAGCAAAAGCAAATAATTGGGAACCTGGTACTAAAGAATATAAAGAACACGTAAAAGAAGCAACTGAAGATGTTTTAACATTTGGGAATGCATTAAACCAAGTAGGTAAGGGTGATAAACAAATTCAAGAATTCAAAGGTTTTAAAGGTGTGGCTCGTGATGCTGATAGAGCTGTAAAACCAGTTAAAAGTTTGGTAGATGGACTTCAAGGAATGTATAACATTCTTAAAGACTTTAATGAACCTTGGGCAAAAGCATCTCATGCTGCATCACAATATGCAAAATCAGTTGGATTGGCAAAGAAGGGTATGGATGCCCTTCGCAAAAGCACAATTGATAATATGGTTAAAAACCATATTGGTATCAATTATAATGTATCGACTGATGAACTTCTTAAGTTACAAGAGAATTATACAAAGGCTGTAGGACGAAATGTCAGATTGAGTAACGCCGACCAAGAGAATATGGCGGCTATGAGTGCAATTATAGGGGAAGGTAAAACAACCGAATTCGCATCTCAATTTGAAAATTTTGGATTAAGCATGTCTTCTACCGCAGAGCATATGGGCAAAATGTTTGCTGATGCTTCCAAAGCGGGAATTTCATTTGAGAAATATTCAGACAATGTAAAACAAAATATATCAATTGCACAGAATTATACCTTTAAGGATGGACTTAAAGGGCTTGAAAGCATGGCTAAAAAGGCAACTGCTATAAAGATGGATATGCAGATGGTTGCTAATTTAGCAGAAAAAGTAAGTACTGTTGAAGGGGCGATTGATGTAGGAGCAAAACTTCAAGTTCTTGGAGGCCCGTTTGCACAAGCGGCAGACCCGTTAGGAATGCTTAATGAAGGACTTAATGATATTGAGGGACTTCAGGACCGTATAACAAGAATGATTGGGACATTAGGTTCATTTGATAAATCTACCGGTGAAGTAAAAGTTTCTTCTTTCAACAAAAGGCGAATTCGTGCGGCTGCTGAAGCAATGGGCATGGATTATGGAAAACTTATGGAATCCGTTAATGCCAATGCAAAGCGTGGAGAGGTTGAAAAACAGTTGAGTGCATCTGCATCAGCAAGCAAACTTGATGACAATATGAAGGAACTCATCAAGAATAATGCTGAATTTAAAGATGGGAAAGCTGGTGTTTCAATAAACGGGGAATGGAAATCTATAGATGAACTTGGTAATAAGGATTATGAGGCATTGGTGGCAGAGACTCAAGACCAAGCGGCTGATGTTAAAGATATAGCCAAAAACCTTCGTAGTTTGGTTGATAAAAGACAAGGTGTTATCAAACAAAAAGAAGCCAGACAAGCCCAGATTTCGGAAAGATATAAGATAGGAGAACTTGAAGGGAAATTAATAGATGTTGTAGGACACTCTAATTTATTATTAACAACATGGATAGCCATTTATACTGCAAGTAATATAGGTAACGCCATTAGAAATTTTGGACAAGTATTTGAAGGTGGAAAATCTATTTTCAATTTTGGGAAAAATGTATTTAAAGGCGGTAAAAACTTATTTAGAAAAGGAGGTAAAACGGGTTTTAATGTAATAAGAAGAAAAGGACTTGGAGGATTAAAAAGAGGGTGGCAATCTATCATTGGCAGAAGTATGCAACCATCAGCCAATATGGCAACAAATGTAGCATCAAGGGCTGCCACAGGAACAGCATCAAGGGCGGCGGTCAATGCGGCGACAAGAGGTGCAGCCAATGTTGGAGCAAAGGCATCTGCCAATGTAATGGGGCGTGGTTTGTCAAGAGCCGGAACAAGAGGCGCTATTAAAGTTCTTGGAAAAGGTGGGGCAAGAATGTTAGGAAAAGCGGCGGGTCCGTTAGCAGGAGTTGTTGGTGGTGCTTTTACTGCATTTGATGAATTTGGAAAGGAAAATAATCATTCTACGGGAAGAAAAGTGGGGGCGACTGTAGGTTCAACAGTAGGTGGAATCGCTGGTGCTGCTGCCCTTTCATGGATTCCGGTTATTGGACCGATAATTGGCGGGGCAGTTGGAAGTTGGTTAGGAAAAACCATAGGAAGCGGTTTTGCAAATGATAAACGCCGAGCCAAATATAAGGATAAATACGGACTTAGTGATTCGTTAAAGGGTGACTATAGTGTCAAAGAAATTAAGGAAATCAATAAGGCAAGAGTTACCGGAAAGATTTCCAATAAACTTATGGACAAATTGGCTGACCGTGGTGATACAGAGATGTTTAAACAAATTGTTGAGGTGCAGAAAGCCAATGAGAAAGAAAATGCTGAAAATCAAGGCGCAAGGAGAGGCAGAATTTCCAAGAATATTAGAACTGCTTATTTCAATATTGGGACATCTTATTTTGAGGGAGAGTTATTTAAGAAAGGAAGTGAGAAAACAATATCAATAAGCAAAGGTTTTAAAGAAAATGGAAAAAGCGGAGGATGGGAGGCTGTTAAAGAACGTTCAACATTTGATGGTAATAGTGTTCCTTCAGATTTTGAAAAACAAAAAGGCGGAAAAAAAGATTTTAATGTTAATATCAATGGAACATTGAAACTTACAAGTGATAATGGACAATCTGTTGATATTATAGGAGAGTTGAGGAAGAATCCGCAACTTTTGAGAAGCCTTGCTGATATGATTTCTAAGGAGATTGGTACAATTGATAAGGGTACATATGTATCACAAAAGACAGGCCGATAACGTTGATTGTTAAAGATAAAAATGATATTTTATAATAAGGAAATTTGTCATGGGATTTTATAGATATACAAATAATTTATCCATTGGTAATGGAAGTATATGGAATCTTGCTAATTATATTGTCAATAGGACATGTAGTGGCGGATTGCTTCAACGTACAACAGAGAGTGGAATCCGTGCTGCCAATATATTTGATAATTACAGTAGTGGTGACGGGATTCGTACAGGACGTTACGGATATACTGGAACATCATCTGAAGGTGGTGATATTCCTTCAACCAATTTTTACTATTATCATGGTAACGGTATTTCTAAATCAACGGTTGTTGGGGAATTTCTCGGAGATGCTTATAGCGTGGAAGAAAAGAGCAATTCCAATTTGAAATTTATGACCGTGGATGATTTCACGGATTTTCAAACATATTTAAGAGATAACAATCTTGAAAGAATTGATAGTTATTCATATAACCATGACAAATATGGTGCTGAAAATTTTGTTGCCCAAGATTATTTGGGAACATTGACGGATTATCAAGAATACGGCGATATACCGCAGTCAATGGAACGAGGTGAGGAATATAGTGTTCCGACAAAAACAAGCGTTCCTAAGGTTCATAAAACCCTTGAGGAATACGGAAAGACATTGAGAGATATCCTTATGGATAGACAACGATATGTTAAGAAAGCCATAGGTATGGAAGATGAGTACCTTGCCTATAAAGGTGAAGGTGTAGGGATAGATATGGCAGACCGTGTTACCGCAAAAGGAATTATAGCAGCAAACCCTACGGATGGTGAGGATAAACGTCAGTTTAACAAATTGAAAGGACTCGTTGATACCGCAGTTGAACGAAGGGAATTTCTTTCAAAAATGATGCTCCCTACAAGCAGTTTTATTTCAAGGTATGCCGTCATTGATTCAAAACATCCGATAGATGATGAAGGCTTGTTTGAAAATTATAGTGTTCCTAATGAGGATGTTGCTGATTTGTCAAAAATAATAAGGGCAGAAAACGGACTTTTGGATTTTTCTAAATCATATAGGGAAAAATACACTTCACAATTACCGGGTATAAAATATCCTTTTGATTCGGTTTTGAATAAGATGACCGTATGGACAAGGGAAAATTCATATGGTGTTGAAACCAATAACCGTGGGGAGGAAATTTATTCGGTCAATGGGACAAATAATTATTCGGGGTCTCCTATATCATCTGCATTTAAAGGCGGAAGTAATTCTGTGTATAATCCAAGTACGGGAAGAAGGACATATTCATATTATCAAGAGCCGGAAAACGGTGCAGCTCCGTTGTCGGTGAATACAAATATTGCGGACAATTCGGCAGTACATATTGGTGGCTATGATAATGCATCAAGGTTATTGAAAAGGACAAATCAATTATTTAAGGAGGCTAAAATCAGTACGTTAATTAATAGATTCCATACGGCTGCTGTTGATGGGGATGATGAATTGGTTACAGCCTATAACAAGAATTTCGGTATGTCCAGAGGACGTAATTTGCTTAAAAAAGAATATGAGGGAAAAACAACGGGAGATGTAACAAGTGGATATGATAATCCATATTGTAGAGTATGGACGGCTCATCATCAATATGCTACATTAAAAGACCGAATAAGACCGTTTTATGGCGAAGAAGGAGCGTTGGATATAGAAAAAACACAAGAGAAATATGGCGAATTGCGTCCAAATGGCGGCAATGGAAGATTGAGTAAAAAATCTGTATTGCAAAGCAATGGTTTTGTTCGTATAACTCCGACAAATAACAATGGGAGTGCAAATACCGAAGATATTAGAAATTGTATGTTTTCTATAGAGAATTTGGCATGGAAAGATATAGTTAGATTATCGGGAAACAATGATGCGTTATCACCAGAACAAAAGGGACCGAACGATGGAAGAATAATGTGGTTTCCGCCATATAATTTAAAATTTACTGAGAATGTGAATGTTGGGTGGAATAGTAATCAATTCATCGGGCGTGGGGAAAATATATATACTTATACAAATACAGAAAGAAGTGGAACCTTGAGTTTTACCATTTTGATAGACCATCCGTCAATAATTAATAAATGGAGAGGAACAAGCGAAATGGTTGTTGATAAGGAGGCGAGAGAAAAGGATTTGCTTCGCTTTTTTGCTGGATGTGATAATCTTTCAGAGGATGTTGAAGCAGGTGGAGCAGTTACTGTGGACAATCATAAAATCCAAACAGAGACAATTGACCCACAACCTACACAAAAGTCAAAGGATATTGCTTATGTTATTTTCTTTTCCAATGATTTTTCATCAAAGGATTTTGTGAATGACAATGATATAGAACAAGCAATTGAGGAATTGCAGAAATATGAGACAAGCCGTGATGGCTCATCTTATTCGGGTAGAGATGAATCATTTAAAGATGAATATATTGGAGAAGATAATATTAACAATGTAAATCAATATGGGCTTAATTCGGGAGAATGTGATTGTGAGGAAAAGATAAAGCAAGTATTGTTTGGCTCCAATGATGAAAATCTTGAGATTAGATATTTAGACGGTGCTTTAGGGTTATGGAATATAGATGAACAGATTACCGGAGATAAAATTTTCGGTATGCCGTCAGATAGTTGCTCAATATCAAGTATTGACGTGAAAGGTTTTGCATCAAGCCATGGTACAGAGGCTAATAATATAAAATTGTGCAATAGACGTAGAAATGTTATTGAAACTATTCTCAAGTATAGATGCCCAGAATTGGCTAATGTTACCTTTAATGAATTAGATGGTAAAATCATTACAGTTAATGATATAGATGGAAACAAAAATGTTAATACTTTTGATGCGAAATTGGCAAGGGCAGCATATGCAATTATTCATGTTGTTTGGAATGAAGAAAATACGCCTACAGCAGACCCATCAGCGGACAGTTCAATTTATACCGTGAATTATTGTGATGCAAGAACAATGTTTATGGGGAATGAGGCGGGTGAATCAGAAGGATATTCAAGACAAGCGGCAAGAGCATTGACTTATGCAAAGCAATCAGCGAATAGTGGAAAAACAGAAACAAGAGAAGTTTCGGTGCAAACTACAGATTATACTGGGCAATATACTTATGACAATGAATATTTGTATTTTTCAAAGATTGCTGATGAGGGAAAATTGGTATATCAAAATATAATTGATAAAATCAGATATTTTGACCCGGTTTATCATTCAATAACACCGGAAGGGTTTAATGCAAGATTGACGTTCTTGCATCAATGTACGAGACAAGGACCAACCAATGCTGTAAGCAATGGAAATGTTAAAGCGGATTCCGCCGATTATTTGAAATATGCCGGAAACCTTTCGTTTGGGCGTGCTCCTTATTGCATATTGCGAATAGGCGATTTTTATTATACCAAAATTTGTATTGATAGTATGTCAATAGATTATGATAATGGAGGTGGTTTGCAATGGGATATGAACCAGGAGGGAATTGGCGTTCAGCCGATGATGGCAAACGTTAATTTAAACTTTAAATTTATTGGAGGACAAGATATTAGCGGACCAATTGAAAGACTTCAAAATGCTGTTACTGCAAATTATTATGCGAATGCTTCTGTATATAGCAGGCATGCTGATAGTGAGTTGGGTTATTATGATGCGATGGGGACTAAGGTTAAAAACAGAAGTACGGGAGAATACGAGACTAAATATTGGATAGAAAAAGAACAAGAATAGGATATGGAATCATATGATAGATATGCTCAGTTTAGGACTGGAGATGGAATGGAAATAGTGCCTTTTGGGGAAGTTCCTCGTAAGAATACGGACCGTTATGAGATATATAAAAAGGGACAGACAAGATTGGACCAATTATCATATCAATATTATAACAGTCCAGATTATGCATGGCTTATAATGCAGGCCAATCCGCAGTATGGGTCGATGGAATTTAATATTCCAGATGGGAGTGAATTGAGAATTCCGTATCCGTTGAATAATTCATTGAAAGATTATCAAAAATCTATTGATGATTATAGAAAATATTATGGTTAATGGCAAGAAAATTAGGCATAAACAAGGGACGAATCAGATATGTAGAGCCTACAAACTTTTTTGATAAGGCATATGACGATGACGGTTCTCCTATGAATGGAACATATTCGGATGCTATAAATTTCCCTTATGAAAATTATAGCATGGGAGTTGATTTGTCCATTAAATTGACAAATAGATATTCTTGCGGACTTGGTAAAGTTACTAATGAGTATGAAGAAGTGGGCTATTCAACATCAGATGGAACATTGTCATTTTTCGGAGGAACAAAATTGGTGGATATTGATGATAAAGGCTATTTGACAACGAATTTTACTGATATTAGTATGGTTGACCCTAAAACTAATACTTCTGAGACTTTGGGTATAGAATCCATCAATATTACATATAACAGTTGGCAATATCCACAAGTTGTTATCAAATTTGTGGATGTACGTGGTACAACTGTAATGCAACCCGCTGAACAACATTATTATAATGAAAAAGACCAAGGAAAAAGTTCTGCAATTTATAAGGCATTGTTCTCTTTTCCTTATCCGCTTTTCACACTAAAAGTTAAGGGCTTTTATGGGAAAGGTGTAACTTATAAATTATCTGTAAGAAAAACATCGTTGGAATTGGATGCGGCAAGTGGGAATTTCAATATAACAGCAGAATTTATTGGATATATGTTCGGAGTATATGCGGATATGCCGATGACTTTTCTTGCAATATCGCCATATACAGATAGTGGACGTGCTTATTGGGATAAACAGGTTAAATCAGGAGTTTTTACATTTAAAGATGCAAGCGGAAAGAATGATAGCGGACCAATGTTAAAAATACCTGAGTTGAGGCTTAGACTTGCTCAAGCTGCCAATAGCGAGGAAGCAATATCAGCCGCTGCTGAAAATCAGCAAACCCAAAACAATTATGATAATCAATTGGATGCAATAGCAAGGGTTCAAGAATCATATCCGTTTAAAGATTGGCTTGAAAATGCGTCCGATGATTACATCTATAGTTTTGGAAAAGATAAAGATATATATTCGGGATTTTCAACATCGGTATCGGGGTTTGTTACAACATTATCCGGATATGATGTAACATATGGGACCAATTATTTGTCAAATTATAGCGTGCTTGAAGATTATGGAAAAAGTAAAAAGAAACCGGATTCTATTCATTATGTGAAAGGTGACGCAAGCAATCCGTATATACCGGAGGATAAATGGTTTGGACGTGATGGAAAAAAGAAATTTGATGAATATATTGGGGATGGAACCGAAACCGAACGAAAGGTTAATAGATATATTGACCAAAAACGAGGTAATGATATACAAATTAGCGATTTTTATATATTTGTGTTACCAAAATCAAAAGGGGCAAAAACTTATCAGCAATTATTTGAGGATTTTCAAAAAGAGGCTGAAAAGATTAATGATGCCAAAAATGAGGAGGATAAAAAATATCAAGAACTACAGGCTTCATTAATAGAAAAAGCAATAGGGTTCAGACCGTCTATCAGGAATATATATAATCTTGCATTTGCGCATATGGATACTTTTATTCATACGTTTTATGACCGAATGAAAGCGATAAAAAGTCAATTGGAAGGAGATAAAACCAAGCGTTCTAAAATATTTTATGGCGTGGGTATGACTGATGATGACACAGATACTGAGAGGCAATATGCGAGAAATGCTGACGGAACGGTTGATAGAGGGACTGTTATATCAAAAAGGTCGGCTTATTTACCGCCATGGACCGCTTTTTATAAAGAGACAATTGATAATAATGAAACTAAAAAGGTATTAAGGTGGCCAGGCGAATTAGTTAATGCCGATGCAAATTTAATCGAGATAGATTATGTAAAAGAATTGTTGGCTGCTGCAAAATTCTACGCTGATGTTGCGGAGGGTGTTGAAGAAGAAATAGAGAGAATGTCGGGTGGTACAGCAAGTCCTTCATTTGGCGGTTCCCATAGTTCCGAGGGGGTTAATGCGGGACCTACTCCAAATGTGGGGGCATTTATACCATTGACAACATATGATTTTATAAATAAAGATACGGCTGGGAATCCTTATTATGATGTCAAGTCAAAGGTTATCCGTGGCGGCGAATCAATTTATGGGTCGGTATTAGGAACATTTGCATTAAGAGCATTTTATTATATGTGTTGTAATGATACTGATGGAAGAAAAGAGGCCCGTTCATTTGGTATATTGGAGGCAATCAATTTTTACAAGGCGGTTGGTGACAATGTTTCCATGGATTTTTTGAAATTCATCAAGCAGTATGCGGATGGCAAGTCAGATAGTTCAGATGCCAATGGCTTTTTAAATGCCATTACCACTAATGAAGATAATAGTACAACAAGGGCATGGCGTTTTGATGCGGCTAACACTAATAATTCGTTGTTTAAGAAGGGCTCCAATGGAAATTTGGAATATAATTTGTATAAGACAAGTTCGAGTGGATATACTTATTATCCTGTTGGATTGCGAAGTTTTGAGACAATGAAGGGGGAATTTGCCAATGGTGATGAAAAATTGATTGAGGAAAGAGATTATATCACCACAACAAATTATTCAACAGCATATAAGAACACAAAGAAGAATACTTTCTTTATGTTTGATAGGGATTGTATAAAAAATATATATGCATCCGTTGAGGCAGAAATTACCAGTTCCGAGGATTATCTCAAACAAAATAAGGAAGGGTATGGAGACCGTAAATTATCCGAATTCGGTAAAACCAAAAACAAAAATAGAACTCTTCGTAATTACGAAAATAATATAGCAACGAAATTTGATGAACGTTGCTATAAAAGAAACGCCATATGTGACAAGGATGAAAAATCTTTTAGTAACGGAAGGATTAAGAAACTTTTGACGGAGGATACTTTTAGTTCACAGGAGGAATTTTATATCCGTTTCCCATCTATGGTTGATGAACGGAAGAAAGACAGTTTGTTTGATGAGGATATTTATAAATCTCAAATTGACATTGCATCAAGGGCATTCTTATTTTTGCAGTCGGTTCCCATTGTAGGAAAAAATGGTGGAATTGAAGAGAAAAATGAAAATGGTATATCATTGTATGCAAGACTCCTTAGGGAAGGTTCATATTATTGGCGATATGATGCAATGGAAGCGGGAATAGACCCTATTATCGTACCGGAGAAATATGATGTACCAGATAAAGATGAAACTTTTTGTGGGGTTAAAGGTGGGGAAGATAAGTTTGAAACAATTAGGATGAATTTAAAACTTGAAATTCTTCATGATTATAGCAAATGGAAAGCACCCGCTAACACAACGCCGTCAAGACGGAGGGCATTGAAAGAATTGTTCCTCAATTGGGCTGATAGCAATGATGATTTGACCGGATTTGCAGCAAATGAAAAACGGCTGCTGAATAAAAATCTTTATAAGAAAAAGAATATCAATTTAGGATTTGATATTAAAGATTTGATAGCTAACGAGGAATTACAAACGGAAGATGCAATGGAGGGGCGTAAGTTACAGAAGTTTTTAAGACGTTTGTTCTTTACGGTTACAACAACATTTGATTACTATAACGGAATATTAGGTGAAAGCAATTTCCAATGCGATAAATCATCAATGAAAAACGCCTTTGACGGATTTATTGATGAACTTCATTTAATCTATGGCGATATTGCTAAAGATGCAAAGAAAGATGAAGAAAAGGTTGTAAAAAAAATAAATGCGGCAGAAGCCACGGACCCATTTAAGAACAAAGATTTAAGGCTTACTACTTATATGACACTTAAATCATTATATGATAAATGGTTATGCGCTCCGATAAATGGCGTTGAAACTTGGATTTTGAATTCGGCAAGTGGGCATAGTGATTTTGATAATTTTGTTTATGCAGATTCTTTTTATCATGATATAGGATATAGATTGACAGTAAATATTTCAAAGGTTTCAAACTGGTTGAGTAGTTGTTTGCCTACAGAAAATCTTGAGACAACCGAAGGCGTGTTACAATATACAGGAAGAACCATTTATGAATTTTTGTCAGAAGTCGCCCAAGATTCGGGAGGAATGTTATTGGCATTGCCACAAAAATTTGGCTTGGCTACAGCGGACGATGTTGTAGGAATGTTTACACCATATTCAATCAATAGTGATTGGAATCAAGATGAATCTTCGTTTATATTTATGTACACTTATAAGCCGTCTGAACATTTGGGTGATACGGATGGGGCGGATTATGATATGAATGGATGGTCAAGGAATGGAGACGGCTTTAGTCTTACAGATGATGAGATTATTGGGAAATTGTTTTGTGATAATGGTTATACAATACCTTCATTTGGTGTTACTTATGCAAAACAAAACCAATCCATTTTCAAAAATATCACATTAAATACCGAAGATGCTGGCGTAACAGAAGCGGGATTGGCTGCTACATTTAATATTGCTTCAAAAGCGTCGGAAGGACCAAGGGAATCAACTATATATGGACAGGATTTGTATAGGGTTTATTCTCAATATGCCTATCAATGCGGGGTTGAATGTATGGGAAATATGGAAATTATGCCGTTGATGTATTTCCAATTGAATAATGTTCCGTTATGGAAAGGAGCCTATATGATAAAAAAAGTTTCTCATAATATAACGGCGGGAAACATCAGCACGCAGTTTGAAGGCGTTAGAGTGAATAGATATGCTATTCCAATGACAGATTGTACGGTTATCACGGATAATGATGGTGGAGGAACACCAGTGACCGGAGATGGTACAAGAGTTAGTGGAAACGATTCAAATAATAACAATGAAAATAATGATGGTAATAATATGGCGGATGTAAATGTTAAGGGTAACATTAATATTGAAAAATATCCAAATGATGTGATAGATTTTGATGAGAGCAATGTTACGCCTCAAAAGCCTTTGATTTGTTTGACACCGGGGCATGGGCCAAACACACAAAAGGTTCCGGAATGGACATGGGCTCATAAAATGATAAAGGATTATCTTGTTCCCGAATTACAATCTTTGAGGTATAAAGATGGAACACCATTTAATGTTCAGAGATGCAATAAAGAGGGGGCACATACTGGGAGAGGTTACAGTATGGCTGAAACCAAGAAAATGATAGAAAAATTTGGTTCGCAAAGTGTCGTTTCAGTTGCTTGTCATTGGAATGGTGGAGGCGGAAATTATCATGGCGTTTATTTGGATAAATTATCCAATGGAGCACGTGAGGATTCAAAAATTTTTGCTCAATATTTGAAAGAATCTTTTGACGAGGCTTGTGAAAGAGGGAAAAATGGGGAATTTTCTTGTCCAGAAGGAATGACGAATGGCATGTCAGGTGTAAGACGATTGGCGGAATCAAATACAGATGGAGGACCGTCCCAAAAATGCGCCTGTGTTTTGACAGAAAATTGGTTTGCTGATTATCCTGGCGGTTGCGCATGGGGAGGAAGTCATTATGCAGATATGGAAAACGGTAAATATAAGACCGGACGTGGATGGTTAATGTCTGATGAGGGTTGCAGGGTTGTTGCTCATTATCATGCCTTGGGAATTAAACGATATATTGATTCCCTTTGGAAAGATTAGTTTGCCAAATTGCTTATTTTTTTGTATTTTCAATCCAAATTTGGATAAAATGAAATATATTGGAAATGTTTTGACAGATAAGCCATTTACTGATAAAGAATTATATAATGTCGTGGATAGTCGAGATAAATTGATAAACGGAATTCCCACTCTTATAGTAGGGTGGGAATTTACTAAAACATTCTATCCAAATCTCAATGTTCTTAATGAGACAATAAAACGGAAAGAAGTATATTGGACATATGGAAAGCGAGAAAAACGTAATAAATATGAAATAAATGTTGCTAATTTTCGTAAAATAGCCATGGATAAATTTATTCATTCTGTAGGATATGAATTTGTCAATATGATGTTATGTTCAAAAGAGGAAAAGAAACAATTTTTGAATACAATCAATAAGTTAGATGAAATTCCGATATATTTGAAATATGATATGGTTTATATATATGATAAAAATAATAATAAAGTATATGGAATTTCATTGAGGGGAATAAAATATATTGGAAAAGACCCCAAGGTTTTCCTTTCAATGTTTCATAAAAGCAAGAAAGCAAGGTTTATTGAGATAGGAGATGAACTATCTTGGGAAACGAAAAATTATTTGAAAAATTATCAGTATATAATACCTTATTTGTATTCCTAAATGGTTGAAAATGGATTTTTTACAATGAAAACACTATTTATAAGAAAATACATTTAGGGATGGCTTTGCAATTTGTTAATAAAAGATTTCCCAAAAGGCCTAATTTTAATGTAGTTAGGGAAGAAAAGAAAGACGTGACGGAGGAAGTTGTAAGCACTCCGAAATTGGATAAGAATAAGAATATAAAAAACAGTAAGAAAATGAAATCTGTTGATAAGATAGAGGCTGCTGAAATGGCAATCGAAGCCATGGAGCCGAAAGTTAAAGTTGTTAAGAAAGACCGTGGGCTTATCGAGCGTGTGGAATCTTCAAAAATAATTTTGACGGAAGATAATCGTCAAATGCTTAACGACTAATCAGAAAATGGAACTTAATGAAGTTAAGAAAAGATTTAAACGCTGTATTTTAGAATATACAAACGCTGCCGGGTCATTTGACCTTTCCGAGGATGGGGAAGATGATGCAGCCATGGGAGGTGCTGCTCCTACAGATGGAGGTGGTAACACTCCTATGGACGGTGCTTCGATGAATGGTAATGGAGACATGGATGGAGGTATGCCTATGGGCGGTGGCGACCCTGCTGCAATGGGTGGAGGTGCACCGGCACAAGCCCCTAATGGTTTTGCTCCGCAAGGAATAGACCCTAATGCAGGTATGGACGGAATGGGCGGTGCTGCTGCCCCTACAGATGGGGGAATGCCTATGAATGGCGGTGACCCTAATGCAATGGGTGCAACAACAGAAGAGCCGGGAGATGAGGTAATTGATGTTGATGAACTTGTTAAATCCCAAGAAGAGGCTGAACATAAGATTGATTCAATGACAAGCAAATTTGATAAACTTATGGGTGCTATAGATGTTCTTATTCAGCAAAATAAAGATAGGGAGGCACAAGAGGCCGCAGCGAGAGAAAAGTTTGAAAGCGAGATGGAGAAAAGAAATCCTACTCCGATGCAGAGAATGAGCATGCGTGCGACAAAATCAATGCCATATACCATGACTCCAAGCGAGTATGCAAATAATTATATGCCGGATAATTATAGCCCGGATGATGATAATAACGGTGCCGATGACCCTCAATATCAGATAACAAAAAGTGATATTGACAATATATCAGATTATAATGCGATTGCAAAAGAACTTGATGTCGAACATCAGGGATTGCATGACCTTTTGGATTTTTAAGAATACGGGCTGTTTGTTATTAAACAGCCCATTTTTATAAAAATTTGTTTTGAAAAATCAAAAATTTCTTATATTTTTATATAAAGAATTTTTCTAATAATAAAATTTAAAAAATCAATTTTAATCATGGGTAACGTTGTAGAATTACCTAACATTACTTTTCAATCCGTTCAAAGGAACGAATCTAAAAATTTTAAGAAAGAGTCTAATTTTGACGTAAAAAATTATCTAAATGTCCGTCTTGACCCGGGTGAGGAAGAGAAGACAATCACAATCAGATTGCTTCCAATGGATTTGGAAACAGGAAATCCGTTTGTGTTTATACACACTCATAATGTTGAAGTACCAAAGTCTATGGTAAAACCGGGACAAAAAGCCTATAAGTCATACATTTGCCTTAGAACAAAGGATATTGACCATGAAAGATATGGCACAAGATGCCCGCTTTGTGAAATTAATCAAAGAGCTTACAAAGAGGCAATGGAGGAAACTGACCCAATCAAAGCAAAAGAATTCAAGGAACTTTCATTGAAGTATAAGACTTATGAAACTGTCATTTGCCGTTGCATAGAGCGAGGAAAGGAGAATGAAGGTGTTAAGTTTTGGAAATTCAATATCAGAAAGGATAAGGCTGACCCATATAATCAAATTATCAAGTTAATGAATCTCCGTAAGGAGGCCGCTGAACGTAAGGGAAAGATTGATAATATTCTTGACCTTTATGAGGGAAGAGACCTTAATCTTACAATAAGAAAGACAGATGGGGTTCCTGCTCCGCCAACGATTGTTGATGATAGTGACAGAAGTCCTATTACCAATGATATGGAACAGTTGAAGGCATGGATTTATGATTCAAAGAAATGGCAGGATGTATTTACTTGCAAACCATTTGAATATCTTGAACTTATTGGAGAAATGAAAGTTCCGTTCTTTGATAACGAGAAACAATTATGGGTTGAGGACACCCGTAGTGAAACATATCAGGAAAACATAGCCAAAGCAAATGATGATATAGCAAATGCCCAAGCAGCGATATCTAATATGACTAATATTGTTGAAAATGTTGAGCCGAAGCCGATAGATACGAATTTTATTGGGGCTATGACATTAAATGACGGAGATGATTTGCCATTCTAAAAATAATGCGCCCGCCCAAAACACGGGCGCAATATTATATTTTTTTGATTGATGCATAAAGTTATATTTCGTTATGGAACAATGGCCAGCGGAAAAAGTCTTCATCTTTTGGCCACAGCACATAATTTCCAAGAACACGGGATTCCATTTGTCATATTAAAAAGTGAGATAGACACAAGAGATGGAATAGGAGTTATTCACTCAAGGGCTATAGGAGATAGAGAATGCGTCAGCATACTTCCTACTGACAATATTTATAATTTGATTCTTGATTATTTGGATAGCATTTATAATATCAATGGGAATAGATTGAAATGGATTCTTGTTGATGAAGCGCAATTCCTTACGACTGAACAAGTTGATGAACTTGCGGCGGTTGCTGATAATTTTGGATTAAATGTTATTTGCTATGGATTGAGGACTGATTTTAAAACACATTTGTTTCCGGGTTCAAAAAGATTGTTTGAGATAGCGGACAGTGTGGAAGAGGTTAAGTCAAGTTGCTATTGCGGGAACAAGACCATATTCAACGCAAGGATAAATCAAAACAAGGAGATTGTCACCGATGGTGAGCAAGTAGAGATAGGAGGGGATGATAAATATACTTCCTTTTGCAGAAAATGCTATTTTGAGAAGATAAATCATCCGCTTTATAAAAAGAATGATATTGAAAAATAATTTGATAAAATTTTAGTTTTTATGGCACAGCCACTTAAAAAAACACCAATAAAAAAGAAAGCAACAATTGATGCCCTTAAAGAAAAAATGGGATTTGGGGTTTCAGTAGAAAAAGGAAAAGTGCAAGGAGCAAGCAACGCAGATAAGCCAATGGATTGGATAGTAATGCCTAAGGCTTTTCAAGATGCGGTAAAGATACCTGGATTTCCACAAGGTTATGTATCAACTATTTGCGGTTTTTCAAATACAGGAAAAAGTACATTGGTTAATCATGCCATTGTGGCAGCACAACGTCAAGGACTTATTCCGGTGATTTATGATACGGAGAATAATTTTGATTTTCAATATGCAATTGATATGGGTATGGAGGCAACACCAGTTTATGGTGACGTTGATACAGAAGTTGTAAATCCCGAAAATGGAGAAGTTTCAATTGTAACAGAAAGAAAAATTATAGAATATACTGGGCAATTCTTTTATTTCAATAATTCAATCCTTGTTGACCATTATGGGGATATAGATTATTCTACGGGGAAGAGAGGCGGAAAGAAAAGGACAAAGGCTGTTATTGAAGATATGGTTTATTCAATGAATGAATTTTTAGAATACCAATCTAATGGCGATTTGGAGCAGGGGATTTTGTTTATTTGGGATTCTGTTGGTAGCATTGGTGGATTGAAGTCTTACAACAGTAAAGTAGGAAACAATATGTTTGATGCAGGAACAATATCTGCGGCTTTTCAAGATATTATGGATAATGCCATTCCTTCGTCAAGAAAAATATCATCGCCATATACGAACAGTATGGTTTTGGTGAATAAAGTATGGCTTGATGGAACAACAAACCCTATGGCTCCGCCAAGCATTGAGATGAAAGGCGGAAAATCTATAACATATCGGTCGAGGGTGATTTTTTTGCTTGGGGGTCAATTAAAGGCTTCAATCAAAAGATTGTCGGCGGTTTCAAAAGGTTTGACTTATAATTATGGTATTTTAACAAAGATAAAAGTGCTTAAAAATCAATTACCTGCACCATTTAATGTTACATATGAAGGCGAGTTAATTTGTACGGATGTGGGAATCATTGGAGCAAGTAAAGAAGAGCAAGATGATTTCAGAAAGAATCATGTGAGTGATATTCTTAAGAAACTTAACGAAATTGCAGAAAATAATGGTAAAGACATTAAAGCAGATGCAAATGCACTTAATTTCGTTGAAGAAGATGAAGATATTTCTGTAGAATAAAAAGAAAGCAAGGTTAATTCCTTGCTTTTTTCATTTATTTCCTATATATTAAAATAGGATACGTAATCCGAGTAAAAGGGAATAATATATGGATTTTATAAAAGAAGCAAAAAATATTCACGGAGACAAATATGATTATTCTAAAGTTGAGTACAAGAACAAGGCAACTAAGGTTTGTATTATTTGTCCTAAACATGGAGAATTTTGGCAAATTCCTAAAAATCATTTAAGAGGTTCAAATTGTCCCAAATGTGCCAATAAGTTAAGGGGCGAAAATAGGCGGATGACAAAGGAAGAATTTATACGTAGGGCAAGAGAGATTCATGGGTGGAAATATGACTATTCAAAAGTTGAATATGTTGGCTATGAAACAAAAATATGCATAATATGCCCGGAGCATGGAGAATTTTGGCAAACGCCTCATAGTCATTTGGAGGGGCAATGTTGCCCAAAATGCAGCGGGCGATATATGACTAGAGGATATTTTATTGAAAAGGCAAATAAAATACATAATAATAAATACGATTATTCAAAAGTTGAGTATAAAGGTGTTCATGAAAAAGTGTGTATAATATGTCCGGAACATGGAGAATTTTGGCAGTCGCCTCATTGCCATTTGGATGGTTTTGGATGCAGAATTTGTAGTAATACTTTTATGGATACAAATTTATTTGTTGAAAAATCAAGAAAGATTCATGGTGACAAATATGATTATTCAAAAGTTGATTATGTAAATAATCATACGAAAGTGTGTATAATATGCCCGGAACATGGAGAATTTTGGCAAATTCCAAATTCTCATTTAAATGGAAGGGGGATATCAGCAGTAGATAAAAAAATACTCAAAAATATCTAAAATTATTTAAACATATTATTAACATTTTTCAAAATTGATACTATTTATATTTAGAAAACAAAAGTCAGACGTTGTTTTGGAATATTAGAGAAATTTAAGTTACAATACCTTCATGGCATCGTCTGACTTTAGTGCCAAGAAGGTTTTGTAACTTTTTTTATTTTTATGATTATTGACAGCAAATATACAAAAGTGTTCGTCTCCGACGATATAACCCGCTTGAAATACAACGAGTTACACGGTATTGCTGCCAATATCCGTGAACATAAGAATAAAGTCTCTGAATTCGTTTCCCATAACCTCTTGAAGTATTTGGATTATTCTAATTTGACGTTTATGAAGGAAATGAGAACTGAATTCAAAAACCAAGTGGGTTCTTCGTTTGATGCTCAACTCTATACACAAGTACTGACTTGTTATCAAAACAAATTTGATAACATAAGAAAAAATCTTATTTTCGAGAAAGTCACTTATTCCCATTGTGAACTCTACAAAAGGAGCACCAAGATAAACAAGAAAGGTGATTTCAAAAAAGTAGTTAACAAACACGAAACCACAAGGTTGTCCATCTGTTTAAGTTACCTTGCACGATACGGGAATGATAATACCGTTGAATATATTAATTCTCAGATGCCTACTTGTGATGATAATAAGAAAGGCTATTACCAATCCATTTTGGATTGCTGCTCCAAGTTTGGATTCGAGCGATTGATGGGATTGGCGATGCAGAAACGTCAGCGAGCAATAGACAGATACAAGGATAATCCCATCATATTCAAATCCCTTACATTCAGTGGCAGAAGCCGTAAAAAGAAAATCCTCGATTGGAACAAGAACTACAATTCTGAGATTAACGCATTCGTATCATTGTCAGGATTTGATAGGAAATCCATGGATATCCCCGTTAAATTTGCAAAGGATTACCACGGGCGGATGCAGGAATATGCAAAATCCTCAAATGATTACGAATACACGATAGTATTCAATGAAAGGAAGAAATCAGTATCTATCAACCTCTGTAAGGACGGAGAGAGATTTATCCCGGAAGCAGGTAATAACCTCATCGGGATTGACGTGAACTGCAAGCATAACCTATTCTCGTTATCTAATCATGCCACGTATGATTATGACCGTCAATTGGTTAATGACTACTGCAAGTTGGCGTTGGATATAGATAAACGCAAGAAAAAGGATAAGGAATACCAACCGGGAAAGAGAACCCAATGGAAACTGGATACCCTCAAAAAGAAAATGGACAAATCCGAGCAGAACCTCATTGCCTTGATGTGCAAACAATTGGCATCAGAGGGATATAACCACATAGTGATGGAGGATTTGAACAACGGGTTCGGAAAATGCTTTGTTAAGGATAAGGATAATGAGGATATCAATTATAACCGCAAGGTCAAATTTCTTGGATTGTCAAGCCTCAAGAATGAGGTGGAGCATATTGCGAGGAACTATGGAATAGCGTTGTCCACGGTGCAAGCGAGTTACACGTCCAAGATGTGCCCAATATGCGGCTGTATCGAGGACGAGAACCGTCCCGACCAAGAGACATTCTGTTGCATTGAATGCGGTCATTCAAGCAATGCTGATTTCAATGCGTCGGTGAATATAAGGAACAGAGTCAGCGAAGCCGTGCTTCGCAGTCGGCTCTTAAAACAAAAGGATAACGGTGCCTACGAGCCGAAGAAACTGAAAAGGGAGAAGGTGAAGGAGGTATTGTTATCGTTTCGGAAACATCTGCAAAAGGCAGGGAGTGAATGTATTCAAACGGAGTTAAACACTTTTGAATATGTTTAAGTTTTCGGATGCCCTTTTTGCAAAGAAAGTCATTTGGAACGAGATATGAAAAAGGTACTTGATAAGAATCAGATTTTATATGTTTATCAATACAGAAATAAAGAAATGCTTAATAAACAAAGTTTGGATTTTTATTTGCCGAAATATAATATAGCGATAGAATGCCAAGGAGAGCAACATTTTATTGCTAATTTCTTTAAAAGTAAGGGAATTGATTTTGTGGAAGAGCATTTGAAGTATATTCAGGGGCTTGATGAGAAAAAAAAGAAAATTTGTAAAGAAAACAATATAAAGATGATATATTTCTTGGATAAAAAATTTAATAAATATGTAGATGAAAATACATTGAGAGTTAATACGGAAAAAGAATTGATAGGAATAATAGAAGATATAAAGAATAAGGAAAATGGGACAGCCTGTACGAAAGATAATTAAAGAAATACATACGGAAATAAATATAAAGCCGTTTTATACATTATTAGTTGATGGTAATAATTTATTGAGATTATCTATGGCGGACACAAAGACGAATGGACAAGGAAATCATTATGGCGGCATATTTCAATTTTTTTTACAAATAAAGAAATTATTGAATGACCCGAATTGCGGATATAGATATGATTATGTTTATGTTGTTTTTGATGATACAGATTCAGGAATATTAAGGTATCAAATATATAATGAGTATAAAGCGAATAGGGATAAAAAGTATGCCAATCATATAATTGATGGAGAAGCGTCTGAATATTGGAAAAAATTGAATCACACAATTTCTAAAATGGAAAACGCCATTTATTCCAAGAAAAAGAAAAAAGCAAATTTAGATAATTTGACGGAAGATGAAATCGAAAGAAAAAGAAAGAAAGAAGAAGAACAAAGGATTATTGATGAGAATTTCGCAAGGGAACGCTTTCGGGTGACAGAATATTGTACGGAAATGTCAATACGGGTTTTATTCGACAAAGAGACCGAGGGAGATGATTTCATAGCATATTATGTTAATCACAAGAAGCCGGAAGAACGGATTGTGATTGTGAGCACGGATAACGACCTTACCCAATTGATTTCCCCCACAGTATGTGTTTATAACAAGATGTTGGGAAAATATCTGTCGGTGAAGAATTTTCAGAAGATTAAAGGTATTCCGGTGGAGAATGTTGTTATCAAAAAGATATTTTGTGGAGACACAAGCGACAATATTGGCAATATAAAGGGATTGTCCGAGGCAAGGCTTATGGAATTGATGCCGGAGATTGCGGAGAGACCTGTTACAGTCAATGAGGTGAAGGAACGGGCGCAAATGATGATTGATGAACGGAAAAAGGTGAAGAAAAAGCCGTTGCAGTGGCATGAGAATATAATTAATGGGGTGTCAAACAAGGAATATGACGGGGATTTTTATGAGATTAACGAGAAGATAATCAATTTGAAGAATCCGTTGCTGACAAAGGGGGCTGAGGAAGAGATTTCAAACATGATGTACACTCCTATGGACCCAGAGGGGAGGAGCTTCGAGAATTTATATAAGATGATAAAGAGGGACGGGGTTGAGGAACTTGAGAATCATGATGCGTTTGCCAATTTTTTTGTTCCATTTATTGAGCTGTCTAAAAGGGAGGAGAAGAGATATAAGGATTATTTGAAAAATAATGAATAGAAAATAGATAAAATGAAAAAGTTAAAAAATATAAGTTTAAATGAGGTAAAAACCATTCTTAATGAAGAAATGGGCTTTTATCATTTTATTAAGGAATATGGTTTTGAAAATTGAAACTATTTTTGTATATTGGTACTGCGAAACGGTCGTTCTGACGGTTTCAGCCCATCTTTTCATAGTTTAACTTTTTAATTTATTAAAGAATGACAGAAAATAAAAAGTCTATTGAACCACGTGACTATAAAGAGAGGTTCGAGTTTGTGCTGACTACAGGAGGGAACATCATTTGTCAGCGTTATTTCCGTATCAATAATTTTAATCCGACTTCGCTCAAGTCTTATGAATTGACAGAGGCACTTCGCAGTTGTGTCCGCACAATTGACAAGGATTTGAGGGATAAAACTCAGGCATATCTTGAGATGTATGCGCCAAAGACGTTTGACACAGCGGATGAGATGAGGGCATTTGCTGCAAATCCGGAGAATGTGGATAAATTTTCATATGGCGAGGGTCTTGTTGTTCGTGGAAACGCCCTTACGGATTATGTTTATGTAGGTAACGGAGTGGTGAAGGAACTTGGTTACAAGTTTGATGACGGAGAGATTACCGAAAACCCGGTTCAGTCAAATAAAACTGAGTACAAGTTTGCGTTTAAGATTGACGGCAAGGAGGTTACCGCTATAAGTTGGACAGGATATTATCCTAAATTTGTATGTGATAAGATTGACCTTTCAAACAAGAGAGGAAAATATGATGCTGAAGATGTTGACCGTCTTTCATTTGAGCAGTATCTTCTTTATAAGATGGTTGAGGGAAAGAGTGATTTGATTTGGGGGCTTATCAAGAATATTTGCTATGCTTGCTCTTTCGCAAACAGCAACGATTATACCACTACCGTTGAGGGAATTTATGAGGGGTGGAATCGTGATAATGAACGTTCTCTTTGGGGACTGGAATAAAATCAGATTGATTAATGGCTAAACAACAATTGGATAAAAGTAACCTTGGCTATCTTGGTGTTGATTTTCAATACAAACTTGCCAAGGTTTTTGTTGAAGAGCCGAAATTCTTTGAAGATTCTGTTCAGATAATTGAGCAGAATGCTTTTACCGACCCTAATTTAAGGGAATTCGTTGGAGCGATGAAAGATTACTACAATGAGACCAATGGGTTGGTTCCGTCTTATACGTTGATGGATACTCTTTTGAGAAGAAAAGCCAAGACGGCAATAGATGTGGAGGAATGTACGGCTTTAATCAACAAACTTAAATTTGATACAAGTTCCGAGGGTGAGGACACAATAAAGGAACTTGCCATAAGGTTTTTCAAACAGCAGAATCTTATCAAGGTTGCAAACAAGATTCTTGAGATTGCAGGAAAAGGTGAAATAGACCGTTATCCGGAATGTCAGCATCTTCTTGATGAGGCTTCTTTGGTTGGCCAGGATGATGATTTCGGCTTCAACATTTATGATATGACCGAAAAAGCACTTTCAAACGATTATACGATATCAATCCCTACGGGCATTGACAAATTGGATGAGACGCTTGGAGGCGGTCTTGACAAGGGAAAATTGGGACTTCTTATTGCTCCTGCGGGATTTGGAAAAACGAGTTTTACTACAGCCATAGATGCATATGCTGCTACTTGTAGATGTGATGCCAATAATCATGAGGGATTTAAGGTTTTACAGATATTTTTCGAGGATGATGATGTGGATATAACCCGAAAGATTTTCGCCAAAAAACTTACCGAGGAATTGCCCAAGGGGAAGAAAATTGAGGCAAGGGAACTTAAAAGACTTAATATTCAAGACCGTGATGAGATTTATCAATTGTTGATGAATCATCCTGATAGGGAACTTTTGACAAAGAATCTCAGACTGAAACATTTCAAGACTGGTGTGAAAACCGCCACGGATATTGGAATTTTCATCAAGAGACTAATCAATAGCGGATTCAAGCCGGATTTGGTTACCATTGATTATTTTGAGTGTATTGCCCCGGAAAAAGGAGGATATGCCAATGATTCAGAGTGGTCAAGAGAGGGTGTTACTATGCGAGTATTGGAGAATCTTGCACATGAATTCAACATAGCGATATGGATACCTACCCAAGGCACAAAGGACAGCATGAACAGCCCGGATTTTGTGAGGATGGACCAAGCCAGTGGCTCAGCAAAGAAAGTGCATGTGGCACAGTTGATTTTGTCAGTCAGCAGACAACTTGATGATATTGACAGATGTAGGGCAAATATTGCGATTTTGAAAAACCGTTCAGGCAAATCCGGAAAAGGTTTCAAAGGAATTTATTTTGACAATGGAACTTGCACAATATCTTGTGATGAGGCGATTGAATTTGATTCCCAATTGGAATGGGACAAGGAGATGGAACGGGAAAAAGAAGAGCAAACCATGACCGCTTTGCGTGGAATTGCACAGCGAAACAGAGAGGCACAAGCCCTTAAATCCTCACCATCAAAGTCTTCCAATTACATTGGGCAGATAAATGGCGAATTTACAAAAAATGATGAGTTTTAAACAGAGGTTTTCCTTTGGTTTTGATTGAAAAAATCCGAGGAAAACCTTATTTAATATATAAGAAGAATTTTAAAGATATGACGGTAAAGAAAACGAATGGCTCCTATGAGGAGTTTGATAAGGAGAAAGTTAAAAGTGGAATTTGCAAGGCATATGAAACAGCAAAAGAAAAATGTGATGATTTTATATTGGAAAGCATAGCAAATAATTTGTATTTGTATGAAAATATTTCCACATCTGAGATTAGACGGCAAGTTGAAGATGCCTTAATGAGCATCAATAAAAAGGTTGCGAGAACTTATTCCGCAAATTATGAAGAAAAACTTCCGATGATTAAAAAACAAGATTTCATTAAATCTTATATTGAGGCTTCAAATGCTGCTACAGGTTCTAAATTTGATTCAAATGCAAATGTAAGCAATAAAAATATTGTTACTTTGGGACAAGAACTTTATAAAGAGAATAATATCAAGCAAAACAGATATATTTTGTGCGATAAGATTAAGAAAATGTTTTCAAAGAAGTTGTCAGAGCAATATTTGAAAGACCTTGAAAGTCATGTATTATATAAACATGATGAATCAGGAACACCTGGGTATCCATATACTTATTCATCTAAAGAGGTTGTTGAAGTTCTTTATAATAGTAAAAATTTATTACTTCCGATGGATATGCTTTATGACCTTGTTGATGAAGAAGAAATTCTTGTTGATGATAAAAATATTGTTTATCAAAAGCATCCTTGGAATTTATTTGTTAAAGATAAAGACAATAAATATGCTAAAGTTACAACTGTTACTAAAAAGAAACGTCATAGGGACCTTGTTAGGGTTAAAACAGCATTTGGGGAAGATATTGTTGTTACAGATAATCACCCGATGATAATTGATAAGGATAATATAGAAAATACTGTTAGTGCAATAGATTCATTGGGAAATCAGCAATTTAAGGTTGATACAAGATTAACATTTAAAGGAAAAACTAAAATAGATTTAGTTAAAATATTGCCTTCATGGATTTCATATGGTGAAAACTGGATTAAAATTCATGGGGTATTGTCTCCAATGAAACGTTATGTTGATATTGATGAAAAACTTGGGTACATTATTGGATTTTTTATAGGTGATGGTAATTTTGATAATACATCACATTCATTGCACTTTACACAAAAAGACAAGAGTGTTTTGGAAACAATAAACAATTATTTCTTTGAAGTGTTTAATGTGATAGGAAAGGTTTCAAGGGATGGAAAAACAGAAAAACATATACTTGATATCAACAATATTTTCTTATTTGAATTATTTAGAAATTATTTTAAAATACAAGATAAAGCATGGAATAAGACATTGCCATATAATATTCTTGAATTTAACGAAGATTTTGCATTAGGTATATTGGGTGGAATTGTAGATTCAGATGGGACAATCCTTACAGGAGGATATGGTTATTCAATTAGATTGTCTTCAAGAGCATGCATTATGGGATGTACTGCTTTGTTTAGGCATTTTGGTTATGCAGTTGGAAATGAGATGCAAAGTTTGCCATTTAGTAATAATACATCATATAAAACCAATTATACTATATGGGGTGTATCGGCAAATTTACGGGCATCATCAAAGCCTATAAAACTTTCTTTTAAGGAAAAAGATACCGTAATAAATGATACAAGCAGATATAAATATAAAACAGATGGTGAAGCAAGTATAACAAATGTTCAAGTTATTGAATCCGAATCTGCATTTTTGAGCCTTAATGAGTATATTTATGATATAACTACAGAAACCCATACATTTGAATTAAATAATCTTCTTGTCCATAATTGTGTGGCTATAACAATGTTTCCGTTTTTGGAAAATGGCTTGTCAAAAATTGGCGGAGTTTCTACACCTCCTACTGATTTAAAATCATATTGTGGGGAATTTATTAATTTGATTTATTCAGTGTCATCTCAATTTATGGGTGCTTGTGCTTCACCAGAGTTCCTTTTATATATGGATTATTTTATCAGGAAAGATTATGGAGATAATTATATTGATAGATTAAACGAAGTTGTGGATTTAAGTGTAAAACAACGGACATTGGAAAAGGTTATTGATAATTGTTTTCAGCAGGTTGTTCATTCGATGAATATGCCGGCAGGAAATAGGGGATATCAAACCGTGTTTTGGAATATCGGCTATTTTGACAAACCATATTTTGAGGGAGTATTCGGGGAATTTAAATTCCCTGATGGCAGTGCTCCGAAATGGGAAACTCTTTCATGGTTACAAAAGCATTTTATGAAATGGTTTAATAAGGAACGAGAAAAATATGTGTTAACTTTCCCTGTAGAGACCATGGCACTTCTTACTGATGGAAAAGATGATTTTTTAGATAAGGAATACGCTGATTTTACTGCTGAAATGTGGTCTGAAGGACATAGTTTCTTTTGTTATTTGTCGGATAATCCAGATGCGCTCTCATCGTGTTGCCGGCTTCGCTCGTCATTAAAAGAATTAGATGCTGAAGATACAGACCATAATCATACAACGCATCAATATTCAATGGGAACAGCGTCAGTTTCAACTGGTTCAAAATCAGTTATGACAATGAATCTTCCTCGTTTGATTCAAAATGCCACACGAAAGTATTTTGAAAATAAGGGAATTATTCTTGAAAATGGAAAAAATCTTATTGAACAAGGGCTAAAATATGATAAAGATGAACTTTATGAGTATATACGGAATGAGGTTCGTGATTTGACAGAAAGAGTTCATAAATATCAATCTGCTTTTAATGAAATAATTAAGGATTATTATAAAGCAAATATGCTTACAGTTTATTCGGCAGGATTTATAGATATGAGAAGGCAATATCTTACTGTGGGAGTTAATGGAATAACTGATGCTGCTGAATTTTTAGGCTTGAAGGCAAATGTTAATGGTGAATATGAAGAATTTGTTAATAACATTCTTGAAACCATTAATATATCTAACAGAAAAGATAGAACAAGGGATTGTATGTTTAACACTGAGTTTGTACCTGCTGAAAACCTTGCAGTAAAAAATTATAAATGGGATAAAAAGGATGGATATTGGGTAAGCCCTAATAGAAATCTTTATAGTTCATATTTTTATAATCCAGAAGATAGAAGTTTGTCTGTGATTGACAAAATGAAATTGCATGGACGGGAATTTGTTAAATATCTTGACGGTGGTAGTGCGTTACATCAAAATGATGCAAATGTTCATACGAAGGAACAATATCGGGAATTGCTAAAAATTGCAGCAAAAAACGGATGTAATTATTTTACCTTTAATGTTAAAAACACAGTTTGCAATAATTGTGGACATATAAGTAAGCATACGTTTGATAAATGTCCTAAATGCGGCAGTGAAAATGTTGATTATTTAACAAGGGTAATTGGATATCTTGTTCGAGTTAAATCTATGTCGGAACCAAGACAAGAAGAAACTGGCAGAAGATATTATGCTGAATAAAATCAATGAAAGCCCATGGCTAACCGCTGTGGGCTTTTTAAAATATTAAAAGTAACGAAAATTATGTTAAATGAAGCATATATAAGAAAAATTGCTGAGAAAGTAATATTAGAATTATTCATACCAAAAACAAAAGAGGAAAGGTTAATTAAAGAATCATTTCAAATAGGGGATATTCCGGAAAACGTTTTTGAAAATCAATGGAAATTAATGGAAGTTTTCCCAATCCCGAGTTATGATGATGGAATTGTTAGGATTGTGGGAGGAAAAGTCATTGAGGAAAGTGTTTCGAGAACGATTCCACCGAATGAGACAATGAATATAATTCGGAAACGTTTTTTATTGGAGGAATGGCAAATTAAAGTGGTATATGCAGCCAATGGAATAAAAATTTTGATTTTGCTTCCAAATAATGTACATGCCGTTAATGAAATTAAGGCTGCTATGAAGATGTGCGGGTGGTCATTTTCTTGTATTCAATATCTTTTTGAACGGGGAAAAATGATGGTTGGACTTAGTTTTGACCCGATATATCAAGATAATATTTCAAACATAGTCAGGCAGCAATGTGATGGCTTTCTTTATCATTGGAGTCCTTTTTGCAGATATCAATCTATTTTAGAAAGTGGACTTGTTCCAAGAAGTGAAAATTCTAAATTCAAATATCCGGCAAGACTTCATTTGTTGAAGGGTAATGTATCAGACACTATCAGAAAAGGAATTGGAAGACAATTGTGTAAATGCAATACGTCTCCGGAGAATGATGGAAGATATGTTTTGTTTAATATAGATTTAAGCAAAATCCCTCCGGAGACAGAAATATATTTTGACCCGAGGTTTGAATATGGAGTATATATGAAAGAACCAATATTCCCCATGGCAATTGGCGTTGAATATGGATACAATTTTAATACGGAGAGATATTTTTACCCGGATGATGAAATTGATGATAATAAAAATGGAGAAAATAAGTAAGATGGGAAAAGAAATTTTTCCATAATTAAAAAGATATTGAATAAATTGATAAGAATGAAAAGGAAATTAATCAACATCGCTTATTTTTATTTTGTAAAAGAATATGGAGGAAACGTAAATGATTAAATATTTAAATACAATGGTTGTTTTCGAGGAAATTCCTGACAAGATTTCCTTGGCTGTAAATATAACAAATTGTCAGAACAAATGTGTTGGATGTCATTCTCCGCAATTAAGGAAAGATATTGGAAATGAATTGACGGAGGATGCTGTTGATAAATTGATTAAGGATAATGAAGGAATCAATTGTTTTTTGTTTATGGGGGAAGGGAATGACAAGGAATCGTTATTGAAAATTGCAAAATATATTAAAGAAAAATACAACAACCTTTCTTTGGCTATTTATTCAGGTAGAGATGAAGTGGAGGATGAAATCTATAACCTATTCGATTATGTAAAAATAGGTCCTTATATTGCCGAATTTGGACCTTTAAACAAAGAAACAACCAATCAACGACTGTTCAAGATTGAAAACGGGGTGAGAAAGGAAATAACAAGCATGTTTTGGAAAAAGATTTAATTTGATGAAACTATTTATAAGGTAAATAGATTTTTTAGTCATGAGATATTTGAAAAGATTTGATACATCAGAGCAATATTCTGAATTCGTAAAAAGCGGAAATATGTATAAGCCAAATACGAGTTATTGTGCAAATGATAATTCTGTTTATTATACACCTTTTACTGGAAACCCGTCAAATGCAAAAGATTTGTCAATATATTATGATGGGGAAGATGAAAAACCAAGAACTACAGCCAATTGTTATATTGTGAGGGAAACAGGAACATATGCTTTTCCTCTTGTTTATGGAAATGCTTTGTACAAAGGGGTTGAGAATAGTGCGGCATATACAAATGTAACAACAAATATAGATTATAATTTTGTGAATCACTTGGGGAATAAGATTACATCGCCTTATATTGAAGAACATGAAGGATGTATAGTCAATTCAGTGGCAATTGATGAAACGGATTTGTCAGATGGAATATTAACTGATGTTAATCTCACTGGATATACTGATGCAACAAAAGAAAACCTTAGGTTTGTTACTTTTACAGTTAATTCAATTCCGGAAACGGGAGGGAATGCTATTATTGGAGTAAAAGATGCCAATGGTAAATATATTTGGAGTTGGCATATATGGATTGTGCCGAGCAATGTTGATATGGGGGATGTAACTTTGTGGAACGGAAACAACATCTATAGTATTTTGCCATATAATCTTGGGGCGAAATTCCTTACTGGAGAAAATTCGGCTTATACTATTACGGATGGAACGGAAACCCGTTCGTTAAGAAATTTTGATACCAATCTTTATTATCAATTTGGAAGAAAGGATGCGTTTTTCTATGATGGAAAAAATAGTAAAGTGGGGTATGAAACCGGGGCAACAACACAGAGACAGACAACAATTGCAGATGGTATAGCAAATGCAAGAACATTTTATACATGGATTGGAGACCCGTCTACCTCAGATAGCTATACGGCTTATGATTGGAATTGCAAGCATGGGCCAAATTTGTGGGACGCATCACAAAGCACATATGGGGCTCCGGACCATAATGTACAAAAGACAATATATGACCCATGCCCTATAGGATATTGTGTAGGACAAATGCAAAAGTTTTTTGGATTTACATATTCCGCAGGGACATATGGGCTAAACATACAACATAAAGGATATTCATCAGGAGGAAAAGATTATCCGGCTAATGGAGACGATTCAAACATTAATGCGGTCAAATATGGGACGGGGACAACATTATATGACAATTATTACAAAATTACTCCCGTAGGCTACCGCTTCAAGAGAAGTGGACACGACGATAACGCCTCTATTGCCCAAGACAAAGAGGGTATATTGTTTCCATCAACAGGATATATATCTTCTCAATATGGTTCGTCCTCTAGTCGAGGCAACAATGGGAGCTCTTGGAGTTCTGCTCCGTACTCTATGAGCGGGGCGTATAGTTTGTCCTTCAACAGCAGCTACGTGTACCTACAGGATGGGTACTACCGGGCTTACGGCTTCAGTGTGCGTCCGCTGCGGGAACCTAATCTTTAGTTCTTTTCGGCTGTCCCTTTCCTTTAGGGCAGCCGCTTAAATATTTTAGTTTTTTTAAGTGATATGTTTTCTTTTATTAGGAAAATGTATCATTTTTTTATATTATTAATGTTATTATTCCTTTATAAAAATACAAAAAATAATTAAGAAAAACAAATTAAGAAATATATTTTTTTCTATATTAAAAAAATTGGAAAATAAAAAATAAAGTTGTAATTTTGCATTGTTAATTTAAAAGTAAATTTAATCATGCCTGTAAAAATAAAAGGCAATTATGTGGGCAAGGTTTCCCATGGAATTGCACCCGTTGAGTTGAAGGTTTATTCATCAGCAATGGCACTTGATAGTCAGTTTAGAGATAGTACCCAAAAAGTGTCTAAAATATTTAAACTAACGGATTGTGCAAAAGTTTTTGATTCTTTTGAGGCAATTTTATATGATATTACTATGGCTCAGGAGATGAAAAATGACTTGGTTAAACGGGTTGAGTATATTAATGATGCTGTTGATGCATTACGAAAGGTAGAAATACGTGTAAGAATGCTTTGGAATAATGGTCAGATAAAAAGCGGAGGTTTTGCTGCCATTATGGAAAAAGAGGATGATACTATGAGGCAATTGTTAGGATGGCGTAATAGTACGTTAGGACAGTTAAAATAGAGAAAAGATATATAGATTTTGTGTTTTATTAAAAAGGCTGATGTCGAAATAATTTTGAGGACTTGCGGTCATTCGCATCTTCTATAATTTGATAAAGATAGGTTCAGTGCTTTGTCCTTTATTTAATAAAGGGGATTTTTATAATAAAGAAACAATAGATAATTTAATCCATTATAATAGAAGGAAGAGTTATTTATTTTTATTATAAAGGTTTGTAAATTTTTATCATTTGATTCAGATTTACGAATTAAAAACTATAGCACTTATTCGGGGTTCGTCCTCTAATCGAGGCAACAATGGGAACTATTGGAGTTCTGCTCCGTACTCTATGAACGGGGCGTATAATTTGAACTTCAACAGCAACAACGTGAACCCACAGAATGGGAACAACCGGGCTTACGGCTTCAGTGTGCGTCCGCTGCGAGAACAAATCCTTCATCAGCTTAATTTTTTTTATTTAGAATTATGGCCTCTTATAATAGAGAAAATATTAGTTACATGGTGGTTAGGGGGTATAGAGAGGCCCGCCGTCATGAAAGGAATAATCCAACACATTTAGATTTTGAGCATAATCTTGAATCGAATTTGAGCCGATTGGCTTATGAATTGGACAAAAGGATATGGAAGCCACAGCCATGCACATGCTTTATTATAGAGGAACCGACCAAAAGAGAGGTTTTCGCTCCATCATTTAGGGACAGAATTGTTAGCCATGTACTTTATTCATTAGTATCTCCGATATTTGAAAGGACATTCATAGATGACAGTTTTTCTTGCAGGAAAGGAAAAGGCACATTACATGGAATAGAAAGGCTTGAGCATCATATAAGGTCAGAGTCTGAGAATTACCAAAAGGAAGTATATGCTCTTTCAATGGACATTGAAGGATACTTTCTTAATATTGATAAGAAAATTCTTTTTGATGAGATTTATAGAATATTGGAAAAGGCAAAGGAAAAGAAAGAATTTAAAGATTTGGATTATGATTTTATTTATTATTTGATTAAGGCACAATTGGAAAATTCACCGTCAGAAAATTGCATAAAGGTATCACCGGATAAAGCATGGGAGGATTTTCCTATGAGGAAATCGTTATTTAATTCACCCAAAGGCGTTGGCTTGGCTATTGGTGATATTATGAGTCAGTTATATAGTAACGTATATTTGAATATTCTTGACCAATATATAAAAAGAGAATTGAAAGCCAAACATTATTGCAGGTATGTTGATGATTTCAAGATAATAAGCGGTGATAAGAAATATCTTGAATTTTGCAAAGAAAAAATTAGGATTTTTTTAGAGGGGAGGCTTGGATTGATACTTCATAGAAAAAAGACAAAAATAACATCTTGTAATGAGAATTTGATGTTTTTGGGGGCTTGCATAAGGAACGGGAGGAAGTATGTTCCAAAGAAAACCCTTGCACGAATTAATTCCAAAATGAATGAATTCAGAAACATGAATCCAATAGACATATTGCCGATAGCAAATAGTTATTTTGGCTATCTAAGTCAATTTAAAGCGGTCAAAATCAAGAAACGGTTGTTTGATAAATATATTGCTCCGTTCGGACTATTTATTAATAGAAAAAATTTTGATTCAATATGTTTTATAGAGTGCAATTAGAGGCAGCAGCCCCAAAATATGATAAATTACCAAACAGCATAGGATATAGACTTTATCTTGATGATGAACCTCAAATGATTCCTTTTGATATAATGGAGCATGATGAGGATGGTAATATGAAAATTATTGGAACCGAAGAGAAGGAAATACATTTCTGCCATTATATAGATGTACCTGAACTTGATTACAAGGATATAATAGAGAGAATAATACGGCATGAGTATTCGGTTTGCGATGAACTTGGAATATTGAGGCAAAGAGAGGAAAAGCCGGAAGAATTCAAGGTATATTATGATTTTGCTGAGAATGCAAAGAAAGTGGCAAAAAGGGCCACATCAGACGATTAAGAATATTTTTTAATGGAAAGATTATTTTGATTCGGAAGCGGGCATGAACAATGTTCGCTTTTTTACTTTTAGAATTTTGCCATGTTCAATTGACTTTGGAAAACTATTTATTTTAGATTAAAAGAAAAATCATAAAATAATAAAAATTCCTTCCATAAGGGATTGTTAATAAATCATATTTTTATATGGCACGAACAAAAAATGTAAAAGTCATCAATATTAAAAGTTCGGTAAAGGATAAAAAGCCGGCGGTTGGTGATATTGATTATGGTGAGATAGCCGTCAATTATAATTCGGGCAGCACATTTTTAGCCGTGAAGGATTCAAAAAATGAGATAAAAGTTTTTACCGACAAGACCACAAATGACGCAAATTATGCACCAAAAACGGAATTTGATACATTATCAAGCACGGTCAATGAAGTGAGTGATGGATTGACCGAATTGAAGAACAATGTGATTGACAATGAGGAAACAACATCGGCGGCATTGAACGACCTTAACTCAAAGGTAAACCAATTAAGTTCAGTGGATATGGGGGATTATGCCACCACGGCAACGACCGAAGGAATAAAATCCGACATCTCAGGATTACAATCAAGCGTCCAAAGCAACGAAAGTAAAATAACCGCATTGGAGGGAAAATCTCATAAATTATATAAAGCAGCAGATTGTACGACATATACCGATGATACAGGAGGATTAACTCCGGCAGCAGTCAAGAAGGCGTTTGATGGACAATTGACAGCAGCAAAGGCTGCCAATGCAAATAGAGCAGAATGGACAACAAGATTGGCTGATTCTTCAATTACAAGAGGCTCAACTATAGGTGAATTCCAAACAAATTTAAAGAATTTTGTAATTGACACGGTAAATAACAAGAGTAGAGATTATAGACTCATTAATATTTCTGCTAACTTAAATACGTTTGTCACAGCATGGAATAATAATAATACTGGCGCAACTATAGCAGATGGTGCAAATTTAAGTTTTGTTCCAATAGTAACACCTACAATATCAACAAATCCTTATTGTGCATGGATAGTATCTACCTATTCGGATGGAAAGCAATATTTGCTTGTTTTATCAAACGGGAATTTTAGTCCGATGAGACAAATATCAACAGATATTGACTTGAGTTCTTATGTTTCAACGTCACGGACAATTAATGGAACAGCATTAACCCAAAATATTACCATTAAAAAAGTGGATTCAGCAACCACATCAACAAATGTCAATGGCTATACTGTGGCAAAGAGCGTTCCATCAGACGCAAAATTTACTGATACAACATATGCTGATGTGACAACATCCACCCATGGATTGATGACAGCGGCGGATAAGACAAAACTCAACGGAATAGCATCAGGCGCAACTAAATATTCGCATCCGACATTTACCGCAAAAACATCAGGATTTTATAAGGTTGCGGTGAATAATGAAGGGCATGTTACAGGAACAACTAATGTGGCTGCATCTGATATTACCGGACTTATAGGGACACCATCATTGACGGGGCACAATCATGATGACAGATATTACACGGAATCAGAGATTAACACAAAATTAAATGCAAAATCAAATATTGGGCATACTCATACAAAAAATGAGATAACTGATTTGGCTGATTGGGTTAAGGCAAATTCAAAACCATCATATAATTTTAATGAGATAGGAGGGACTGTTGATGTAACAAAACAGTTAAATGGAACAATTCCTTCAGCGAATCTTCCAAGTTATGTTGATGATGTTCTTGAATATAATAAAAAAACTAACTTTCCTACAACAGGTGAAACAGGCAAGATTTATGTTGATACCTCAACAAATTTGACATATAGATGGGGAGGTAATAGTTATGTTGAAATTTCACCGTCTTTGGCATTGGGAGAGACAAGCGGAACCGCTTATAGAGGAGATTATGGAAAAATTGCATATACACATTCACAATTAACAAGCGGGAACCCTCACAATGTTACAAAGTCAGATGTTGGATTGGGTAATGTTGATAATAAATCATCTGAAACCATCAGAGGGGAAATCACGAAAAGCAATGTTATAACTGCTTTGGGATTTACACCAGTAAGCACAACGGATGTAGAAAAGAATGAAGAGGTCATTTCAGCAGCATTGAATGATATTAAGGGGAATGTTACTGCATTATCAAGTAGTACCGTTAATATACAGGATAGAGTTATAACCGCAGCAACCATGAGTTCAACAGCAACTGGGACATCGGTTTCAAATAATGTTTTGACAATTCCTACTGTGGCGGGAGAGAAAGGAGATAAAGGTGCTGATGGAACATCAGCGTCAATAACTGGAGCAACGGCAACAGCAACAACTCTTGCGGCAGGAAGCAATGCAACAGCAAAGGTAGAAGCAACGGGTTCTAATACTTCAAGAGGATTTAATTTCAAATTTGGTATTCCTAAAGGTGAGAAAGGAGACAAAGGTGCAGACGGAACAAACGGAACGGATGGTATATCAGCATCAATAACCGGAGTTTCAGCCACAACAACAACTCTTGCGGCAGGAAGCGATGCAACAGCAAAGGTAGAAGCGACGGGTTCTAATACTTCAAGAGGATTTAGTTTCACATTTGGCATCCCTAAAGGTGAGAAAGGGGATAAGGGAGACAAAGGTGACGTTGGACCAAGTGCTAATGCAACTACAAGTAATGGTAAAAGATATTTGTTGGGGCTATCAACAACAACAGGAAATATTACCGGGGCAACGACAAGCGGAAGTTGTTATATGTCGGGAGGTTATTTGTATAGCCATAATGAAAAAGTCGCATTATCATCAGAAATTCCAACAACTTATGCGGGTTCATTATCATCTGGTGGACCAGCAGATTCTGCTTTAGGTGTAAGAGATTATGGAAATACCGGAAGCACAATAAAAATAGGGTATGAAGGCAGTAGTTTAGGAGCAAGCGAAATATCATATATAGCAGCATATAAGAATGGAACATCAATTAAAGATGCTTCGGCATCCGCAGTTATTAGTTTTCTTAGTGCTGTAACAAAATCTGATTTAAGTGACTATGTTACGAGCACAGAACTTAACAATAAAGGATACTTAACATCAATTGCTTGGACGGGGATTACCGGAAAGCCATCAACATTTACTCCGGCAACTCATACCCATAGTCAATATGTGAATAAATCTGGTGATACAATAAATGGCACACTTTTTATTGATAATGCCAAACTTTCAATTTCCAATGGGGGCAGTGATGCTTTAACAATAACCGGACAATCTGTTTTTAATGGAGATATAAAGATAGAAGCAGGTAATGTTTTAGAAGTTAATGGAAATACATATTTGTATAAAGGAGCACAAATAAGTGGCGAAACATCAATTAATGGTAATGTTTCAGCAACAGGAAAAATCTCAGCAAGTCAAGGTTTCTTCCAAACATCAGATAAACGATTGAAGAATTTCCAAGGTGATATTGAAGTTGATTTTGACAAATTAAAATCAATCCCGAAGAAATATTTCTATTGGAATTTGGATTCAAAGAAGTCAAAACTTGAGATAGGAACGTCTGCTCAGGAGGTTATGGAGGTATATCCAGAATTGGTTTCAATGAATGAATCAGGAATGTTGTCAGTGGCATATGACAAATTGTCAGTAATTGCATTGAAAGCGGTAGATGAACTCCATGAGGAGAACAAGACCCTTAAGGAAAAGAATGAGGAACTTGAGAGAAGATTGAAAGCGATTGAAGAAAAACTTGGAATTTAATCTTGCTTTTTTGAAAATTATATTATATATTTACGATGTAGCCCGCAGGGAGGCGGGACGAAGGACGGTGAGGGCAATGTGAGGAGCACCCTGTGAAACGTCAAAAAACTCCCTAAAAGTTTAATGCTTAATTGCTGAAAAGGCTCTGACTGAAAAGTCGGGGCTTTTTTCTTTATATTTTGATGGATTTTTTGTATCTTAAAGGAAAACAAAAAATTATGGATAATGAGATAATGGTATATGTCTTAGCCCATAAAACACCTCCATATGGCTTGATATATGATGATTGGCATTGCCCGTTACAAGTTGGGGCTGCTTTATCAAAAGAGGATGTTTGTGAATTAAAGGATAATAACGGGGATAATATTTCGAGATATAATTCATTCTTTTGCGAAACCACGGGACATTATTGGATATGGAAAAATGTAAGAAAGAGCAATTTTGTGGGAGTGGAACACTACAGAAGACATTTTGATTTGGAAAAGGATGAAGTTTTGGATATATTGAAAGAATATGACATAATTTTGCCAAAATCATTGTTGATGAATATTTCTGTGGAAAGACAATACGAATTATGCCATATACCGGAAGACATTCATAAAGTGGAAGAAATCATTAGTAAATTATATCCGGATTATGTGGAAGATTATGAAAAATATATCAAGAACGGGAACAAATTATATTGTGCAAATTGTTATATAACATCTTGGGAAAAATTCAATAAGATGAATGAATTTGTTTTTAATATATTATTTGAGATGTGGAAAGAATATGGATATACAACAATTGAGGATTGGCATAAACATGTTTTGGAATCAAATAAGCAATCGGTTCCTGATTATCATGAAAAGAATGGCTGCACATGGGACATTTATCAGACTCGCATAGGGGGGGGGGTAGCCGAAAGGCTTAACACTCTGTATGTTATGCATAATTTTAAGAATATTTTTGAAAGAGATTTAAAAACTTTAGGGAAAAGCGTATAAAAATTAGAAATTATGATTAATGGAATTTATGAACGAAGCATATTTTGCTTTATATTCAATTATAATAAAGATAAAGGGGCTGTTGAGTTATATAATAATTTGAACAGTGTGGTTCCGACCATAATAATGGATACATATCACAAAGAGAAAGGTGATGTGATTGAAGAGTTGAAGAACACAAATTTTGAATGTTATGACAACATTTATTATGGAGGTTTGATGATTAAAGCATATGAAATGGCAAAGAAAAATGAAGCAGAATATATGCTTGTCATAACATCGGATGTTAAAATCAAGGAATATGATAAATTTATTAAATCATTTGTGGATGCAGCATCTCGTGATGATATTGGGGTATGGGACCCGTCAGCGATACAAGGCTCATCTTGTGACGGAGCATCAGCAATAATCCCAACAAATGTCCATCAATATTGTCAGAACACAAATGGATTGAGAGAGGTCAATCATGGTGAAGGTTGGGCTGAGATGATTAATATGAAGGTGGCGGATAAATTGTTTTCCCATTTGAAATTGGGGGATAATGTATATGGTTGGAATATCAACAAGGCATTGAATTTACTGGCGAAAAAAGAGGGGTTTAAGGTGGTAATTGATGACCGAACAGCGGTATATCACCCCGGAGATTGCGGATATTCACAGATTGAGGCGAAAAAAGAGGGGGAAAAATTTGCGGAGCGATTCGCTGAATTTGGAATAGAGGAAGAAAAGCCCAAAACCGCCAATGAGATAAAATCATTGGTATGCTGCATAGGTAAAAACGAGAACAAATATATCAAGGAATTTGTTGAATGGTATAAATTCTTGGGGATATCTCATATAAGGATTTATGACAACAATGACCTTTTGGGTGAAAGGTTTGAAGATGCTATTCAAAATCATATTGATGGTGGATTTGTTGATATAGTGGATTATAGAGGAAGAGAAGTTTGTCAAGCACAGGCTTATACCGAATGCTATAAGGAATTGAAAAATGATTATGATTGGATATTCTTTATAGATTGTGATGAATTCTTGATTCTAAAAGTAAATAAATCCGTTGGGCAATATCTTGCCATGCCGCAGTTTGTTAATTTTGATATGATACATCTTAATTGGCTTACATATGGTGATAATGGGCATGTATATTATGAAAATAAGCCTTTGATGGGTAGGTTTAAGAATCCTATTCCTATTGATACAAAAATTGCCATGCCGCAGGTGCCCGAGAATTGCCATATTAAATCAATAGTTAGAGGTGGATTGGATGATATACAATGGGTAGGGGAAGGATTTTCGCATACACCAAGCCCGAATGAATTGAGAACATGTAATGATGTAGGATTCACAAAGAATGGGAATATTCCATTGGGAAATATGGATTATCAGTTTGCTTGGCTGAATCATTATTCAACAAAAACGGCTGAGGAATATGCTGATAAGATGAAAAGAGGATTTCCCGATTCTGTATGGGATGGCAACAAGATTCAGTATTTATTGGAAACAAGATTCTTTAAGACCAATGACGTTACAGATGAAAAAGTTAAAGTATTCAAGGATAAATTGGGCATAGATATGTCATATCTTTTACCCAAGGATATCAAAAAGAGGGATGATGTAAAAATATACAGCCTTTGTTATTCAAAGAAAAATTTTAATTTTTTGGATGATGCAGTGATAACGCCATTGCAGGTAGGAGCGGCAAATGGTACTGATGTTTGTCAGTTAAAGGATAATACAGAAGATAACATATCAAATAAGAATTATCTTTATATAGAGAATACTGGAATATATTGGATTTGGAAAAATGTTCATGGAGCAAAATATAAGGGGCAAATGCAGTATAGGAGACCGTTGAAAGACATTGATGAGAATACTGATTTTGACAAGATATTTGAAAATTATGATGTTATAACTTGTGAGCCTTTCAATCACCCGTCACACAAGACACCTACAAAAGAGGAACCAATGGTGATACCGGCGGATACGGTTGAACAAGGATATGCGTTCAGTAACTGCATTGATGATTTGTTAATTATGGAATATGCATTAAAAGCGTTATATCCGGATTATGCAGATGATTGGGACAAGTATATTAAAAACGGACCGGATTTATATTATTCGAATGGTTTTATAATGAGGGAAAATGATTATGACCGATATTGTGAATTCTTGTTCAATTGTCTTGATGCATGGCAGAATATGGCGGGAGTTCATAATCAGAAAGAATTGATAGACCATGTTAGATATAATCTTGAGACGGGAAAATATATCAGATACACCAATCAAAGCGAGGTAACACCGGAAGCGGTGAGATGGCAAACCTCAATATTAGGGTTCTTGTCAGAAAGAATATGGACATTATGGCTTTTGCATAATTTTAAGAAGGAACGGATATATCAAACGCCATATATAAAGATGGAAGAAGGAATGTACACATAATGGATTGAAACACGGTTCAAAAGACCGTGTTTTTTCTTTATTATTAACCTATAATCCATTAAATTAATTCAGAGAAAATAAATGCTTTCTATTTATTGATAAGAATTAATGGATTATGGCTTTAACTCAAAAATATGGAATAAAATATCCTTTCACGTCAGACAATGATGAGGGGATATATATGGATTTAAACAAGACTTATGCGGACAATATCAAGTCACAAGTCCTTCATCTTATATTCACACCGAAAGGGCAGAAATTAAGGGACCCGGAGTTTGGGACAGACCTTGTTAAATATATATTCGGACCGAAGGACGAGGCAACATTTTCGGCGATAAAATCAGAGATAACGACCCAAATATCAAAATATATTCCGGGGGTTCAATTTAGGGACGTAACGATATATAATTCAGAGACGGATGACCATGCCATAATAGCGATGGTTGAATATGGGATTAAAACAGGAAATAAGACAGAAGTAACAAATGTCGCAGTAAAACTTTAACAGACGATGGATAAGAAAATATCATATATTAACAGAACTTATGCTGATTATAAAGAGGCATTGGTTGCAATGTCGGAAAAATATTATCCGGACCTTGCCACATCGTTTAATGATGCAAGCGTTGGGGGTTGGATGATAACATTGGCTTCGGATATTGGGGATAATCTTAATTACCATATTGATAGAGTATATCAAGAGACGAATATTGACAGTGCCCAAGAAAAAGGGTCATTGTATGCAATTGCAAGAAATAACGGGGTAAAAATACCGGGTCCGAAAGGGGCTATGGCAGAAATGAGAATTTCTTTTGTTCTCCCGGTCGCAAATAATTTACCTGATTATAGTTATGCTCCGATTGTCAAGCGTGGGACAATGTTTAGTTCAGCATCACAGCAGTTTGAATTGCTTGAGGATGTTGATTTTGCTACACAGTTTGACAGCAATGGGAATACGAACAGAACAATTATTCCAAATGTCAATACCAATGGAATTATTACCGGATATACGGTTTCAAAATTGGCAGTAGTTACAGCGGGGGAGACAAGAGTTTATAGGCAGGTGGTTCATGCGGGTGATATTGAGCCGTTTATGGAAATAATGCTTCCTATTGAAAATGTGATGAATATCGAATCCATTATTGTGAGAAATGGAACGGATAATACATTGTCTCCTTCTTATGGAATCTTTTATGGAAGCGGTTGCCCGGAAGATGGAATAACCCGCTTTTATGAGGTGGATAATCTTGCACAGTCAGAGGCATGGTTGCCAAAAGAAAAAGATGGCCGGGCGGAAACATATGTATATGGATATGATGGGAAACCGACTTATTGTGTGACAAAGGGAGAATGGAGACCGATTGACCATAAATTCATAACGGAATATACGGATAAAGGATACCTTAAAATAATATTTGGCGGGGGTATTGATAATCAAAATGTTGATATTGGCAGTGATGCCGCATCTTTTTCAAAATGGCAAATGTCAAGAATTTTGAATAACAAGAATTTAGGCGTTTTACCGGATGCTGAAAGCACAATATTCATACTTTATAGGATAGGTGGCGGCAAGGTAAGCAATGTGGCGCAAGGTGCAATCAATAGGGTGGCAAGCCTTAACGCTGATTTTAGAGGCAATGCATCATCGGCTGAAACTATTTTGAGAACAATGGTTGTTGAGAATACAACACCTTCGGTTTCGGGAAAGGATATGCCTTCGGAAAAGGAATTGAAATATCTTATCAAATACCATAATGCAGCACAGGAAAGATGTGTTACAGTAAAAGATTATATTGACCGAATATTGCTTCTTCCCCCTAAATACGGAACACCGTTCAGAGTTGGAGTAACCGAAGAAAATAACAAGATTATGATATATCTCCTTGGAATAAACGACCTTGGAAAACTTGATACATCGTTGCCTGTTACATTGATAAAGAATATTGAAGATTATCTTAGCGGATATAGATGTGTCAATGATTTTGTTGAGATAAAAGCGGGAAGAATCATTAATCTTTCATTTGATGTCAATGTGATTATGGATAAGAATTACAGCAAGAGTGATGTGGTTACCTCCATTATCAATACCGTTGAAAGTTATATGGATGTGAATAGACATCTTATGGGTGAGGAAATTTTCATAGGAGACCTTGAAAAGGAAATTTCAAAGATTGATGGAGTTATCAACCTTATTGACCTTGTTGTTTCAAATGAGACAGGAAAGACTTATTCACAGAATCAAGTTCAGCAAGAAACATTAGCCGGAGAATCAATAGACAAGGAATATATTGACAGTTATTCAATATCAGATGACAGAGATATAATAGACCTTGATGCCACGGATGGAATCCTTTATAATGACGGGGACACAATGATGGAAATCAAATATCCAGAACAAGACATTAGGGTCAGAATAAAGGAAAGATAAAATGGCTTGTGCTTGTAAGGTTAAACAGCAATTGACGTATCTTGAAAAGACATATGGGACAAAAAACGTTCAAAGTAAAGATACACATATTGCGGATATGATAAAAATGGGATTTCGGCAAACAATTAATATTTTGATTTGTATTCCGTTATTGCCGATTATAGGATTGTATATTGTTGGACGAAAGATTTTTACGGACAGTCCGATTGTTATAGATAAAATTTTCAGATTAAAGAAGAAAGATTAGCATGTCAGAGGCAAATAAATCATATAGGATAAGAACAGATGTTGGGGTTGAATCAACAAACAGATGCATCACATTGGATGCGAATATAGTTCAAGATTATAATACTTTTGATGTTCTTTCCGTAAGTATCAATAGCGTAGATACTTATAAATTACATAATTCAAACTACGGAGTCGTTGTCGGTCGAGTTTTGGCTAACAACGGCTTTGGCGTTCCAAACGCTAAAATCAGTATATTCATATCAGCGGATAGTGAGGATGGGGCACAATTGAGGGAATTGTACCCATATTCAACTTCCAAATCCAAAAACAATGAGGGAATAAGGTATAATCTTTTACCGGATAATCAAGTTTCTGATTGCCATCAAATAGTCGGGACGTTCCCGAATAAGAGATATACATTGGACAATGATGTTGTTCTTGAAGTTTTTGATAAATATTATGCATATACAACCCGTACAAACAATGCCGGTGATTATCTTATAATGGGAGTGCCTACAGGTGCCCATACGCTCCATATGGACCTTGATTTATCTGATTGCGGTATATTGTCACAACGTCCGAGGGATTTTGTTTATAAGGGATATACAATTGAACAGTTTGAAAACCCAAATATGTTCAAAACGGGAACAACTTATGATACATTAAGTCAAGTATTTACTCAAGACCAAGTGGTGAATGTCAATCCTTTTTGGGGAAATTCATCATTGGGGGATACTATCGGATTGACAAGGGCTGATGTCAATATATCATTCAAATTTGAGCCTACATGCGTTTTTTTGGGATGCGTTACCAGTGATAGGGCCTCGCAAGGAATATCAAAGAAATGTATTCCTACCGACCATATGGGTTCAATGGATGAGTTGGTTACCGGTGAGGGAAAAATCGAGATGATTAGAAAAACGCCGGGCGGTTCAGTGGAGGAATTCCAAATAAAGGGAACACAATTGATTAACGAGAACGGTATTTGGTGCTATCAGATTCCTATGAATCTTGATTATATGATGACGGATGAATATGGGAACATGGTTCCTACAGACGACCCGGATAAGGGAATTCCAACAAGAGCAAGGGTTCGTTTCAGAATGTCGATGCAAGATTCAGAGGTCAATACTGATAATTATTTCCGTCCAAAAGTATTGGTTCCACATAATCCACAAAATTTGGCTGATGGCCAGCATGAGGATTATGATTATGAATTCGGTACATTGACAAGGGAAGATTCTTATAGAGATTTGTTTTGGAACAATGTTTATACAGTAAAATCTTATATACCACGTTTTCAAAGAAAGAAAGCCCGTGCATGGAAAGACAAAAATTTCTCCGGCATTAAAGGCTGTAATTTTTATGGGCAGAACAATCCTATTCCATACAACAATATAAGAATCAGATTGCCGTTCATGTTTACGGTGATGTGTGCTATTATTAAATGTTTTATATTCATCACGGGGGTTATTAATACACTTGTGTCAATGCTTGGTAACATATTATCAGATGCGGGAAATACTAAAATTGTAGGATGGTATCCATTAAAAAAATTGTATGAAAAAGCAAATAGTTTGAAAATGAATGTTCTTAAAGAAGGGTTATGTCCTGACCTTGAGAATTGGTATTTTGCACCCATGTTTATAGAAAATTTATGGACAAATGCAGACCCGCCGAGAAAAATGAAAAGATATAATCTTTTAAAACAAACATTAGATGCTATTATAAAAAATGGAAGTGATGATGACCCACAGTCTATAGATGACCAAAATGAAGACCCTGAGGATAATGAGACAATTTGTCTTACTATTCATGTTGATTATCTTATAGCATGTATTGAAATGAATCTTGCTATGGAATATAGGGTAATTAATTTTGATTTTTATAATGATTGGATTAATGGACTTATTTATTTTCCAAGGTTTATGAGATATCTTCGTCCGAAAAAGAAATTTTTGGGAATAACTTTTGCTCGTGCAAAGATAAAAGGATGTATGGATAATACCAAGATATTTTCTAAGACAAGAAGATATACACAACAATGCTCTATAGGATATAAACCAATGAATACCAATGAAGCATGGACATATACAAGTGTTGATAATCCATTAGGTTCAGCAAATCCTTTCCAAATAGCAAAGGCAAATAATTTTCATAAAAAACGTGGTTTAACCCAAAAAACAATATTTGGTAAAAATGGAGGCATCTGCCATGAGCAAACCACAATGCAAGGACAATATGTTTATTATCTTAAGCCATGTGAATGGACAAGAAAGACATCACCTGCATTACGAAAAGTTAATCTTTTCGCAACAGATATCGTACTTTTAGGGTCATTGAATGATTGTGATTTATTCGGAATACCTCAATCTTTCAAACATTTGGGAAGTACATCATATGTTATGCCTACAAACTTGGCATTAACAAATATGGAAACTGATGGGCCACTTTATGCTACAGGCAAAGGAACCATATGTGCCGGACAAGCATCAACAAGTGAAAATGATGTATTGAATAATGATAAGGGTGTTCAAATAGTATCAAATACAAATGGAAGTGTTCTTTATAATGAACTTATGTATTTGAGCGGGGCAGGCAACACTGATATTGCAGATGTTCAATATGAAGAAGGTGAGGAAAGTGATACAATTGCCATGACAGAGGCTGCTGGTATATCATGGAACTGGACAGGACCCGGACAAGGAGAAATTGATAAGAAAAGAATGTATTATCCGGGAGGGCATTTTTTAGGATTATCATGTGTTAATTCGCAAACAAACCTTAAATCATGTATTAATCTTGAGCGCATATGTGAAATGGGTGCAACAATATCACAACGTAGAGAAGATGTTTCCGGTATGGATAAAAATGGGAATCTTCAATATACTTATAGCGTTCCATCTGGATTTATTGCAGGAGATGAGATTGTTGATGCAGATTTTAGGACTATGTTCGCCACAATGAATCAAAATAGGCTTATTGCCACAAAAGTTAATCCTGATACAGGATACAAAATGTATGATTTTCTTTTTGTGAAGCCGACAAATTTTGATGGGGCGTTCAAGAAGACTATGAATTCAAGAAATAGCAATCTTTATAATAGAAAACTTGACGTTGAAGATGAAAATAATGAGAAAAAATCATTGCTTAAGAAATTTGGCATAGCATTGGGCATTAGCCGTGACGATTATGACCCGAATGAATCAGAAAATACTCAGGTAAGAACAATAGAAGACCTAAGTATTGATTACTATCTTTACCGTTTTGGGCTTAATTATGAAAATTTGTCAAAAAATGATGAATTGCAATTGCGTAAATTCTTGATTTCAAGTGGAACAAAACAATATCTTCCTCAATTTGAAAACAGTTATTATTTTTATTTCGGAATGAAAGATGGGGCTACCGCTATTGATGAATTTAACAAACAATTCTTTTCACAATGCGCTGAATCTCGTTTAATTGCAAAGGAAACAACATTGAATCTTACGGTAGATTTAGACCTTTGTGCAGGCAGTGGTACAATTCACGGAATATTAAATAATGTGTCAATGCCATTGATTTCCATATCATATTACAGTGATGTAGATAAGACACCTATATATCTTGATAGTGAATATTTGAATAATTATCAATTTGATATTGAGGGGGTTAAATTTGGAAATTATACGGTTACAGTAATTGATAACAATGGTACAGAATATACAAAGAAGATTTCCGTAGGTGCGGATTTGGCATCATCTTTAAGTCAAGTATATGATTTTAATATATCAGACGAAAATGGTACGGCTTCCACGGATATATTCCGTGGGGGATATATCAAGGTATGGAATGTAAAGATTGATGGATTTACCGGAAGAACAGTTAATCTTTATATAACAGATGCGGACGGAAATCGAGAAGGTGGAAAATATGCCGTTTCCATAGGAGCATCAGAAGATGCTGCTCGAATAATATTTGTCAATCATGCCAATGTATATTATAATCTTTATGCTGAATATGATTGTGGGCAAGGAGACCAATCAATAATTCTTACCCAATTCCTTGTTAAGAACGGTAGTTCAATACAGTTATTGATTGGAGACAAAAATATCATGGCAGAGTCACCGTTGTTGGATTTGGATGTTATGCTCCATATGTCAGAAAAAATGTGGTTTATGAATGGCTATCCTATTGGAATTGATAAAAAGGGAGATAATAAAAATTGGTTGTATAGAGTATGTATGTTCAATGAGTTAAATGATTCATTGAATGATATAAGAACGTTCGATAATAAGGTTTTTGCCATTAATGGAAACAAGACAGTTTGGGGACCTTTGCAAAAGGGAGGAAGTTCAAAATCCTCTTGGGAAATATTGAAAGATGGGGAGGTTTATTCAACGGATGAACCAGAGAATTGGAAAGCGGGATATGAACTCAATGACGAAATACAATATTTTCCGACGGTTGGCGTTAATTATAGTCCGTCAATTACACAATATAGTGCGATTGCAACAAATGATAATACTGTTTGCGGTGATTATAGAGTAAGGCAAATAAATGGAAAGATTGAGGTTCCATATCAAGCGGGATTTTTTAATAACACATATGTATTCAAGCCAATCCCGGAGGGAGATATAGAGTTCCATGTGGGAAGTATGCCAATGCCGGTTAAAGAATATGATAACGGAATATTTTACCCTACTTTTGTATATAGTGCAATAAAACGACCATTTTATGCCAAGGCTAACTTTATAGTGGCTCAATATAGGGACATAAGCGTATGGAATGATGAAAATGGAGATGAAACCGCAGAGTTCGTTGATATGGAAATGGCTGGGGCAACTGAATTAGAAATACATAATGGAATAACTTACCAAACGAAATTTTCATCCTCATCAACCGTTTCTAATTTTGAAGATGGATTTGAATTTGCATATACAAATGGGATGCATGATATGTCAGGAGTGACAATGACTGAAAATAAAGACAGAATTCTTTTATTTAGTGCAAATACATGGGATGAAGATAAGGAATGGGCATGGTCAGATATAGAAGACGGAGCATCTTATAGTTACGAAATAACAGAAGGATATCCATATAATCTTGATAGGGGACAAAGTATGGTTAACACCATATATGGCGATGTTGATTCTTTATTTCATCAATACATCTTATACACAATAGATGAAAATAATTCTATAAAAATATGGCCTCAAGGTTATGATAATAGTCGTGAAAGTACAGCAAAATATTATCTTTGTAAAGAACCCGGGAATGTAGAAATATTAAAAGAGAATGGTTATTTATGGACAAGGGGCGAAAGTTTTCAAGTATATGCAGGATTCAGTTATACAAGTGCGGCAACATTTGATATGGAAGGAAGTCCATTGATAGTGAAAATTTCATTACACGGTATGGTTGATTTTGATTTGACAAATGAAGATGGGACTAAGAATCATATTCATGAAAGAGCCGGACTATTTGGAATGTCTCCCTCTGAAATCATTGACATTATAGAAAAAAAATGGAATGAAATTAGGCATATAGATGAAATGAGAATAGCAAAAATTCCGAAATTGAATAAAAAGATTGTTTCTTGGGAAGAATCTATTAAAGTCTGTAAAAATAGGGGAGAAAACCACACTTATTCACCGGGGGACAAATTGTTTGTTGTAGGAGAAATAGAAACTCGCTCAGAGAGTAATCCGGATGGATATGCCAAGATTTATAAGATATATCCAAATCTTATAAAAATAAATAAACCACCTATTATTGATGAAGAAGACCTTGTTATTAATCCAACAGCAGCTACGGTGGATGCAAAAGAAGGAAAAGTTCTTGTTGATGTGGTTAGTGCAAGCACGGATATATCTTGGAAAACGGTATTTGAAGGCAACATAATAGCCGTTAATCCATCGACAGGGTTAGGTCCTACAACGGGAGTAGTCATCAGTTATGCTGAAAATAAAGACCAATTGGGCAAAACAGGAAAAGTAGAATTTTATTATTTTGAACCGGGTCAAGATGCCACATTTAAATTAACGCAGAAAAGGGCAGATGATAGTGGGGAGGATAATCCGACCGGACGTACTTATGCCGAAGTTGCGGGAATTAGCATTCCGATTAATGTACCTTATCAAGGGGCTATAACTGATGGTACAATAAAGTCTAACACAAATTGGACGGCAGAATTGACTAAGAACGGAGAGTTTTCATTTAAAGATTATAAATATTCAATAACAAGTGGCGGTGACCATCCTTTAGAAATCTATCATAATGGAAATAATCATACCGATAAAAGTACATTGACCATTACCTATAATGATGGAAACGGTGGAACCAAGACGAATGAATATTTAGTTAAAATTGTAGGCTATTAATCATGGAACGAAAGATATTTTTAGAAGAAAATAGAAGTAAATTTGCGAATAATGTGGAGAACAACATTGATGTTGACCTCTCCACAAAAATTCGTATGTTGCCTAACGATAATATTGATGAGGATTTTTCTTTATATGAACAATATAATAGAGAAAGGGATGAATGTACCAAATATAGGCTTATTTTTGCAATAAATCCAATTTGCAGCAATGTCTTATTCAATATGAAATCAGAGATAGTTGCAAATGAAGGCTCTGATGACTGCAAAGTATTATGGGATGATGGAGGAACGGGAACATCATCTAAAGAGGCATTTAAGCGTTCAGAAATGTGCAAGAATGCTGTGAATACAACTGAAAATATTACATATAGACAAGCCATAATGAATACCGAATATAGTCATTTGGAAAACGGCAAATTGGTTTATCATTGTGGTGCGGATATTTTCAATAATCATATGTTGAGAAATAATGGTTTCGTTCATGTCAATAAATTGCGTGATGATAATGTTAATATATGTGGTCCTGTTTATAATACAATAAAGGATTATCTACGTGACAGTAGGGGAAGAATTGTAAAACAAGATTTGGCAGTAAAATATGATTCTTCCAAGAAATCAACAGATATGCATCTTTATCAATATGATACAATTGATTCGGTATATGAGGCGTTTTCAACCCAATGCGAAGAAAAAGATGGGTGGTGGGGATATACCAATCCGGGGAATATGAAAATTCCCACAAATTCGGGAAATTCCATTATGGTAAATCAATTGATGGCAAACAACAAACCTTGTGAATTTATTGATTTATATCCAGATAGAGAATTATACTCATTTATTCCGAAATATAACAAATATAGGAAGCGCATTGAAAAAAATTGGGATTATTGCATAACTTATCCATATGCTAAAGATACAGAGATGCTTGATACAATTTGTGGAGGAGAAAGCCAAGCAATTAGAATTAATACAAAGATAAGAACAAATTCATCATCTATAATGGTATTGGAATGCTCATCGTTGTTCAAACATAATATGAAGGTGGGGGATTATGTTTCATTTTATTATTATCTACCGGCATTGTATAAAGAAAAGGTAATGAAGAAAACTTTTCAAAAATATCAGACAAAGGTAAAAATCATATCATTGGGAGATGCGAATGGAGACGGGCAAGATAGGATATTCAATGTCAGATATACAGATATTCAAGGTATTTACAAATATTTTGAGAAATACGGCTGTTTTTACAAAAAAAATAGTGGGGGTGTTGATTGTTCATATTACTTCAGATTGTTCAAAAAAATTAAAAACATTGATGGAGAAGAACTTAGAAGTGATGTAAATAAAGCGGCTTTTGGAAATAATATATATGGAGACAATATCGCCCAAATTATATTTACCGATGATGTTGATGTCAATGGTTTGGTTGATGAAAATGGAAGACCTTTGTCAGAAGTATATCTTACAGTGGTGAAACGTAACAAGGGAAACAAATTATGGTATGACAAACATATTGTTAATACGGCGGATATTGAATTTTCTCATTGTTTCGGGAAATTGACATCGGGACTTGATTTCAGTGGTATAGAAAATGAACCGTTCGATTATAATGTCCATTATTTTACCAATTTGAACAAATTTTCAGATAAGGACAATACCGAATTGTCAGTGGAATATAAATCAAAAAAGACCATTCAAAATACTTTTTCGGCATGGGGGGACACGTTGATTAATCACCCTATGGCTAAATATATAGAGGATGATATAACAATAGATAATGATATATTCTATGGGGATGTGGTTGAATTTGACAATGCCACTTATGAAAAGACAACCATAGGATATGTTTATCACCGCTTCAATACGGTTCAAAGGGAAAGTTTCAACAGTGAGTTCAGAAATCTTTATCATGATGAGATAACATCAGACGATTATGACAATGTTAATGGATGGGGAAAGAACTTCAAGGTTTCAACCTATTATTTGAATGATGTGAAAACAGCGACTTATGAGGTTCCTACGGTAGGAAATGTGAAGAATGATGAATTGATGTTCGGAAATATCATGCCGGAGGGGTATTATTATAATCCGCACACAAGGATTCCGATAAGAGAAGAAGATGATGATTATACGGAGTCACAAGCCAAATATATTAATTATACAAACCCGAAATTGACAAAAGAATACAGTACAATTGATGAAAAGACAAGAAAATTTCATTCAATAAGGGTACAAATTGATGTTCCGAGTGATTATGGATTTAAAAAAGGCGATTATATAGCGTTTTTCAATAAAGAAACATCAACAATTGACTGGGGGGAGATTATAATTGCATCAGGATATCAATTGACATTAAGATTTGAGAAAACGGCATTGGGGGCAACGGAAGATGGATTAGTTAATTCAAAATATATTGACCCGAATAGCCTTGAAAGAAAATATTATGCTTTTTGGTCACCCGATGGAATACCATTATATGCAAAATTTTCAATGTCCAAGCAAAAATTCATATGGAGGCCATTGGTTGCACCGTCAGAAATGATACAAGATGATGAACTTTATGACACACCGTTCAGCAACGGAAGATTTTATATTGAAAAGAACGTGAATTTCTTTTTGAGAAGACAAGACCCTTATGGAAAATATGGGTTATCAATACCGATTTTCAGAGAAACAGTTCAACAAGTTTCAAACCCTATGCAAAGATTTGTGGTGAATGGAAAACCTATTGATTTGAGTGGAATATTGAATGATATGAATAACATGTTAGACACCTGCTATTAGTTATGGAAGTAGTAAAGATAAATTTGAAATCACCGATATACGGGATTAAAGAATTGACCGTCCTTGACATGAAGGAGGCGAACGGGGAACTTCTTATAAAATTAGGAAATAAGGAGTGCTATGAGATTAATGGTGGTGAGCAATTGATATTCAAAAGATATATCTATAGAGTTGAAAAAGAATATTCGACCATAACAAGTTATATAACAGTGAATTATGAGGATAAAAATCATGTTCTTCATTGCACGATTCCAATAAAGAATCAATATAGAATATCAGGAATGGTTGATTTATTCACATATTCAGCAACATCCTCGTCAAATACTGATTACCATCGTTATGAATATGTTGAAGACCGTGGAAAACGCTATTACAGAATTACAATGCAAACGGTTCATAATTTGTTTGCACAAGATTTGGCTTGTGATAACGGACAAGAAGTTTATATAATGTCAGCGGACGGTAAAAGATTAATAACTTGCAAAAACGTTTTTATTCCGTTAAGATATGGAAACAGGCTGGTAGTTATAGGTGATTGCATAAGAACAATTGCCACGGGTTCAACATGCGGAAAGGATTATAGGAATGTAACCACCTATTTATATGAATTTTTACCGGATAAGATAAGTGATATATCATTATTATTGCCGATTACAGAAGGATTGAGAAGTGCGATTGAAAATGGGGCATATATTGAGACAAAATATAATCCGTTCTATTTTTATAAGGAAACAGATGAATTAGATAATTATGGTAATCCAATCAAACAATGTACATTTTGGGGAGACCCATGGTGGGCGGAACTTGAACAGAATACCGATTATGACAAGATTTATCTTAATTATGGAAATACCCGTAGTTTTTTAGGAAAAGATGATGCCTATTGGAATGTAGGGGTAGGGTTGAATAACAACGCCGATGAGAGTTCATTGGGTATGGAAGATGATTTTAATTCATCTTATGTAAAAGATGTTGAAGAATTATTAATCCCCGATGTCATTGATATGGAAAGAATTAAATATGTTCCATATATTGAAAACGGAGACGGATTTTCAATAGCAACAAGTATCACCATGGATTTTCATTTTAGAAAAAGGGTCGAAGTTGATGATAGCACCCGTTCGGGAAATACATCAATAACTTCCGGAAACGTTTATGCGGACGGATGGTATATCTCAAAAGATGATGGGGAAATTACTTGGTGGAACGGATTGGATTACAATGAAAGCGAGTTTAGTGAAAGTGTAGTGACTGATTTTATCAATGCTTCGGGCGATACGTCAGATTTGTTGGGATATTTGAATTTTACCGATAATGATGTTTATTATCAAAAGAAAAAAGTCAGCCAAAGTTTTATCCGATTGTCCTTTTATTCATCAACGAACCCGGTTGACCAAAAATTATTGTTTTATTCAACATCATTTTTAGATGGAACCGGACTTTATGGAAAATATATAAAGCAATTGAATTACATGCTTGATAACGGACTTATGGGTAAGGCAAAGAATCCAAATGCTGAGGTTGTTTTTTGTAGTGCCATCACAGCGTCAGCAAGGGTTGATAGTCAGATGGTGATAACCAATGAATATGATAGGACAAAATCAAGCGAAGGCTTTAATATTTACTTATTTAGAGACGATGCGGATATAAAAGATGAGGATTCAAATGGCAATGAAAAATCCTACAGAACTATTTATATGAAAGTTGAGTTCAACCATGCCGGAAACGGCAAGACGATACCGATGATATTGTGGCCAAAAAAGGATGGGAAATATGTTCCGCTCACCACCGAGAATTTCGTTGAGAGCCTTTACATTCCGATTCAAATACGCTATTATAAAGACAGATACATTTATTCGGTTCCGTCAGCGAAGAACGAAAACGATAGTATAATATTAAGGCTGTTTGAGCCGAAGTTAGACCAAATAAAAGACAATGTTTGATGGCAACAATTAGGAAAACATTTTGTATAGACAATAGCAGGAGTCACAGAAATGGGCTTCTGCCTTTTGTGCCTTATAATGAAGGAGAAACAAATGTTATTACCTATGTAACGCCGGGTTTGACAAATGGCAACTATGGACAGTTTGTTTGTGATTTCGGCTTGATATATGGATATATTGAAGAAAATAACGGCATCAAAATCAATAGAAAAATTGAATGCTGCCGTTTAAAATATTTGGATGTTTTAAGAAGATACAATTTTATCCAAGACCGATTGATGAACGGAATAAAAGTGAAGATGTTCCGCCATATTCAAGACAGTATCTCAAATGTAAAATGTAGTGAAAGCGGCAATAATTATACCATTGTAAGCGAAATAACAAACAAATGGAGAGAAGGATTTTCGGAATGGAAATCCCAATATGAATTCACATTGCTTGATTCGGATTTTTTTGTAACGGATGAAGATGGATATTATATATTCAAACGTCCGGAAGATTGTGATGATGAACGATATAATAAAATGCTATCCATTTCAGAAAAGGCAGATTATGGGTATATAGTGGATGATTATGACACTATTGTTCAATATAATGAATTATGGGAAGAACAATGGGAAACATTTGGAGGGAAAACAAATTTACATGCTGATTATAATTCAGATGGAGTCAAAGATGATTTTCTTTTCTGCCATGATTTTGACAAATACATTTTAGGAAAAGTTGAAGTTCCCGAGGAATATAATGGTATGGAAATTAAAGGTTCAAGGGTTCCTAATTATGTATATTATACAAGTTTCAATGATTATAAGGTGAAACTTCAAGATTACAGTGCAAAAACATCATCTGACAAGGCATTTAAATATAAATTTGATGAATTGGGCGGAGACGCTTTTTATCAATTTTTATCAAGCATAAAGACAAAGTGGATAACCGCACCAGAGATAAAGGATGAGGGAAAATATTTTGGTTATTTATGTCCGACCATCGATTATACATTGGCAATGAACAATGATGTTGATGATATTTTTGTTTATTCACCATATGAGTATTCAGCATCAGGCACATCAATTTGGGACGCAACGGAGCCATATGATTATCCAAGGGAAGATATAATTGAATCCGGATATACTTGCGATGGCCCATATACAAAAAAAAGCAAGCCAAACGGATATAGGTTAAGACCTCGTTTTGAAAAATTTGACGAAGAAGATTATCCATTAGTTGAATCTAAATTAAAAAGCCTTTATTCAATAAAAGCGGTTCAAGCGGCTGACAATGTTTTTGGAATATATATGCCATTTAAAACCAAATCAGGAAGCAAGGGTAAAAGTGACAAGGTTGGGATTTCAGAAGTTGAGGTAGGTCAATTATTTAAATGTACCTATATGACAGGATGGTCATCAACGCCTGCTACAGAAGTATTGCAAAGTGGATATACCGAAGAAATTATAGATGGCGTAACGGTGAGAACAGAAATAAGAGAATCACACATAGGAGATATACCTGAGGTAGCACCAATTAGTTCGGCTTATCAAGTACTTATACCGGTTTGCACGGATTCGAGACCGAAAGAAATGGAGGTGTCAAACGAATGGACAGAAGAAAAGGATGGAAAAACCTATCATTATCAAAAATATAGTGGAGAGACAGAATATTTTTACGAGTGGTGGGATTGTGAGAAAGTAGATTGGAATCCGAATATCAAATGCGCTGATGGGGAGATTGTGGAGGCAAATCAAAGCGATAAATATCAAAATGCAACAATTGTGGCATGCGTTCCGTATCTTGTTCCAAATCCGAAATATAATGATTTTTATTATATAATGGCAAAATATAACAATGGTTTAATTGAAAGAGGGAATTGGCCAATAACACAATTAGGGACAGTAGAAACTCTTAAAATACCATTTAAGATAGGAGAAAAAATCAATTCCATAAAATATGATGATGGGACATTGGTTTATGACACCATAATAAGCACTGCTGAAACAGAGAACGGTATGACCATTGATTATGCAATGGGTGTTACAGAGGGGAAAGAAGATAATACAGGAATACATTATAGAGAAACAATACCTTTTTATAAGGAGCAACGAGATATAGTATCAATTGACGGGGTATGCAACGCCGAATTATATTATGATTATCTTGATTTTGATGCGGTAAAAGAGAAAATTTATAGTGACGATTTTAAATTATATAGGGAAACAAACAGAGCACAGATAACGGGAATGGAAGTTTGTACCCAATGGACTGAATCCGGGGCGGTGAATGCAATGTTATTTACAAAAGATAGTACAGACGGATTGCAAGATGAGCCAAAATTTGATATCAGTATATCTTTTGACAGAGGGAATGGAGCTGCTTGGGAAAGTCATTTCAAACTCAGCGAATGTAACTCATTGAGTGACTTGAAGAATTACGGGAATAATTATTTTAATTTAAGTTAATAATGGCAAATGGAGTATTCGGGTCAGTACGACCTGCAAATATAGACCCATCGGTGGATGTGGATATGTATTATTACTATCGTCCATCAAGAGGGGAAACAGATGAAAATTTCAAAGGATTCAAAAAACTGAATCCCGGAGATTGCTTGTCTAAGTCAGTGGATGATACTGATGATGAAAATACTATAATTGGCATATATCATTTAAGATTGCCATTGGAGACGTTTAACAAAAAAGGCTTTTATACCGTATATATCAAACCAAAGGAATGTACAACAAAGATTGTTGATGTGAGTGTATTGGCAGCATATCCGGATGTTAAAGGTGTCGTTCTTAATATACAAACCGGAGCATTGGCAGGATTGTCGGATTTAACGGGATATCGCATAGAATTTAGCGATGGGACAACAAGATTGATTAAATCTTGCAATAGATGCGAACCAGTTATTGTAAATACAGGTGATGGCTATCCAAAATCAACAAGATATAATTTAATTGACAATAGTAGCAATTATGTATTTTGTACCGTAAGCCCCTCATCTTCACCTACTTTCAAAGTAAATGCAGCACCATATATAGGGGAGGCGGGAGCAGAAATAAAGATAATTAACACGAAATTCAATCCCGTGGCGATAGAAATAGAAATGACAACCCATGACGCAGATACAATATCATATATGCTTGAGGGAGACCAATCAAATGATGGTGATAATGCTATCATAACCACATATAATGACAAACATGAGATTTACCATCAGTTTGACTATTATGCGATTAAGGATAGACTTGGGAATCCTATATACAAAATCAAGAAACAAAGAACAAATATTGACGAAAGTCAGAATTATGATAATATTATTGACTAATGGCAAGAAAAGATAGTTTAATAAAAAGTAAGGCGATATATACTATCCGCAGAAAGCATCAATCTGTGGTAAGCGGAACCGTATATGAGCATGACCATGTAACCATATTGCCAAATGACGGAATATTTGATGATGAGATAGCCTTTTATCCCGAGTCCAATTTTAAATACAAACTTGGGGATAATATAAATGAAAAAAAGAGGCACACAAGAGGCGGATGGGAAAAACCGGGAGACGGAGAAACTACATGGTGGACAAAAAATGACATTGATTCATCATCAACAATTTCAGATGAAAGCCAAATTGTATTGAAGCCAAATTATTCATCGTTGAAAGATTTTGCTTATTATGGCTCGGCTGAGGAATTGATTAGAGCCACGGTCAATGATATCATAGCCCGCTTTCCGGGTGGAATTAAATATTATGGGGATTCAACCGCCCCTACAATTCAATGTGATAAAAAGACTTATTATTTGGTTTCCAATGAATTTGATATAGATTGTTGGTCAGCGGGAAATGTGTTTTCGGGAGATGTGTCCAATCCAATGAGAGTTTTGTCATCATCTTATATGAATTATAATGTTGGTGATACAGAACAAACATTATCACAGCCGATTATCAAAATCACGGGAGATTGCCCGAATTCAATAATTGGAACCGTTACTATAGGCAATTCAACTTTGTCTATATACAAAGATGGAGAAGGGAAAAATCATCTTATCACCAATAGCAAAAACGCTAAAGGATGGATAACTAAACCTAAAAAAGAATTCATTGATAAATTTTGGAGCACATTGGATGATTTTGAGAAAGTTCTCCTTAACCGTGACACAATGCCTATCTATAAGGCAACATTTGATACGCCATATCAAAATGAGAACGGATATTTTTATTCAAGAAAAAATTATGCGTGGCCAACAATAGATAATGATGGTTTTACACCAGATATAACCACGGCAGCTTTTCAAGGATATCTTGAGGCATTGATAAGTCTTGCGAATTTTCATGATGAATATGATTCAGACAATATATGGCGAATGATGACCCATGAGGCGGTCAAAAACCTTGACTGGACGTTCATTAATGAGCAAGATGGAGAGACTGAGGATATGTCAGATATTGATTCATCAAGAATGAAAGCGATGCTTCATGTATATGGAAGGGCTTTTGATGATATAAAAAGGTATGCTGACAATATAAAAAGCACCAATAACATTTCATATGATGAGAAAAACAATGTTCCTGATTATTTCCTTAGTGACAATATAGAAAATGATGGATGGATTGCCAAGAATGTATCTCCTTCCAATGACAATTCTGTAGTATCTGATGAAATGTCAAAAGATTATGGTGAAAAAAAAGCAGTATTTACCAAAAGCGGAAAAACGGGTTCTGAAATAAATGCGAATTTCATGAAAAGATTGGCATTGAGTTCGGATTATATCCAATCAATGAAGGGAACCCGCCGTGGAATAGAGACAATACTCCATATGTTCGGTTATAAAGAAAGTGATAAAAAAGGCACAAAGATTCCGGGAGAATTTGACATTACAGAATATATTGGAGTTGTAAAAGATTTCCCTTCATATACAAAGGCATCGTTTTTAAGAGGGCTTGGTGGCGAATATTTAAATGCCGATGAGCAAACAAACTTTATGGATGGCTATCCGGTGGCTGTTATAGCCCCGAATGGAGCAGAAGATGAGTCAGACTACTATCTTGTCCCAAACTATTCGTCTAAGGCGAAATATAAGTATCCTATATATTTCCAATCAAAAGGCGGATGGGGAAAAATGGCAGATAAATATATTAATTTGTCAATGACATCGTTTAATTTGATTAAATCAAATGATGCGGTGAGAATCTATGAGGAAACCGAGCCATATATGAGATATGCTGCCAATATTGATGAAATGCTGGCAATACCTAACAATGAGGTAAGAGAAAATATGGTTTGTTACGTGGTGGATATTTCGGGACTTGACAATAATTATGAAATGAGTACTGAGGACAAAGCAGAATTTGGAAATGCTACCCATTCACATTATTTTATATTAAAAAACAAGGCCTTGTCATCATATGTCGGGCATGTTAAAAATGTTATGTATGATTGTTATGGGTGGCGAAATGTGTTTGTTGAAGAATATGACGGAAGCAATGAATTGACAAATGACGGAACGAGGGTGTTATATCTTGAATCATTAAACGCTGATTTCAAGGGAAACAATCCTCACATAGGCAAAGGATTATATGATGACGGAAATGAATATTTGGAAAAATTCAGATTCTTATTCGGAGATGCAATCAATGAGGGGGGGTGGAATTATTTGAGAGAAGACACCACCGAATATTCATATTATGATAACGGGAAATTAGTAAAGAAAACAGGCAAGGAAATTTGGAACGAATTGATTCAATTCGGTTTTGGATATATAAAAGTTCAAAGCGAAGATGATAAGTGCCATTTCTTTTATGACACATTGAACGGAGAACGTCCGGATAGTTCATCTAACGGATTGTCTTTCATACAAGCAACGAATAAGATTGAAAGTTCAACGAAAGATGAGGATTCAATCAATGCTTATCAAAACGAATTTTATAAATCATTGGTAATTCCAAGTGCCGAAAAGAACGTATCAGAACAATATGATGAGGCAGCGGGATTTTCTGTATTCAATGTAAAAACATTGAAGATTAACTTTGGAATTGGAGGAAATGAATATTTGCAGAAGTATATTAAAAACGTGGTTATGAAATATCTTCAGGAGATGATACCGTCAACCACTATTTTGGTATATAGTTTTGATGATGCAACAGAAACATTTGATGGAATTGGAATTGATAAATATAATAGAATATTGAAGATTGTTGCAGATACAGCATTCTATCTTGATGATGATGCAACGTATTATGAGGAAGCAATCAAGATTGGAGATGAATATAAACGTGCAAGCGATTTAGAAAAAATACAATAAAATCATGGCAGCGAGAATTATAAGTTGGAAAATTGATGATTATAAATATGCATATTTGGTAAAGGTTGGGGGTAGCCATATCTCCAACCGAATAACCGATGCAAGTGTATTGGCAGATATGGTGAAAACTGTAGGCAGTTATAGTTATTCGACATATTATAATGCTTTTCAAGAGATGAATAAGGAATTGTACAATGCTTATAGCATAACGGTTCCGGAAAAGATTGGGGAATACTATGGAAATGTCAAAATAGATGATATTTTGATACTTACCGGTAAAGATGGAGCAAAAGGTGCTGATGGTAGTAGCAGTTTTCCGGGCACCGGTAGTGGAAGCAGCATATATGATGATTTCAACGATGCCATTGATAAGAAACTTGATGAAATTAAGGAAGATATCAAGAAGGATAATGAGGATGTCAAAAATGAATTGGAGAATAAAGTAACCGATACCATTTCTGATGCTAAAAAAGATATTGAGGACACCAAAAAAGAACTTGATGAGGTAAGAAAAGACCTTGAGGAAAAATTAGAGGATGCAAAAGATGCATTGGATAAAGCTTCTAAATTGTTTGAACTTGATGATGAGAATATCACACCGGATACAATTAAGGAAGTATTTTCTGCAACATCTGAATTTTCTGATTGGATGACAGATTATTCCGGCTTTGTTCAAGACATTAAAACCGATTATGACCGTGCATCAACAAAAATGGGCTTGATTGGAACGGGAGAATCAGCCCTTGACGGATTGTTTACATGGTTTGGAACATCATTGAACACAACAAGTGGAACTGTCGGCTCGGTTAGACAAGATTTGGCTGCGGTTTCGGGAGTTATTGCCCAATATGCCACATGGTATGATGAAAACGCTGAATCAGCGGCAAATGCTGCCCGTATAATTAATGCAAGTGCTGCCACAATTGAGGATACAATCAAATATATACAAGGAAGCGGACTCACAGTTGAAATTGAAAGGAAAATGGATGCTATGGCCGGTAGTATTATAGACAAGGCTTTGGCTGAAAGTGAACTCGGAGTGGCAAGTGTCAAGAATGAATTAAATGCGCTGAGTGCTTATGTGATTACTCAGATTAATTATCAAAATCCGGATGGGACATTAACCACAATTGGTGATAAGATGATGGCCATAGAGGGTGAGATGGAAAGGTATATGACAAGAACTGATAATTTGATGAAAGAAACAACAGATTTGAGAGAGTCTTGGTCAATAGCCAGCGGAAAACTGAGTACTGTGGCACAATTGACGGCAGAAACAGATGCTGATGGAAACATAATCTATTATACAAGCGGAAGCAGTGGTGAACAAGTTGTTTATTATAATACGGAGGATGGTAAATTCTATTATGATACAGCATTTACACAAGAATGTCCCGCATCTAAAGTATATGTTCATTTTTCATCAATTCTTGACAGTTATATAAAACAAACTGCATCATCTATAACTATTTCAGTATCAGATAATAGTGCTTTAACGGCATCTATAAAGGCAGAAATTTTAGGTGATAAATCATTTATCAATTTAATAGCCGATGAAGTTAATATTGATGCTGAGGTTATAGCAAGAGAACTTAGTGCCAAAACCGCTAACATTGGTGGAATTATAATTGGTAGCGGTATGATTTATTGTATGAAAACCAATAAGGATGGAAAACCGGAATTTGTGCTTGATGGAAGGTCCGGAGGATTTTCAGCCACCAATGCTTATATCAGGGGAGATATTGTTGCAAATTCTTTGACACTAGGAAGCGGGCAATCAATGGAAGACTATGTTGATGAAAAAATAAAAGATGCCGTTACGGGAAGTACTGGCGGTACAGGTACAACCGGAACTACTACAGGGCTTACGGAAGATGAAGTAAATAAATTGATTGAAGACTATCTTAAATCAGATGAATTTAATGACTTATTGTCAAGTGGAGGATATATTACAAAGGATAATATATATGATTATGTCACCTCAGGAAGTAGTGGAATGACTAAAGAAGAGATTGAGGCATTATGCGAAAGATTAGTCGGAACTGAAATTAATAAAGCAATGGGTATTGAAGACCTTGGAGATGGTAAATTTAAGCATACAGTTATTGTTGGGGGTAGAACATATGAATGGATAACAGCAAATTATGATTCTTATATATTGATAAACAATATTGTATCTGGGGTCAGTGGGGATACTAAATATTCTTTCATTGTTGATAAAAATGGACTTCTTCAGGCAAATAATGCCATTATATATGGAAAAATTTATGCCAGTGAGGGAACATTTACCGGACGTATAGAATCTAAAGAAGGATATATTGGTGATTTGGTCATAAAAGATGGCATGATATCCGGAAATGGTTTCACCATATCAAAAGATGGAATCAATGGAAAGGGATGGGATATGAACGGTTCTGGTGCTAGTATCACAAAAGGAAGGATAGGAGCAGTCAATATCACCGATTATGGACTTGAAGTATATAGCGGAGACACATTGACGGCATTCATCAACGGTAGTGCGGATTTTGCAAGTGATAAAGACAAGGGGCGTATTATTTATTCGGCAGGTGTTGCTAAGAGTGGTGACACAATGTGGTATGCATGGACCACTGATGATGAAACAACATTAGGTGGAGATGGAATACTTTATACATTATCAGATTTTTCATCAACAGCATCAACAGAACCATTTCTTAATGAAAATAAAGTAAATTGTTATATACGTCCTGGGGACGGAATGATATTAGATAATTGTTATGCTTCAACATATTATTATGATGAAGAAACAGGAAAAGATGTATATGTAAATCGTATTTATAATTTCTATAGCCCTACTGGAGCAAGAATTTATTATGTTAGAAATAAAGATAAAGATGTATTGCTTAATACAAACAGTCAAGGTTCAACAAAAATATATGAAGATGGAACTATAGTGACAAACAAACTTGAAGCAAGAGGTGGAACATTTTTAGGCGAATTGGATGTACGAGACGGAATATTTAGGGGAAAAGTCATATCTACGGCCGGAACTTTAAGCAATATGGTAGCCAATAACATCAATTTAAATGGAGATATCTCGCTTTTAAACGGGAACAGTTTGGTTATGTATAGTGGAAATACTAAAACGTCGGTATTAAGTATTACCAATTCTCCAATAAATGATGATTCAAATGGCTTTAATTCTTCTGTAAAATATTTAAATATATTTGAAAAAAATCTTTCTTCATATGAAAGTACATACCAAGGGACTATTACATTATCATCATTTAATGTTTCTAATAATTGTAAAATCACCATACCAAAATTAACTTATTATACAAATATGGTTGGTCAATACAAAGATGTTCCCGTTTTTCCTCAATTTAAAATATATGCTGAAATTAAAAACAATAGTGGAGTAACTCTTTATACAAAAGAACTGGGAGTGTTTGGAGCAACACAAGGATGGAGTGAAAAGGATTATACTAATAGGCCTTCTTATTATAGATATGCAGAAGGAGTGGTGTCATCAACGACAATTACTTCATCATATGAAGGAACTTTTTATTTAAAAGCCCAATACCAAATGACATTGGTTGGAAAAAACAACAGTAGTGGTACTTTATATCCAAATGGAAATATAGACGATGAAACCAATGGTGGTCATAATATATATATTGAATATCCGGAGAAAAAAATGATGACTATTGGAACAAATGGCTTTAATGCTATTTGGGGTAAAAATAATATAGTTTCTGTAATAGATGATGGTAATGGTAATCTTAATATAACATTGCAAAAATATCATAATGGGAAAACATATGGCATTAAATTGAATTCTTTAGGTTTTTTAATGAATTTAGGTTCAGGGTGGCAATCATTGGGTAAAAATTCAGATGGAACATTAAAATTGTCATAGTTATGATAACAAATATAGATTATAAAAAAATATTCAAAGATGTAAATTACATTCATCCCCCGTTGGTGTTCGATGATGACCTTTGGGGGTATGAATTTGATTTATATGACAAAGATTTTGACATCAAGAAAAAATATGATGATACAATATCCCTTTATGAAAAAGAATTCAAATCATTCTCGGATTATGCAAATGAAAGAAGGTTTTTGACATCAACGTTGTCTGAATATTTTAAAGGGCAATGGAATTTAAAGGAAAAGATTGATTTGAAAACATTGCTTGATGGGAAAATGGGAGAATTCAAAGCATTGGAGGATAATCATACTTATCTTACGATTGATGAAGAATGCGCTGCAATGCAGACATCAGAGATTATGGGCTTGACGGGATATAAGTCTTGGAAAGAATTTTTTGGAATGTACACATCATCAGAATTGTTGATTAACAGCAAAAGGTTGAGGGTGGATATTGCGAAAAATTGCAATGAAGCAATAGCGGCTCCTTATAATACCACAGTGATGTTAAGGATATTGGATGATAATATTCCAATAATAAAATTATTAAATGAAAACAATATCAAGATTACAAATATATTAAATGATGAATTCATGTGGGACATAACAGGAAAAGAAGAAACATTCAAGCCGTTTGTTACAAAAAATGCCACAATGAACGGGATAAAAGTTCATATTGGAGTTTTCAAATTCAATAGAATATGGTATAAGGATATTGATGATACTATTAAATCATTTGGGGTCAGAACAGATTGTGTTACAGGGAAGAAAAAATATCATATATACAAGAATCCTTTGTTTCCACAATTTGTGAAATTAGCCCATGATTTGCCTATAGAGGAAAGGGATTTGTATTATCCTACGGGGTTGATGTTTGACAAATTTGAAAAGCCTATAGAAAGAGTAGAAAAGCCGGAATCTGAATAGGGTTTCGGCTTTTTTCTTTAGCGGAAACTATTTATGGTAAATTACCGGAACTGACAACATGGCAAGAATAGTAGTAAATAAGCATTTTGATAATTCGGCGAATATAACCGCTGACAAATTCGTCAATAAAGGCGAGTTGGTTATATCAAACGAACCGGGTTATGAAGGATTATATATTCTTAACAGAAACGGTGAGGTTATTAAAATAGGGCAATACAGCGGAGGAACATCAGACGGAGGGAATTTATCTGAAGATGTGAAAGATTTCCTCAAAAAATATTATATGACATCTGCCCAAACTGTTGATTATGTTGAGGAATTATCAGGAAGCGTTGTAACAGCCTTGGAAAATTTTTCGGGCGGAGCACAATCCAATTGGGATGAAACTGATACAGAGAGCCCATCATTTATCCAAAACAAGCCAGATATACAAGCGATTAGCGCAGAGGAAGTTGCAAAAATAGTGGCGAATGCGCCAGAACAATTTAATACATTAAAGGAAATTGCTGATTGGATTGAAAATGATACCACGGGTGCAGCCGCCATGGCAAATGATATCAAAGCATTAAAAGAATCAGCCCATACCCATGAAAATAAAGATGTTCTTGACGGGATTGCTAAGGATAATATTGATTCTTGGAACAATGCAGAGAAGAAATCAAAGGATTATGCTGATGCAATAGTCGCTGATTTGAAGAAATATGTTGAATCTTTGGTAGGTAAGGAAAAATCTGACCATGTAGCACTTACAGAAAGTCAATATGCGGAACTTGTTGCAAGTGGAAAAGTGGCAATTGATGGGAAATTAATTGAATATAATGATTTTACATATTATTGCGTTTATGAAGATAATACCACGGGAAACACAAGCGGAAGCACTGATGTTACAGTTGATGGAGAGGATTTGACATTTGATGCCAATGATGTTGTTTATGATGAATCAACGGGATTGTTTGAAATAAAGAACGCATCCATTGATGAGAACGGAAATCTTATATTCACAAAATCATCGGATTCTTCAACGGATACAACAATAGATGAAAATAATAACCTTGAAGTAGATAAGAATAATGAAATAGACACCAACGGAATATTGTCATTAGGCAAAGCCGTTGTTGATGAGAATAACATTTTGATATTTTAATAAAATGGCACAGATTAAAGGAATTAAAGTGGGAGATACCACTTATGATATTTTTGCGAAAGAGGCCGAATCGGCACAGACTTGTAACGGAGTTATCGGTCTTGGAGATAACGGCAAAGGAAACCTTGAGCTTAGTTCAGCAGCGGCGGGATTGGAAAAATTGAATCTTGTATCCGCTGATGCTATACAAATTAAACCTGGTAGAGACGGAGTTAAAACAGATGTTCAGCCAGTTCAATTTGATTGTGAATTGGGTACTGTTGATTGTAAAGAATATGGCTTTAAAATATGTAATGGCGCAATAACTAATAGAGATGCAAGAGTTGTTGATTTAAAATTAAATGCTGCAAGCCTTACGCTTGATAGGCAAAAATCTTATGAACATAAAGAAGCAAAAGATGAAGCATTTGATATTAAAGTCCGTTATGATAAATGGAATGAAGGTATATTGGACAACTCAAAAAATCAAGGTCCAATTGGATTGCAAGTTAAAGCAAGGGCAATAGACCTTCGTTGCTATGACCATGGTGGAATCGCATTGCAGATAGCAGGACAAGATGGTAGCAGTCATGAGAATAAAATTAAATTTGAATCTGACCGTACATCAAACATTAATGAAGATGCGGTTTATGCAGGTGTTGGCGGAAAAGGAGTAGAATTCGGTACATTTAATAATCTTCATACATCGCTTTATACAGGAGACTATCGTTTCAAGGGAGATGCTTATGTATACGGAGTAACACGAGGAGCATTAGTAAAAAATGAGAGTACGGGAAAAATAGATTATCCTACACAATCTGATGATTTTAAAGATATTTTGGACGAATCTCCTAAGGCAACTTGGAATGAAATCATTGATGTGGCAAGAGCCTACAGTGATGGAACGCTTTCATCTGGTGGCGGTTCGGGCAGTGGCTCAACATCCGATGGTACAGATATGTCTGCTTATGCAACAAAAACAGCCCTTAATGAGGTTAATGCAGTGGCTACAGCAGCAAAATCCACAGCCGAGCAAAATAAAACTGCAATTGATGGGCTTACTGGATTGACAACGGATGTTGATTTCCTTAAAGGAAGAGTTTATAGAAAAAGAAAAAATGGTAATGTGGAAATTGATGCAAGTGGCTTAAAGCAATACGGAACAAAAAATGACCCATCTACTGAAGGGCAACCAGATACAGATGGTATTATAAAATCCGCTTCTCTTGATTTAGTCAATGACGGAAAAGTCGCAGTTAAATCAACTGATGCTTTTGAAATTGGAGCAAAAGGAATATCAATACCAATTGAAATCTCTAAAGAGAATAAGTATTCTTGTGGAAGCTATGAAGTAGAAGGCATTACAGATTTAGCATCATTAACATCAGTATTACCTGCATTAACCCTTAGCGTTGAAAAGAATAATTATACAGGAACAACGGATGAAGTAAAGAACTTCACAAGTGTTTCAGTCCCAATCCTTGACCTTATCAAGGTTGTTTCAAGAGTAGATGAATTGGAGAAAACAGTGAAATCATTAAATGATAGGATTGCAGCACTTGAAGGAACAAAAGAAAATCCTTCAGAAACTGGTTCAACAGAGGATAACACGGAAGGAACTGTATAATATTTTAATGTTCAATAACTTATGATATATAGGAATGGAAAAGAAATAACAGAGATTCACCATGGTACACTTTCGTTTTCGGAGGTGTACTATGGTAAATATCTTGTATGGCAAGCAGTCCGTTCGTGCTATGGCAAAGGTTATTGGATTAATGAAAAGCCATGGCTTAATGATGATGCTTGGAAAAATTAATTTGATTTTTTGCAATGGAGAAATATAACGAAAAGATAAATAAATCAACCGATTGGGGAGGAGATGCCTCGACCGGGGGACTTCCAGTTGCTGGAAATAGAGTACAGGAATTCATAAAAGGCAGTTTGAATACAAAATTCGGGGCAATATATAAACCGGAAGGCTCTTCCACCGTATTTTGTTTTGCGGATGCTGATGATAGGGACAAGTATATATTGACCGAAGATGAATCATTGATTCTTGACAGTTTTGAGACAATATCAAAATATGAGGTTCAATTGGATTATGAGACACTTCAGTTGAAATATGATATTATTGATGGAACCACAGGAAATACGATATCGTTTGGTTTTAAGATAGCGGATTCAACAGCGGGAGAAATTTATGTTCCTACAGATACAAAGGCAAGGATTGAATATACCTTCAATAATTCAAACGTTGTGGAGAAATTCACGACAGAAGTTTTCGTTGATGCGGAGGGATGGACAAGGGTGTCACAGCCTATTGATGAATACCTTAAAACAGGTACCAATAATGTAACAGTTGATATAAAAGGACTTACCACATTGGCTTCAAGAACAATTCCTTTTACTTACAATCTTTTCAATCTTTCTTTTACTCCATCTTTTCAGTTTGCAGAACCGCAGACGGGAAATGTCATATCAGTTCCGTATATAATTGAATGTACGGGAGCAAAATATTTGGAATTTTATATTGACGGAAAATCAGTCAATAGTTTTGAGTCGATGGTTATCACAGATATTAGAAAAGATGACCGTGCAACATTGGACATTTCCTCATTGGCTGATGGGCAACATTCATTGCAAGTCAGAGCATATGTTTTATCTGATGGAACTTCCAAATTCTATACTCCATTGCATTTTTACACTTTTGCAAAGGCGGGTGATGCAAAACCGTCATTTTTGATGTATAAGGAATTTCCGAATACAACGGGAATCGCCACAGGCAATGGAATCCCTAAAATAACAGCGGCTCAGTTTGAACAGATAATGTTTGATTGGTCTGTATATGATTACAGCGGGCGAAATCTTGAGGTTAGGTTTGAATGGAACGGAACAGTGGTATCAAAAGGAAAATATACCAACGGCTCAATCAATTCGTTCAATTATAGACCGATGGACCCAGGAAAAGGAAAATTGGCAATATATGCTTTAGGAGAGGATTCTTCAAAATTATTTGAAGAAGATATTGATATTGATGTAGATGAAACTTCTACAGGCATTAAAGAGACAACAAGCCAACTTCTTCTTAAACTCCAATCCAATGGACGAAGAAATTCAGATAGTGACCGTGATGTATGGTCATGTATAGGTAGTGACGGAAATGAATATAAGGCGGAATTTTCCGGATTTTCATGGAACTCACAACAAGGATGGGATGAAAACACCGAATCATTGGTTATATCCAACGGAGCGGTAGTATCTTTCAATATACAGCCGATGGTTAATAACTGGGCTAAACAAGGAGGTACTTTTGAAATCGATTTGGAAACTTTTGATATTGATGATGATAATGCGGTTATTTGTGAATGTGCGAACAATGTGGAAGGAGTGCAGTCCGCTTCCTTTAAAATAACAGCCACAAAAGCCGAATTCACCACCGCTCAAGGTACATCTATCAATACACGTTATAAGGACAATGAGAGGCTTAAAATAGCCTTTATAGGCAATCGTTCAAGCCAATATGACAGCAGTGATTCAAGCAACCTTATGTATATTGTCATAAATGGAGTTCTTGAGCGTGCCGCTATGTTTGATGCATCTGATGCAATGGAATCATTTGCTTATTTGTCAATAGGTGACCCTACGGGAAAATGCAAGGTTAGACTTCGTTCAATCAGAGTATATCAAAAGGCATTGACGGTTGATGAGGAATTCAATAATTATGTTGTTGATTCAGATGACGTTCAAAGCGTTTATTCAAGAAATGATGTTTTAAAGGCGGGTTCAACTTCGGAAATTGGTTTTGATGAGGTGGCAAATAAGATTCCTGTGATGATATTCACGGGAAATATGAATGATTTGACAAAAAACGGACAAGATAAAGAATGGAGGCAATTTGATGTTGAATATATTAACCGTGCTGAACCGGAAAGGAATTTTGTATCATTCAACTGTCAATTGAAATTGCAGGGTACATCGTCATTGGGTTATCCGAGAAAGAATTTCAAACTTAAAACAAAAGACAAGAAATTCACCAAGGAGGTTTATGAAACATCAAAATATGAACTTGACCCGAATTCAGTAACAGGAAACCTTATGCTCAGAAATAAGGAGACCGGGGCTAAGATTGATTTTGATGACTTTAAGACAAATGGAACTCTTAGAAATACAATGTGCTATACATTTGATTTTGAGGGAAATCCACTAAAAAAAGGTAAATATAGATTCAGAGCGGATGCCCATAAGGCTGATAAATGGACATTGAAAGCAGATTTTATGGAGAGTTCTTGTTCCCATAACGTTGCCGGAGGTAGAAGTTGGAATGATATTTTTGAGAATACAGAATTGCTTTCAAACGGAGATGCATCATATTCAAACATGACTTATAACGATGATGCATTGGTTTCTAATGCTGAATATATTGATTATGTTCGTCCGGAAGGAATTGGTATTGATTCATTTACTGTTCATACACCACACAGGACACAAGCCATGAAAGACCAAAAGAAATACGTTTGCCGTACCGAGGCACAAAAAATTTGTATCGCTGCGGGAGCTGATGATATTAGAACTGCGGTGGATGGTTTCCCTATGGTTTGTTTCTACCGAACGTCACATACCTCAAATGACCTTACTTTCATGGGACAATACAACTTTATCAATGATAAAGGTTCTTATGAGGTATTTGGATTTGAAGATATTGAGGACCCTAATGATGATACCAAACTTATTTATGATTCATCTAAAGTTGAGTGTTGGGAAGGTCTGAAAAATACCAATCCATTATCATTGTTCAAGACAACAGAGGGTTTCTTTGATATGAATGAGGACGGGACAAGACGCAAATGGCAAGATACTTATGAATCCCGTTATCCAGACCCAGATGATTATGGTGATACATCCAAGAGACAATATGACCCATCAAACCTTTATGCTCTTTCCGAATGGATTGTTTCAACAAGGCACGTGAGCGGAGAAACGCAATATAGCGGTACTTTGGATATTGACAGTTCTTTTGCTGAGAAAATTAATGGTTATCAATATGGATATACTGATGATTCAGCAAATAGTTATAGATATGCTTCGGGTAAAGGACTTGAGGATAATGCAGAGAATAGACAAAAGAAATTCAATACAGAAAAATGGGAGCATTTTGACGTATGGAAATTAGCTGGTTATTATATTTTTCTTATGAGATATGGGGCGGTTGACCAGTTTGTAAAAAACACAATGTTATTCACAGATGGGAATGGTCCATATGATTCAAGAACTGACGGAAAATACAGAAAATGGTTCTTTATCAATTATGATAACGACTGTTTGTTCGGACTTCGCAACAACGGACAATTGGCTTTTGATTGGACATTGAACAGGCAAACCACAGATAATGCCTCTGACATCATTGATGATGACAGTGATGAAAGCGGAGCAAATGCTTATGCCATGATGGGTCATGACAGTACTTTGTGGAACAATCTTGAGGCAGATGATGAATTTATGCGTATGGTTCGAGACCTTGATTATTCAATGTCCAAATACAAATTGAATTATGATAATATGGTGAATGAATTCGACACCAAACAAACAGAACAATGGTGTGAGAGAATTTATAATGCCAATGAAAAATACAAGTATATTGATGCAGCAAAAGGCGTAGGTGATATGGCGGGAAATCCGGTCAACAACCTTTGGATGCTGCAAGGTACAAGGCGTTCGCACAGACACTGGTGGATAGCGAACCACTTTAATCTTCTTGATGCACAATGGCTTTCAGGAGATTATAAGAATACTTATGTTGAAATCAAGACAAACTGTAAGCAAGGAACTCCTATACATTGTGTTGCTGGCATGAAATATTATTATGCTTGGGGACAACAAAAACGTATCTATGAATCAAATATCAGAAAAGATGAGAATGAGGCATTTGATTTGATATTCCCTACTGACCAATCACAAGGAGACCCTGTTTATATCTATGCTTTCAATAAACTTAAAGAACTTAATTTCAGTGACATAGCCCCATTGGTTTATGAGGGTAGTTTCAAATTTGTCCTTGGAAATGATAGGGTTCAGAATACTTTAAGAAAACTTATTATCGGAAATCCGAATAGTGTCAATAATACAACCCAAGATACAACAACATGGGGAGATGTTCTTGGAAATCTTGAATATCTTGACATAACCAATTTTGCAGGAATCACAAACGTTCCTACAGAATCTTTCCCGAATCTTCATGTTTTGAAGGCAAGTGGCTCCAAGATAGGTAGTTTCATACCTGCCGAAGGCTCGGTTTATTCACTTGTTGAATTGCCTGATTCCATCAAGACATTGAGATTGAAAGACATTAATTTCACGGGAGTAAATGGAACAGAAACAGGGTTGACGGCATCATTTAAATACAAACCGACAACCAACCTTGAGGAAATGGATTTGTCAAACAACAAGGAATTGGGCAAGGAATATTGGAACAGATTGGTTTATCCATGGATATCAGCCATTGATGCATCAACGCAAGCAACATTGCTTTACCGAAGCAAATCATTGACATTAGGAAATGTCAATTGGTCATTCAGTGACCTTAACGATGTTTGGAAATTAAAGAATTTCAAAGAAAAGGGAAAATCATTCTCCATATCGGGTACAATCGACCTTAGGCAATGCGGAAACCTTTCTTCGGAAAGCATAGAGGAACTCAAAAAATTATTCGGGGAAAACTGCTTCAATCAAAAGACTGCGGTTTGTTATGTAATTACACCAGATAGCGTTTTCATTGAGTCAGATGTTACCGAAATGGTGGCGGGAAAGACAAATGTGTTCAAGATGAGGGTTTATCCTGATGAAGAGGCAGTTCTTAATAAAATCAGTGAATTAACTTATTCTTTGGTCAAAGAAACGACCAAGACAAAACAAGATGATAATAAGGTTCTTGAAGACCCTATATCGGGAAAGCATTTTGAGGTAATCAAAGACCTTTCAACGGTTCGCAAAGGAATATCATTGAAAACAACAAAGACATCAAACGGAAGTTTTATCGGAACATTAACATCTAATGAGATTGTAACTGGTGTGGATACAGAAATGACTGTTTTGGTTAATATGGTACTTATTGATTCCCAAGGTATTGACAAGGTATCCTTTATGACGTTTAAAATTCTTGACCCGACCTATGCCAAGACAGTAACAATTGATGGTAGTTTATCTAACTATAAATCAAAGGAATATGTTTATACATTACTTCCTATGACAAATAAAAATGTGACCCCAGTAGGTACTTATAAGGTTACTTGGAATCTTGAAGGAGAGGCTCTTGATAATGGTTATGTGGAATCACATGGCGTAGATGAAAACAATCAATTGATTTACAAAATAAAGATGTCAGATACACAGCCAGAGATTTCTTCTATCTTAAATCTTCAGGCAAAAGTGGAGAATTTTGATGGCACTTCAGCAGATACTTCAATAAGAATACTTTCATTGAATGAAACGGTTATTGCAACGGTGGAATCTAATCCGGTATTGATGAGATTATGCAATAGTTTCGGATGGACCTCTGATAGCAACGCCGTGGCCATGACCAAAGAAGAGGCAGAAAATGTAACGGCTGAAGATTTTGGAAACAAATTCGCAAATATTTCAGATAAATTCTCATTTAGGGAATTTGCATATTTCACAAATGTAACATCTTTAATTAATAACGCTTTTGCCAATTCCAATATAACAGCAATATCTTTACCGAATACATTAACATCAATAGGAGAATATGCTTTTGACGGTTGTAAGGAATTGACAGAGGTATCCATCATGAATGATGATGAAACCAATGACTTGGCATTTATTAAAACCATACCGAATGGCATAATTGAAATACCAGAGGGATGCTTCAGAAATTGTTCAAAACTCGGCGAATTGTCATTGACTGAGAATGTCAATATGATAAATGACTTTGCATTTGGAGGAACTGCTATAAGAAGGGTTGTTCCATTTAGTTATGAGGGAGGGAAAACAACATTGAATCTTCCTTCAACCGATTTGATTATCAGCACGGATGCGTTTGAGACAAAACCATGGGCAAGAGAGACAACAGATAATAAACTTGAAATACTTATTATACCTTCGGGAGCAACTATTCAGACAAACGTCTTTAACGGACGTGAATATTCAGAATTGGATGTTGAAAAGGGAAGCGAACGTTATATTGGCGAGGATAATGTGATTTATTCATCAAATAGGCAAGCTCTTATCAGATATGCACCGAAATGCACACATAAAGAAATTTATGAAACAGAAAAAGGAGTTATATCAATTATTGCATATGCCTTCTTTGGGGTGCAAAACCTTAAAGAACTTGTGGTAACGACATCAACTAATATTGGAATAGGGGCATTCGCAGAATCTTCTATAGAATTAGTTGATTTATCACAAATCCAAGCCGCAAGCATATCGGATTATGCCTTTGAGAAATGTGCAACATTAAAGAATATAAGTCTTGACACCAATGGAAATCTTAAATCTATTGGACATCATGCCTTTGCCGGTTGTTCTTCACTTGAATCAATAACAATACCGGATTCAGTAACCGCATTCACAAAGGATAGTACAATTTATTCATATGCATTCTCAGGTTGTTCATCATTGGAGAAAATTGAATTCCCGGAAAATGTTGTTGAAATGGGAGCGCAAGTGATAATGGGATGTAATTCTCTTAAATCAGCGGTTCTTCCAAAATGGTTCCCGTATGATGTTTCAGATTATGCGGAATCTTACAGAAGAATTCCTATCATAAGCAAATGCCCGTCTTTAACAACTTTGACATTGCCTATATTTACAGCCGTCAAAGAAAATGCCGACGGCGAAATGGAGAATGTTACCGTGGCAAAATTTGATTATAGAATGATTTCCGAATTACCATCATTAACCGATTTCGTTCTTCCGAAAGAAGATGATAACAGAGAATATACGGTGGTTGATGGTACATTGTATTCTTCTGATAAAAAAACGATTGTAAGAGTCCCTTATGGAATAAAGTCTTTCCGTGGATTAACGGACAATACAATTGTTGAGCATCACGCTTTCTATCAAAACAATATTGAGGATGTTGATTTTGCGGGAGATATTATTGAAATAAAGGAAAACGCTTTTGAAGAATCAACTGTTAATACCGTTAATGTTAAGGATAGTTTAAGGACAATAGGAAGAGAGGCTTTTTCTCACGCTGAAAACTTAACAACAATAAATTTAAATGAAGGACTTTTGGATTTAGGACAAGAAATTTTTGGTAATTGCAAATCATTACGTAAATTAATAATACCTTCAACAGTAAAAGAATTACCAGTCAATATGTGTTATGTTTGTAACAATCTTGAGGAGGTTATTATTAAAGGTGCAATTACTGATGTTTACAGAACCGCTTTTGCTTATTGTAGCAATCTCCATTCAATAACAATTTTAAATGCAGATGCACCTAATTTGCATGCTCAATATATGGATAAAAATGGAATACAAGGAGCACATCCTTTTGGATATGATAGTTATAATTATGCCGGAAATAGTTATAATGGAGAAAAAACGTTAAAAGTTCCTTATCATTCCAAAGGTTATGACTTTGATATTAATTATACAAACATAAGTCAAAATGATAATACTAAAGAATGGTATATATCAGAATCTCAAGAAAAAGTAACTCCTACAGACAATACAAACATGATATTCAAAGATTCTTCAAATAATATTTATTATAAAACCGATTGGGATAAGGCTTCATGGATAAAACCATTATTGTCAAAGGATTATTGTAATTTTGTTATTTCATATGACAGCATAACAGTAGGTGATACAGCATATGTTAAGATTTATGATTCATCTTATCAAATTGTCACAGCAAGTACTATTTATGTTAAATCAGAAAGAGATAATCTTAAATTTTCTGACGGAACAACATTCAGTGCCACTTATGATATGCCGAGCGAATCATATATTATGACATTTAGTGACATGGTGTTGGATAATGAAATTGTTACATTATATTATGACAGTGATTGTACAAATGAAATAAAGACAATAAATGGAGCGACAGCCCAATTCAATGTCAGAAAATATAAGAATAATTACATAATCGGGGATGTTTCAAGAAAATCATTGTTCAAGAAAAATGTTGCAGTTCAATCAAACAATAATATTAACGATGAGCCGATAACAATAACCCGTTCAGAATATGAGACATTGGTATCAAAAGTCAATCAGATGAATGAAATAATAAAGAAATTGTTTTAAATAATAGATATTTTTACATAGAAAACTCTATTTATTTTTAGTTAAAATTGATAATAAATAAATAAATAAATAAATAAATTTATGGCAAGAAATAACGTTAGATTAATTAATTACCATAGTTCTACAGCTACAACAACCCCGATTGATGACATTCAATATGGTGAGATAGCAGTACTTCACAAGAATACAAAAGACGCTAAACTTCAAATTAAAGTGTCAGATACAGAGGTTGCAAGTTTTGTTACTGATTCCGCAATCACAAGTCAAATTACTGCGGTTAATGAAAAGTTGCAAGGTCAAATTGATGAACTCAATGGTGAATCAGGAACCCTTTCAAACTATTTAACAAAAGACGATGCCTCAAAAACTTATGAAACAAAAGACGATGCATCTACTAAGAAAACTGAGGCAATAACAGCAGCAAAGACTTATACTAATACTGAAATTGCTAAATTGACAGGAAATACAGATGGAAGCCTTCAGAAGCAAATTTCAGCCAACGCCTCTGCAATTGAAACTAATACCGACAAGATAACCGAGTTATCCGGCGGAACTACCGCTTATACCAATACAGCAGTTTCTAAAGCAAAGACTGACCTTATAGGAACAACGGGTGATACCAAAGACACCAAGACAATTGAAGGAGCAAAGAAATATGCAGACAGTTTAGTAACTGCTATTACTGGAAATACTGATGGGTCAATAGCTAAAAAACTTAGTGAAGTAGAAAATAAAGCCAATGCAAATGCATCAAATATCAGTAAAAATAGTGCAGCGATAACCACATTACAAGGTACAGATAAAGATACATCATCCTCAGTATCCATTGCAGGTGCAAAGAAATATGCTGACGAAAAAATAGCAGCCGCAGTTTCCAGTGTTTACAGAGTAAAAGGTACCTGTACATATGAAGAACTTACAGGAAAAACCGGTCAAGTGGTAGGTGATGTATGGAATGTAACTAATGCTCATGATAATGTTCCTGCTGGCACCAATTATGTATGGGCTAAAGGTGAAGGTGACACAGAAGCGAAATGGGATGCACTCGGTGGAACTATAGACCTTTCTCCATATTTTAAGGCTGCTGAATTTAATGCTACTTTGACAAAAGATACTTCTTTTACTGCGGTAAAGACAACAGCAGATGCCGCTGCAACAAAAACCGCCCTTGCTGCGGTTGAGGCTACAGCAAAAGCTGCTGCCGTCAAAAAAGATGTAGATGCAGCCCTTGAACTCAAAGTTGCAAAAACGGATTTAGGCGACTACGATACTAAGAAAGGTATTCAAGACGCTCTTGATTTAAAAGCTAACCAGTCTGATTTAACCGGGCTTAAAAACACTGTTGATGGAATAACCGGTACTACATTGAGTGGCTACGTAAAAACAGGAACAACGGCTGATACAAAAGATATTTTGACTGCTTACGGACTTCGTGCATATGCTAAAGATGTGGCAGGTACAAAATCAAATGATGTAAAAACTGCTCTTGAAGGAACAACAGCATCAACTTCAGCAACAACAACTATTACAGGGGCAAAGAAATATGCTGACCAAAAAGTTGCAATACTTGAAACAACAGTTAATGCGAATAAGGTTAATATTAGTACCCTTACTACAGATTTAAAAAGTGTAACGAATACAGCAAATAATGCAGTTCAAACAATAACTGTAACAAATTCACAAACGAATAAGATTACTGCAACAAAAGAGGGTACTACAGTTACCTTTAATTTTGACAATATGGTAATAGACTGCGGTGAATTTTAATCATTGACAAGACATTAAATATAATTTTAAGAATCCTCTCCAATAAAAGAATTTTGGAGGGGATTTTTTTATGTTGATATGGAACTATTTATAGATAAAATTGAAAAAAAAGTAACATTATTTCAAAACTATATGAAAATATGGTACAAGCGTCAAAATCTGATATAAAGAGAATGATAATGGAATGTGTTAATAAGGTTATAAAAGAATTATATAAAAACAAATAAAATATAAACATTATGAAATATTTAAAATTATTTGAAAAAGATGCTGATTATCAAGCATATATAGGGGGGGATAGATAGACCCAATGTCAGTTATGTGGAAGAGACAGAATCAATAAATTATCTTCCTAATTATGTAACACTTTATAATTCCTTGGGATTTTTATACCCGGATGACACAATGACAGACATAGAATACATAAAACTTACAATAAATGGAAAAATTTATTCTATTGTAGAAAATTATAAATTCACACAATTAAATGAAAAAATTTTTCTTGATGAAAATGGATATATTTCAATAGAAAATTTTTCTATTTCTACACGTTTAAAAGATTTGGCGTTAGTTTTATTTTTTACCAAAAATACGGATGTAAATGACCCACAAATAACATATACTATGCCTAAAGAGATTTTAGATATTTGCAATAATGATATGTCTACATTGGATGATGATAAAAAGGCTCAAATTAAAAATGAATTAGGATTATTTGTTAGCAAATCAAATAATGAATCAGTTCCTTATTTTTGGTATTTTGAGCCGACTGAATTAGAAACAACATATAATATTCATGTCAAACCAAACATTGATGCTAAATATTTAATACCATCTTTTGAAAATAGTTAAAATGTTTAAAGCAAATAAAAGGATAAAAGGAGAGAAAGGTTTTCAATAACCAATCTCTCCTTTTTCTATAAGTTTTTTGATTTTCTTTAATTCCTTTTTATCTTGTCTCATTTTTCGCCATCGTTGAAATTTTATTTTCAATCCCAAAAAGAAATTTGGCCTTGATGGTTTTTTCATTGATTCTTTAATGTCATTTCCTAAATCATTTAATAAATGCTGAGCATAAGAATCCTTAAATACCTCAATGGACTGTTCTTTACCGTTTATTTCGTTTTTAAGGGCATTTAATTCTTGTTTGGTGAAGTAGTCCATTTTAATCGTGAAGTATCTTTATATCGTCATTATTTTCATTTTCTTGTATATTCGATGTTCCTTCAGAAATGCTTTCAAAAAAACTTTCAAAGTTATGGATGAACCATACAGCGCCGGTGGTGAAACAGCAATCAGCAATCAGAGCCACCCACCATAAATTAGTTCCCGCAAGAATTATATTGAAAGGAGTGATACTAACATTTTTCAAGAAAAACCAATCAAAGAGGCTTATTATCCATCCGCAATTGGCAGGCATGCACATCATACAAGAAAACAACATTCCGAAATGCTCAGAGATTGAATTTGAGATATTTCTTATATGCTCAAATATTCTAAATGGACCGCTGCCGAAAGCCATCATGTTACAAAAACCATATATAGCAATGCAATATATTAATATCAATAATCCGTTACTCATTTTCTTCAGCAGTTTTTTCAATTATTGTTTCAGTTTCGGAAGTTTGTTGGATTTCTTTCCCTTTCTTTTTCGGTATAATCAATTTCTCATTATTTTCATCCATAACAAATTTCAATGAACGTAGTTTTTCAAGAGAAATATCCTCATTTTCAAACATTCCTTTCAATTCCTTTATCTTGGAAGCTAATAATTGCGCCCTTTCTATTGCGCTTTTCATTTTTTCAATATTATAGTCAATAGCATCAAACAATACATCTTGACCCAAATCAATACTTCCGCAAAAATAATATTCATCAGGGATTTCTCCGTCCATTATAGATATATTGAATTTTGTTTCAATCTCATCATCAATCACCCACCCTCTTGGGAAATTCACAACAATATATATCACTTGCTCCCCATCAACGGTAACAATCTGCATTTCCTTGAAATAGGACCCAAGTTTTTTGATTCTGTCTTTTATTTCCATGTTTTAAAATTTTATCTATAGATAAGATAATTTATTATTTATTGAAAGGCAATAAAAAACCGTTATCTTTTATTGATAACGGTTTGAATTTTATATTTGAGATTTATAAATTTACCATTTCTCATTGTTAAGTAGCGGAGAAATTGCGGATGAATATTTAAGCATAGCCTTTCTTATAACAGTTATACTTGGCATGTGGCTGTAATCATTGCTATAAACAACACCAATTGTGCCAGATGGATTATATTCACCATACATCATCATCATTCCAAAATACATTACATCTTCTTTTTGAAGCCTTAACGCAAGTTCTTCATCAATCTCTTTAAGTTCTTCAATTGACCCAAACCAAAAATTATTATCAAAAATAAAAGAAGCCAATGGATAATGTGACAATCTTACATTACGGTATTCTTGCTCAAGCCATGTAAGGGAATTTTTAGGTTCGGAATAAGTAAGGTCAACATAAAGGAACGGGAGATTTGTAAGATTACTTCCCCCATTATGTGCCTCAAGAATAAAAGTTCTGTCAGCCCGTACTTCACCCTTGAAATTCATTAATGCTTCTCTTATTTGAGGTTCGGCTTTAATTCTTTTAACGACCGCTTCAGTATGTGCTTTGCTTTGAGCCTTTTCCACCGCTTTCCATATTGAGTTAGGGTTAAAGGCTGCAATACCAATTACTATTGCGATAAATAAAATAAGGAATGACATGAATATTTGTTGAATTCCATATTTTTTAACAATTTGTACTATTCTTTCAATCCACCCGACAACATTGCCAGCATTGTTTGAACCCTGTGGAGTTTCTTCCATAATTTTCAAAAGTTTATTATTTGATTATTTTTCTGGCTTTGTCAAGCATTGCCTTGAATGAATCATCATTTTCGTTCAGTCTATCAGAAAATCCTGTTTTTGTGTCATTGACCGAATATGATGTGAGATATTTAATTTTATTGAATTCTTCATTGACCGCATTGGGATTTGAGTGAGCAAGAATTTTACTACCTTTATCATTCCATTCAACAAGATAAGTATTTCCGGTTTTATCCTTCATCTTGAATTGCTGCCCGTCATTTTTGAATTCATCGGGAATCCTTGAAAGCATATGCTCTTCATTAAGGAATTTGGTTTTCTTGAAATATGCGGTTTTAATCACTTTATCTTCCTTTATTACTGATGCGGGAGCAAGAGATTTCGCACGGAAATTGTCAATAAGATTTCTCATATCAAAACCTTCTTTGCTTTCATACATCTCTTCTTTATCAAAAGTTTTTTCAGGAAGACGGCTGGCTTTGATACCGCTTTTTTTGAGGTCTTTCTCATTTTGATGGATTGTCTTTCCGCAATCTTTTATTCCGTTGTATATGTCATCATTATGCGAAAAATCACCTTCCTTGGCAAGACCGTTGTTCATTTCAGCGGTTGATGTATATCCTTTCGCTTGGGCATGAACCCTATCCTTCCATTCTTTTGAAACGGATTCTGGATTATAGTCCAAAGTGGTCTTATTCCCATCAGATTTGACATATTTAGGCTTCTTTTCATCAGCCTTCAACCCTCCGTCATAATCTTGGGCTCTTGTTTTGGCATCTTTGTAAGCCTTGCCGTTGTTCTTCTTGTCTTCATTTTCTACTCCATCACCGATTTTCGGTTTGAATTCAGAACTTTCCGAGACAAGTTTTCTTAATGTGCCTACATTATAAGTCTTTACCATTGCTTAATTTATTTTACATTTAATTATTATTTAAAATTTAAAAATTATGCCAAAAATATTAATATGGAAAATATCCTTGGTATGTCCTTCCATATGTTCCCGACATCAATTCCATTCCTCTGTAAAGTTTAGCCATTTTGAGTTTTGTGATTTCTTCCGGGTTTTCTTCTTTGGCAATCTTTTCATCAATTTTTTTCAAATCTTTCATAACATTGGGATTGAATTGATTGCCGTACAGTTGATTATTAATCATTTTTATCCTCTCCCTTATATGTGTTTTTTATTCGATTTTGAAGCCTTTGTTTGGAATCATCACTCCAATCTTTGTACCATGGGTTTTGTGCCATAAGATTCCAATAATCATTATCATTTTTCCAAATATATCGCTCTGAACCGTTTTGACTCTTATTTATTTCTCTTTGCTGTTTTTTTGATGAATAATCTTTAAAACCTCCATTATATTTACCATCCGGATAAGAATCATAATTGGCGTTTCTGTTGATGACCACAGCGTAAATGATGTCACCGTTTATATGTTTAGCCAATTCAATAAATCTAAGCCCGTCATTAGGGTTCATGTGATATCCTTTTGAATTTGCCCATGCAATAGCAGATTTGCCTTCATCATATTCCGGCATATCATGACTTGTAAATACACCTATGACATCATCATCGGTAGTGTTATGTAAATCCATCGCTTCTGACGAATCTTTATATTTTCTGCCATATTTTTTGAATATGTCAAAAAGTTTTTGGCTTTTCAAACCCCTTGCTTCATTAACATTGCCTTGCCAACTTTTTTTCATCATATTCTTATGGTCATTTGCATCGGCATAAAAATTGTTTTTCTTATTCTTTTTCCCGTCACCAATCGGGACATCATAACCAAAATCACCAATCGGGGTGTCCATAACAGCCTCTTCCTTTAACGTTTTTTTAATATAATCGGCTTGTTCTTGGGTAATATACATTGTTTTCCTTTTAATTGGTTTTCCGAATAAAGGCGTTGAATATTGGCCAGAGGCATCAGCGGACGTTGCTCCGCCACCTTCCCCATCTTCTTTTAATATATCATCAGCAATAATATTGCTTTCAAAAAGATTTATGTAAAGATTTCTCATCTTTTTTGTATAATCCTTTCTTGGAATCTTATATTTCACGGTGAATGATTCAGGTTTCTTTTTTCCATTATCATCAATCCCGTTGTCCTTTATTTTTTCGGTACGAACAATGATTGAAGAATTTTCATCTTCTGGGTTTGATTTCTTCAATAATATTGACAACGCCTTTGGACCGTCAATGTCATGCGATTTCAAAAATTCATCAGTGTCAGCATGCATCGGGTCCTTGAGCAATTTCTTCATATAATCTTCCATATGGGATATAAAGGCATAACGGGTCATTTCATCATGTTTAACCATATACTATATTATTTCTTTATCTCATCTTCATAAAAATTACGGCGTTGCCATAATGTCATGAACAATTTATTAACACAAGCAGCCACTAATGCCTTAATTTTTTTCTCCATATCCTTGTTGAGGTCACGGTCGTTTTTCACAGCATCCTTGGCAGCGTCTTTGGCTATTTTCTTTACTTCATCCTTGGACATTTCAGCCTCCTTGAGAACCTTTTCTCCGAATAGTCTTTTCGCCATGGATTCCGTTATGATTAATTTTTTTGCCATTATCAAATATTTATTTGACTATAAATAGTTTCACTAAAAAGAAAAAACCGTCGAAAACATTGTTTCAACGGCTTATTTTATGATTTTTCAAATGTTAAGCAAGTCATCTTGTATTTCATGCCCTGCATCACTACAAGTTAATGGTATCCAATTTTTTCCATCCAATGTTTTGGCATAAAAATATTTAGAATTATCATTTCTTTTCCATAGCCTTATTAGTTCATTTTTTCTCCGATAATTTCGTATGTTTTGAACGGGACCGCCTTTGTCTTCCAATCCTAATGGTGAATAAAACTTCTTATCTCCGTCATAAGCGAGGAATTTGCCTACTTTTCTTATTGATAATGCTTTTTGGATTCGGGCGACACATTCTGTAATCATTCTTTTGATAAGAGAAGGTGTTACATTTATCAAATTTTCGGATATAATGTTTCCGTTAGCATCAACTTTATTATTAGGGTTGTTTGCAACAATGCGTTGCCGAGGATGAACATTGTTATTATACGGATTTATATCCCTTCCATATTCATCTTGTGGCGTTAATACACTTATCCCAGCATGCTTATCAGGTTTATTTTCCAATGGGTCATGAAAAACCGGGCGAGAATTTGCATCATAATTTTCTATATTTTTAATTGAATTAATAATTTTTTGAAGGTCTTTTTTGTTAAGATTTTTAAAATTATAAGCAAATTCTTCAACAACAAAGTATCTATAGCCATTAACTTTATTACCGTTTTCATCAATATAAGTATGAGGATTGGTTGTTAGTTTTGGCTTAGCAATACTATGAGTAAATACAACACTAACGTTTTGTAATGATTGAGTCGGATTTGGATTATGTTTTACCCATGTTTCCAAATCTGTTCCATGGTTAGAAAATCTGATAACCAATTGCGTCCCATTTCTTAAAGATTTATAATAAGAAACGGGCACAATTATTTCATCACCTTTATCATCAACCATTGGCGTTCCATCTTCATTAAAAAGTTGTTTTTTATGGACACTTTTACTTGGTATAAACCAATTGTCTTGGCTTAAGCAAAATAATATATCATCTTCTCTAATCATTATTGTCTTCCTCTTCTATTTTTTTGAATTCATAAAAAACTTCAATTGCTTCTTTCATATCCTCAAAACATTGATACATATCTGTATGAACATCATAACTAAATGGTATTTCAACAAAACTTTCACCACATTCAGCAACCATGGCGTTTTTTTCTTCTGAATACCATACCGTTGTTGGAGGAATTATATCATCATCAAAATTTATGATAGATGGTGAGTCCCCCCATTTTTCTAATTCTAATCTAATTTCTCTATTTGTCATGTTTTTAAAATTACAAAAATTATTTTTATAAAAAAACCGTTGAAAAATCACAAAAATGATATTCAACGGGAAAATATTTTAAATGTCAATTACCCACGAATGAATTCGTGGGCTTGAGCAAAGACTGAAAGTCTTTGGCAAGGCGCATTGACAAGTGCTCTTACATCATCTGTACTTAATACATTTGATTTACGTTCTTTGAAATAGTTTTATGAAAAAAATTAAATTATGTCTTTCAAATGGTTAGCCATAGCCTCCAAATCAGAAGATGCTGAAATCCATGATTCTCTCCAATTTTGATAAAAACCGAATAATTTGTTAAGAATCTGCATATTATCCTTGTTGAGGATAAGTCCATCAGCCCAAATGAAGCAACCATTACCTGTATTTGTTTTTAGAACAAATTGGAATTTCATATTGTTAAGACATGGAATAACGCCAGAGAATATAAGGTTGCCGTTTTTCGGCATATAAATCAAAGGAGCATCGCTTACCTTCCCTGCATACGGCTTTGAAAATTCAGCACCGCTTTCTACTGATGAACGGAATTCTTTAATTTGATTGGTAAGAACATTTTGTCCGAATTTAGGGTCATCTGTGATGGCAATTGCATCATTGTTATCCTCTGATTCTTTTTCCTCATATAGGAAACTCTTTTTATAAACAGGTGCCGCCGCTGATTCTTGAAGATTTCTGATTCTGTCAAGCATTTGCCTTGTCACATCATCACTTTTATATTGTTTTGCCATAATAAATCAAATTTTAGAAATCATATCCCATTCCATTCCACCAATTTGTCATATGGCGGGAATTTGACATATTGTCAATGGAATTTATTTTTGTCTCAACCTTTTTCTTAAGATTTTCCACTTTTTTAATTTCATTTTCAATAAGTTCTTGTGCCTTGGCGGTATCATTTGGATTCTTATTGATTTCTTTGTTGATTGCATCATAATCAGTTTTGATTTCAGAAACATTTTCAACAATATCATTAAGCGGCTTAAGAGCCTCTTCCATATCTTTTTGTATTCCCTCCAATGAAGAATCGTTGTCCTTTATAGTTGTATCAACATTGTCAAGATTTTCCTTAACTTGCTTCGGGTCCAATTCTATTTCAATGGATTCGACAACATTAGTATTTTCTTCTATTGTAGGAGATGTTTCAACTTTCACTTTATTTTCCTTGTCAGCCTTTGCAGTTTTCTTTGTTGTTTTTGCTGCCATATTTTATAATTTTTTTAAAATTTTATTCTTTATCAAAATATAATAAATATTCTTCTAAATGTAAATAGCAGAACTAATTGAATTCCTCAATGCCTCACATCTCATCTTTTTTAAAGCCTTTTCTAAAATTTGGCGCACTCTTTCTTTGGTTAGATTAATTTCATTTCCGATTTCCTCCAAAGTCATTTCCTTGTTTGTTCCAAGTCCATAATATTTTGATACAATTTTACGCTCTCTATCAGAAAGTACTTCCATTAAGGATTCGATAATCTCTTTACTTTCCGAACCATTGGTATTTTCTTCTTCTAAAAATGATGGCAATGTTTCACTTTTTAAAGATGTATCATCATCCTCAAATTGCTTTTCATAATCTTTCGGAAGTTCATCACTTGGTATTCCGTTTCGTTCCTTCAATGCTTCCAATATGCTTTGCTTAATCCACCATACGGAATAACTTATTGTTTTAAAGCCTTTTTCATAGTCAAATTTATCAAAAGCCTTCATCAATCCATAATTTCCTTCCGCTATCAAATCAGAGTAAGATAAGCCACGTCCTTGATATCTTCGGGCAACCGTGGCAACAAATTTCAAATTTGATTTAATCAATTTGTCCCTTGCACCCATATCGTTATTCTTTTTATATTTTTCCCATAGAGAATATTCTTCTTCTCTTGATAAGGGTGAAAATTTATTTATGTCATTAAAATATGATTGCTGACAATTGTCAAAATCATTTACGACTTTCGTCTTTTTTATCATTTCATTTATATCATTTTTACAATTATTTTTAAAGGTTAAACAAATTTCTATTCTTTAATTGATGATATGTTATTGTTCTTTACAACAGTAACAATGTTTCCGTCATACCAATCAAGGTCAATGTGGCATATATGGAGAACAAAATCATAATATTCAACAATTTTGTCATAAAGTTTCTTCATATCATCATAATTTTCTTTTGCTACGGTTCCAAGTACCTCATCAAGGAGAATGAACGGCGGGCGGGATAATCTTGACATTTTTCCAAGGACAACCCTCAACGCAAGGGCGGCTTGTGTGGTTTCAAGACCAGACGCTGCTGACAATCTTGTAACAACCCCGTCTCTTATCATAAGAAAATCAACATCATTCTTATCATCCATCACAACCTCGACATCAAAATCAGTCACATCACCAAGAAGCCTTTTTAACTCGGAATTGATGATAGGAAGGGTGTTTCTTAAAACCATTTTACTGATGCCGTCTTTGCCAATCATTTGAAGATACAATTTCCAGTATTTTTCAACTTTTTGCTCATCTTCAATTTTAAGGATATAACTTTTCTTTTGGGAAATGACCTCATTGTTTTTTGTGATTTCCATTTTAGATAAGTTAATATTTGAGTTTGCGTCACGTTTGATATTTTCTTCATTTTTAATATTGGCATTGATAACATTTAATTGAGCATCAATTTGTGCGTTTTTGTCAATAGCCTCTTTGTTTTTTGTAATCTCTTTCAAGAGGTTTTTCTTTTCGGTTCCCTCGTTACGGAGATTTGCAAGTTCAACATTAATGGCTGAGGCTTTTAACTGCAATTGAGACTTCTTTTGAGATAATGTTCTTTTTCCCTCAATGGAATTCATATTAGATATGATGTCATCACTTTTTTTCTTCATTTCAATTCCATTGTTAATATGAATTTGGATTTCTGCCTCATTCTTTTTTATTTGTTCGGAATTATCCACATTATCCAATTTCCTATGGCATGTAGGGCAATATTCGGCGTTTGCAAGTGCTTTGTTTGTATTTTTAAGTGTGTTTATTACACTTCGCTCCTCGGCCATTTTTGATATAAGGACTTCATTTTCAGAGCGCATCTTGCGATAATCATCTTCAGAATAATCAACCTCACCAATATTTTCAATTTCTTTATTGACGTTTTCCAATTCAGCCTTTTTACGAACGCCATTATCAATAATTGTTTTGATTCTTGATTCAAGCGTAACAACATCAACCTTTAAAAGATTGGAATCAATTTGTTGCTTAGATGAAAGCAAAGCATCTCTTGATTTATTGAAAGCATCTATTTTAGAATCGCAATCAGCAATTGTCTTGTTTGAATTTTCAATACTATCATTTAATGATTTATTGTTTTCTGCTAATTCATTGATATCAGATTCCAACTGCACTCTGTTATACATATCAGAATATCTTCCAACAGAAATTTCCTTGTTCCATTTATTTCGGGCAATGGTGTCTTTATCCTCAATGATTGACAAACCAATCCATCTTGAAAGAAGTCTTCCTTTTTCGGTTTCCGTAAGAGATATGAGACTATCAAGGTCCTTAGCATTGGCTGATATAATCAAATCAAAATCACTTTCATTTCCCAAAGCATCTTTAATGATTTTACTTGTCTCAGTTGCGCTTGCACCTTCAAGATTGTCATCAGATAATTCAGTTTCAGTTCCGTCTGGGGCTAATTTATAATATTCAACTTTATTTGTGATTGTTTTGGACTTCTTACCAACCGGACGGGTTAATGTTCGGCGGATAATATAATCTTCACCATCAATGTTTATACAACCTTCAACATTGACTGTTTTGGCATTGGGAATATAATTGTTGAACAATTGCCCTAATGTCTTTGCTTTTTTTGTATTAGTCTTTCCGAACAGCAAAAAATGAAGAAGGTCATAAGCAAATGTGGATTTACCACTCTTGTTTGCGGGAACTCCGTTCAAAAGTACCAATCCATGCAATGTGGTAAAATCAAAATAATTATCCGGCCCATAAGAAAGAAAATTGCTCCACTTGACCCATTTAATTACATATCTTTTACTTTTGCCATAAGAATCAAAGTCTATTAATGAGTTAATCTGTGAATCAATTTTCACAATTTCATTAAAATCAATATCCTTTATATCTTTTTCAAGAATATATTTCTGCATAAGTTCCTGCATGAATTTCGGGTCATGGATATTGTCAGACCCCTCCGTTGAAAGAACTCCATCATTACTCGGCGTAACAAAACTTGGAGTAACCCGAATATTTTTAGCAGGTATTCCATATTTTTGGGACATCATTGATATAATGTTCTTTTCTTGTTCCCGTGAATAATCAGATTGGGACGTAGCCCAAACGATTTCCACTTTTGCTTTTTGCCCGATATCTATTTTTTTAACCATTTTGATTTTTATTTTCTATATATTAATTTATCTTCTGTGGGATAGAAATAATATTTATTTCCTTCATAAACCACATTTGACCAAAGATTACCTATAGCATCTTTCATTATATCACTTGCACTTTCAAACCATTTATTTGTAATTGGTTTTTCATTTTTAAAACAATAAGTAACTTTGTTATTATAAGGATTTTGTAATTTAAAATACCCATATCCAACATCTTTAACGACTTTAGGAGCATCAATTGGCGGGGGAACCATTTTACCGTCCTTCATTGTCCATATTCGGGAAACAAAATCTTCAAATTTTATTTTTTGACTTGAAACATCAGATAAAAGGTCTTTATTTGCTTCAGCAAAGGTTAAAACATCTGAAAGTTCTTTATTGGATATTTCAATATTTTCCGAATGTTTAACTTTTATGTCAGGTAAAGTAATAGGAAGCCAATTATGAGTGTATTCTTCTCCTTTTGGATTTTCAACTTTAAATCTCATATGATGTTTGCTCTTCTTATAAGTTCCCGTATTGTCTATCCATAATTTGAGGGGCAATCCACTGTCTTGCTTTTGTAAGACGGCAAATTCACGAAAAAGGAAAGGCTTTTTACTTTCATCTAATTGAGCATAACTAAGCATTGAAAAAATACTTCTTAATGAAAATTTTTCTTGACAAAGTAATTCTAATACATTTTTATATTTTCTAACAAACAATTTTATCGCAATCAAATCTTTTCTAAAAAGATTAATTTTAATATCAGGTACTTGTGGATTATCACTTACGGACATAGGAACCACAGGAGAATCTTCAAGATAACCATTTTGAAAAAATATCCAAGGCTTGCCACTTGGATGTTTAAAAGTTTTAAAAAACCAAAAGTCATCAATCCAAACGGTTACTGGTAATCCAGATTCTTCGGAACTTAAACCTGTATATTCATATGATTCTTCTTCCCATTTTTTTAATTGTTTTTTACTAACTTTTCCCATTATAATCTCCTTTTTTTGGGCTTTATTTCTTGATTATTTTCTTGCTCTTTTAAATCATTAACATCATTTTGAAGAATATCATTTTTTTCTTTTTCTTGAGCCATAATATTTTGTTCTACAGTTTCCACTATCATATTTTTTTCATTTTGGATATTTTCAACCCGTTTTTGAATGTGATTCAAAATTTCAAGAGGTATATCATTTTGTTCTTCTTTTCTTTTGATTTCACCAAAAGGAATGTTACCGTATTGTTCGGTTCTGAAAGCCGATTTTAGAAGATTGGTACAGAATATATTTAATTTCAAGCCGTTTTCCTTGCAATAATTTGATATTTGATTATATAAATTATCATCTGATATTGTTATACTATGCCCCATTATTCAAAAATTTTCTTGAAAATACAAAAAAATAATGGATTTTCCAAAGAAAACAAGATTTACATTTTAATTATTTTCAATTATTTTAGATATAAAATTGCTTGTTTTAAATGAGTTATGATGAGATATATGAAACGGAATTGTTAGAAATGGTTGAAAATCTTCATTCAACAGCAAGTATTCTTATGGAGAACCGAGGCGTTAATGAGGATTTTAGTCAAATCATAGATGTATTATATGCTGCTGCAAGTATAAAAGGGCATAGGCAGCATTATTCAAACAAAGATAATACAATTAATTATGATTTTATATCATTTAGCAAACTTCAAGTTTCAAGAAATAGTTTCATTACCCATTTGAATTTCGTCATAACGTTCAATGATAATGGGTTTTTCAAAGAAGATGGTGGCTATGTATTAAAAAATTCCGAATATAATCCAAATACGGATACTCTTGATAAAGTAACAATTAGATATCATTGCAAATATCAAAACATTGAGGAAGAAACTGATAATAATTTCAGAATAACAATGTGGCATGAATTACATCACGCTTATAGAGATTATTGTATATTAAGGGAAAATTTTCGTAAATCTAAAAGCAAAACAATTGATTTGGAAAAATATACAACGATACCTTCAGATTTGTCAATCATCAAGCCTTATTATTATTGGACAAGCAAGAATGAGATAGACGCTTATTGTGCAAGTACTTATGAATTTGTGAGAAACAAAACGATAACTTATTCAAATTACAAAGATTATGTAACATTATTACCGGGTTATCGTCCTATTAGAAACTTACGGTGTTTATTAAATCTTTTTATAACAAACAATATAACAGAAAAGATAGTTCAACGATTATTAGCAATAAGGCAATTTGAAAAGAAAGATAATGAAAGTTTGAATAAAATATTAAAAAAAGTTATAAGAAAACTTTCATATTCATTAACTTATGCAGAAAAACAGTTTTATAAAACATTGGAAAAGAGTCTTGAAGAAGATAATGATACAATTTTAGAGATAATAAATAAAAGAAATTTTATAAAATAAATGGAAAATACAGAAAATCAAATATTTCCGAGAATAATACTTGGATTGGATATAAGCACGGCATGCATAGGCGTTTGTGTGGTGAAAGATAACGGTAGTGATAAGCCAGAAATTTTATACCTTGGGCATAAAACCCCGAAAATATCACGAAAAATAAAGGGAATAGAAGCATTGTTTTTAAGAAAGCAGATATTTGAGGATGAATTCATAAAAGAAATTGCAACATCTTATACAATTACTGATGTAGTTATTGAAGAACCATTGTTATCATCAAACAATGTTAATACAGTGGCAACATTGTTAAGGTTCAACGGGATGATTTCGGAAGCAATTTATCGTATTATCGGAGTGGTTCCAAATTTCATATCATCATATGATGCCCGAATGTTTTCATTTCCGGAATTAGTATCATTGAGAAAATACAACAAAAAAGGGGAAGAATATCCATTGAAACATGTAAATGATGCTATCAAGAAGGATAATATTGTCTTATTTGGAGCATATCCATTTGATATTGATAAAAAGACGGTGATGATGAACATGGTTAATGAAATGTATAAGGACAATCCAATTGAATGGGTTCTTGATAAAGAAGGACAATTAAAAAAAGAGAATTATGATGCCTGTGACTCTTTGATTTGTGCTTTGGCTTATATCAATATCAACCATCACGGAGTGGACAAGCCAATAATTGAAAATGTAGTCAGAGAAGAAACAAAAAATGATATAAAGATTTCATATACAACAAAGATTTGGGATAGAGAATACGAGAAAAATATTATTTTGTCAAAGGAACTTAATCCAAAAAAGACTACTAAAAAGTAGCATTTTCCATAATTAATATGTTTTCCACGGGTTGATAATAGCCCGTGGTTTTTATTTTCAATGGAGGTTGATTTTCAAACCCGGATAACTATTTATGATAAAATAATTTTAATTCTAACAGAAGAAAATTTATTTTAACAAAATAATAAATATTATAATAATATAATATATTATATATAAAATATTTTTTTTATTTTTAGAATTAATAATTTTAACAATAATAGGAATTATGTCGTATTTGAATGACCCTCGTGAAATGGCGATTCGCCCGGAAAGTGGAGTGACACTTGAGCAAGACAACAGAGTAGAAACAATGTACCATTGGGGAGCCCGAGTTCTTGATTTATGTGATTTGCCAGTTGAGGAATATATGAAAAGCCCTTTTAACGGAGGGATAAATACAGGAGACACACCATCTACGGAATCCAAGATTGTAGGGGTGCTTGTCAATGCAACAGAGCCGGATAAAGACAATAATACAACAATCACTTGGTCTTGGAATGACACATTTACCAAGTCAGTAAAAACCGTGGTTAAACTCAAACTTCAGAATACTGAAACAGGCGAAGAAAGTGAAGAACTTGTTTCGGCAATAATCGAGGGTAACAGTGCCAATAAAACAATTAGTATTGTCAAGAATCTTGGCGAGAATATGGTATTTAAATCATATGCTCTTATTGGTGTTGGTTCAACATCAGCAGATGACAGCAAAATCACATCATCTGCATATACAGAAGACAATTATACTTTTGTTATTTCGGATAAAGAATCTGACCTTAAAACAAAATTCACAGTTAATTTTTATATTGATGGAGAGTTAAAGGGAACAACGACCGTTGATTATGGCAAAAAGGTAACCAAAAATATTCCATCAACGACAAAAACAGGATATGAATTCAGTGGTTGGAACCCTCCGATTGATACAATTATCACCAAAGATACTGATTTTAATGGTAGTTTCAAGGCAATTGAATACACAATAACTTGGAACGTTAATGGAGACACTACACTCATTCCAGAGTCAAAATACATTTATGGAGAGGTCATTGAATATCCAAACACAGAAGGATTGGTTGAGGGTTATGATATTACCGGTTGGACAAATGAGGTGACAACAATGCCTGCAAAAAATCTTGTTATGACAGCTAAATTGCTTGCTCATAAACATCTTCTTTCATTCGTTCTTGTTGATGGGGATAATGGTGGAGATATCAAGGTTGTTAAATCCGGTATGACAAATTATGGAACGAAAATTTCAAAGCCAACTATATCAAAGGAAAATGGTTATTCATATACGGATTGGGAAAGTGATTCAGAATATGAAACAATGCCAGACAAAGACGTGAGATATGAATCTCAACGTACAGCAAATGAATATGTTCTTTCATATTTTGTAGATAACGTTCTTGAGAAAGAAGTTACTTACAAATATAAGGCTGTAGTTGAACCATTTATATATACCAAGAAAGGTTATACTGTTTCTAAATGGACGGGAGAACCGGCAACAATGCCATATAAGAATGTAAGCGCATATTGTACGACAACCGTTAATAAATATGAAATCACTTTTGTTGATGAAAACGGAGATGTTCTTAAAACGATAACAGTTGATTATGGAACATCTATCAAAGATATTCTTCCTTCAATTGAAGGTCATACTTATGTTCCGAATGATGATATGCCGACCACGGTTCCGGATGAAAACATTACCATCAAGGGTGTTGTTGAAACTAATAATTATACGGTCATTATCAATGGCAACGAAGAAAAACTTCCTTATGGAACAAACATAAAGGATTATATTAACAAAAAATATCCGGCAGAAAGTGGTTATCATAATGAAATCACGGTAACTCCTGATGTTGATACAGTACCGGCCAACAATAATGTCAAGGTTAATTATGAGGCTAAGCCTAACAAACATATTCTTACAATCATAGTTGATGATGTTGTTAAGTCAAAAATAGAGGTTGAATATGGAATGCCACTTAAACCTTATTTGACTGTTGAGGAAAAAGAAGGATATACTTTCAACGGATGGGATGTTGATGTAAATTGGAATATGCCTGATTATGACATAACCGCAAACGGTCATTATACAATCATTAAACTTTCAATGAAGGTAAATGATGCTGAAGGCAATACAATTTATTCAAGTTCAACAATTGATTATGGAACCAAATTTTCGGAGGTATTTGATAATGAAATAATTTCAAATTATACAACTACCACATCTGCAAATGGTTACACTGTTGAATGGGAAGGAATTCCTATAGAAGATGTAGTTAAAACAGATTTGACAATTTCAGCAAAACTCGTTCCGAACAAATATATTCTTGCTTTCTATAATGAGGATAAATTGATTTCATCAGCATTGACGAATTTCAATTCAACTATTATTTATCCTACGGTGGAAAATAAGACAAGTGGGGAGACCGAATACAGATTTGTTTGGGATGATTCAACCTATAGCGGAAAGACTATGCCAAATCATGATGTGACAATCAAAGGACATTATGAGGAGATTGTGGAATCTAACGATATTTTTATGGGAGTATTCCTTAATGCAAAATATGAAGACTCATTTAAAGACAGATTAGTATTATGCGAAATGGGCAAAGAGGTCACTGTTTGGCAATATCCGGATGAAGAATATAAGGCTATGATTGATGAAGCGGAAGCAAAGGAAGATAATCAACTTCAACTTGAGGCTGAAGCATTTAGAGACACAAGACCTTATCCAACATGCATATTTGTACCAAAACATATTGATGAAAAACAGCAAATTTCAATAGCAGAAAACGGATATGAAAAACCAATTTCTTTTGTTGCAAATGTTGTTATTGATGGAAATGATTATGTTGAATATAAAAATCAGGGAGAGGGACATTATGCTTTAACAATCAAAGCATATAGAAAATATGTATTAACTTTAAATGAAAAATAATTAAAAATTAATAATACAAATATGGCACAAAATATAGGCGATAAATATGTTTTTTATGGTGGCTATGTTGATGATGTTCAACTTGTAAAAACAATTGACGAACTTAAAGAAAAGTTTGCAACAAGCGATTTACGTTTTACAGGATTAACAGTTACCGTACAAAATTTTATTGATAGTATTCCTGCTGATTTTTGGCTTACAGAAGGAAAATTCCAAAAGAATTGGAAACTCAAGACCATACAGCCATTGCCATCATTTGAGACACTTGCATCAATTCCTTCAGAATTTCTTACTGAAGGTTTTGTTGTGAATATCAAGGATGGAACAAGTTATAAGTTTGTAGGGGATGCTACAGAAGAAAAAGACAGATGGCAACAATTGCCTACACAAGATAGCATAGATGCAACGATTGATGATGCAGTTCAACTTGCAGTAGATAAGGTTACATCAGGGGCATCAGAAGCATTTGATACTCTTGGAGAGATTGAGGCTTGGATTAATGAGCATAGTGGAATTACTGAAGGCGGTAAAACCTATAAAGCAGGTGACGGAATCCAAATATCAGAAGATGATACAATTTCTGTTGATGAAAATAAAATCAAGGAAATTGTTAGTGGTGATATTGCTGAAGTTAAAGACAAAATGGATTCTTTATCAGCAAGAGTCACTTTAAACGAACAATCTATTGATGAAGTTAATAATACAATAGAGAAGGTTAAAACAGATGTAAAAACCATAACAGATAAAATAGATTCTAAAAATTCTGATATAGATTCTCTTAGTGCTACAGTTGAATCAATTAATGCTTCTCTTTTCTTAAACCAAGAAGAAACCGAAAGGGTTGAAAACAAATTAGACAATTTCAGTGGAGATGTAAAGACTATCATTGATGGATTAAGTGGGAAAACCGGTGCTGATGGAAAGTCTGCATATCAGATTGCGGTAGAGAATGGTTTTTCAGGAGATGAAAAAACATGGCTCGAAAGTTTGGTTGGAAAACAAGGAGAGCAGGGACCGCAAGGAGAAAAAGGTACAGATGGAAAATCAGCCTTTGAATTAGCCAAAGCAACAGGATATACTGGAAGTGAATCAGAATGGCTTGAATCATTAAAAGGTGCAGACGGTACTCCGGGTAAAGATGGAAAGGACGGAAGTTCAGTAAGCCTTAAAAACAGTGCCGAAGAATGTACCGTAGCCAATTCGGATGCATATATCAACAAAGAAAATTATCATATTTATATTTTCCGTGGTGAGGTTGATGGCGAAAGAAAGTTTGATGACCTTGGAGAGTTTGCAATCGTGGGGCCGCAAGGACCACAGGGTGAGAAAGGTGAACAAGGAATTCAAGGAGAAAAAGGCGAACAAGGTCCACAAGGTGAAAAGGGAGACAAAGGAGAAGATGGAGCACCGGGCAAAGACGGGCTTAGCGTAACCGCAGCAACAACAGCATCTACAGACGGAGGTACAATTATAACATTTGAAAATGCAGATGGTGCAATAGGCTCTGTTACTGTTTTGAACGGTAAGGACGGGAAAGATGGAGCCAAGGGTGAAACTGGCGATAAAGGCTCTGACGGAAAATCCGCTTATCAAATTGCGGTTGAAAAAGGTTTTGATGGAGGAGATGAATCAGCATGGATTGCATCATTAAAAGGAGAAAAAGGCGCAAAAGGTGATAAGGGAGATACTGGCGAACAGGGTCCACAAGGAGAAAAAGGTGAAGCTTTTACATATTCAGATTTCACACAAGAACAACTTGCTGCTTTAAAAGGGGCAAAAGGAGACCAAGGAGAAAGAGGCGAAAAAGGTGAGCAAGGCGAAAAAGGTGAAAAGGGAGACCAAGGTCCGGTAGGTCCGCAGGGTCCAAAAGGTGATGACGGAAAAGCCGTTAATATCAAGAAATCTGCTGAAGAATGTTCAAATGTAGATTCTGATGCTTATGTTGATTCCAATTACCATCTTCAAATTTTGAGAGATATTTCTGATAGTGGAGAAAAGACATTTGAGGATTTGGGACAGTTTGCTATTGTAGGGCCACAAGGAGAGCAGGGACCGCAAGGCGAAAAGGGTGAAAAGGGAGACCCGGGAGAAAAAGGTGATACCGGCGAAAAAGGAGCAGATGGCAAATCCGCTTATCAAATAGCTCTTGACAATAACTTTATTGGTTCCGAATCCGATTGGCTTACTTCATTAAAAGGAGCAAAAGGTGAAAATGGACAGAATGGTAGAGATGGTGCAAGCGGAAAGTCAGCATATGACATTGCCGTGGATGAAGGTTTTGAAGGTAATGAGGAAGCATGGCTTGCTTCCCTTAAAGGAGCCAAGGGAGATAAAGGAGATACCGGAGAGCAAGGAGAGAAAGGCGCTGATGGTACACCAGGAAAATCTGCTTATGAAATCGCTAAAGAAAAAGGATTTACTGGAACAACAGAGGAATGGCTTGAATCTTTAAAAGGAAAAACTGATTTTTATTCAGCGGGAACAGGTATTGATATAACTGAAGGTGTTATTTCGGTAAAAGACAATTATGTTACTGATGAAAAACTTGCTGAAAAGAATTATCTTACAGAAGTTCCTGAAGATTATGCAAAAAAATCCGACATACCAAGTTTGGAAGGGTATGTAACAGAAGAGACACTTGAGGCTAAAAAGTATTTGACTGAGGTTCCATCAGAATTTGCTAATAAGATTGAAACCGTTAAAGTTGATGGAACTGCTCTTAGCATTGCCGAAGATAAATCAGTCAATATAAACCTTTCAAATTATGCAAAAACAACAGAAGTTGATGAAAAGTATTTATCTAAAGATACTGCATCAACAACATATCAGCCGAAAGGTAATTATCTTACTGAGCATCAATCACTTGCTGATTATGCTAAAACTACTGACGTGGAAGAAGCATATCAAAAGAAAGGTGATTATGCACTTAAATCAGATATTATTGAATATAGTGCAGGCGATAATGTTGTTATTGATGGCGAACATAAAATTTCCGTTGCAAGTAAAACTATTGAGGATATCGCAACAAGTGCATTGACAAAGGCTTTGATTCCGGATGATGCGAGCGAATCAATGGATACATTGCAGGAAATTGCGGCATGGATTCAAGCACATCCAGAAGATGCTGCCACAATGAATAGCAATATTAGTACCGTAAGTGGAAACGTTAATAAAATAAGCGGAGCGGTCATTACTAATAATGAGGCAATCAAGGCAAATTCAGAAAGAATTGATACTATCAATAGTGATATTACTAAGATAGAAAATTCAATTAAGAATATTCAAGAAGGACAAGTCAGTGGTGGAACCGCAGTATCAATTGAAGATAAAATTGTAAATGTAAAAGTTGCTGAAGGTAATGATAATTTCTTAAAAGTAAATGAAAATAATTCACTTGAGGTGAAAGAGGTTACCACAAACAAAACGAAGACAACCGCATTTATTCCAGTTGCAGGTGGGCCTCTTGCCGAAGATGTTAAAAAAGTTTATCCAGATGGAATACCGGCCGGTAGTGATTTGCAAGATGTTCTTATGAAATTGTTCTGCAAAGAGGAATGGGGTAAAACTAATGCACCGGTTTATACATTTACTGCTAGTGTGGGACAACCTAACATAAATGGTACAGGTATAACAAACGGTACATCATATGTTGTCGGAACAAAAGTATCCGTTGGGGCTATGATTAACGATAACATTACTCGAACTCAAAAAGTTGAAGTAAATGGTATGAGTTATGGATATAGTGGAGACACAACAGCATCTACGGCAACAACTTATACCCAAACTAAAACTCCGACATTTGCGGGACAAGAAACAATATCTTGTACATTTAATGGATTCACGGAAGTTGATAAAAATGTTGATGGTTCAGCAGGAGCAATTAAAGAATTTTATGTTGGATTAGGAAATAATTCTTATACCGTTAATGAAACAGGAAAAACTGTTTCTGCGGCGGAATTTGACAGCGCAACAATTTATGCCAAGTCAAATTTGGGAAATGTTTCCGAAAATGGAGTGACTGTATCAAATGAAGGCTTTAAGGCAAGTGCCGCTTATAAGAATGGAAGTATAACTCCAACAAGCACTAAAACAATAACAGTGAAAGGTTATTATCCAGTTTATTATGGCGCAATAGAGAAAGTTGGAACTACGGCAGATGATTTAACAGAAGAAATTATTAAATCAAAATCATATGGTGAAAATGTATTAACATCTATTACATTGACTGCCGGCACAGGAACATTCTTTATGGCAATTCCAACTGGTAAAGCAGAATTTGGTAAATCAGAAATGATTACTGCTGACGCTGGTGGTTATAGTTTCGGAAAATCTGTGGTGAAAACAATGAAAATTAATATGTTAAATAATGTTAGTCAAGTTGATTATAAGATTTTCTTTATTACAAATGCCACAGTATTGCCTAATAATACTTCATATACAATAAAGTTTGAATAATTGGAAATTTAATATATGGCAAATTTTGATAAAATAGATTGGAATAATTATAGTATAAAGGGCATGCCTCAAACTTTTCAGAGGCTTAATCCTATACCGCTTGATGAATCAGCCATCCATTATTCAATGGAGGAACTTGAAAAGTATGCAGCCGAAAGCCCAAAGGCATATGCGGGACAATTTGTGGTATTGGTTGATATTGACAACCAAGAGGTAACTCCATATGTTATAAACGTTGATAGAACATTGTCGTTGTTTGGGGGCGGTTTTGAGCCGCTCTCAGCAACAAATTATACGGAGGCGTTAACATTGGCCACTGCTGATAATTTAACCCGTATAATTTCAACTACAACAGATGAAGAAATATCAGGAACTACTTATACAGCAGGTTTGTATGTTGTTAATGGAATTGGTTCGTTGGCTAAACTTGGTACAACGTCAGCTTCTGGTGATATTGCAGGTGACGTACAATCAATCAAAGGTGATGTTGGTAATTTAAAACAAAATGTTTCTGATTTGCAAACTAAAGATAACGAACTTTCTACATCAATAACAAACTTGGAGACTAATTTGAAAAAAGAGTACAATGCATCTATTTATTGGTACGGAGAGGAAGTCCTCGGGGATACGAATAATAATTAAAAATTGAAAGGAAGATAATGGCAGATTATACACAAACAAAACATGTTATAAGATATTGGAGGGGTTCTAGGTCTTCTTACAATTTTTTGAAGGATAATAATGCTCTTGACCCGTGGATGAGATATTCCGTCGTGGATGTTATTGATGGAGAAAATCATATTGAGGAATATTTCGGAATCCATAAAATAACAAATGATTTCGGAGAGAATCTTCCTGTGGAAAGCATTGTTGAATCAATAACAGGAGTAACAGACCCTCAACCTTATTCAAGATATTTGGTGGGTACAGATGATACAGGATATCAAATTGCTCAATATGAGCCAAAAAAAGACCCATCTTCTGATGGAAACCCAAGTTTTGAATGGCATTATATCAAATTTGATTGGAAAAGAAGTGTCAGAGTTAAAGATGATGAATTGAGGGCTTATGTTTATATTGACGGGAAATTAATAACCCATGACAGTACGGATTGCGGAAGTTTTTAATTCATAGACAAATAATTTATTTTTAGGACAAATGAGGATTGAAGAAATTCAGTTCTCATTTGTTTTTTTTGTCTAATTTTTGTAATTTAGAGATTAAGAAAAATTGTATAAAATGCAGCGGATATATAATATGCTTGTCAGCATTTTGGGTGAGAGCAAACAAGGAGGATATGATAAATCAATGTCACAATATCAGTTCAATTGCCCGTGGTGTGCTGATGAGAAAGGAGGTATTGATAACAAATATAATCTTGAAGTATCATTCACCCTTGGAAAATTTCATTGTTGGTCATGTGGTCATGCTGGTCCAATATCAAGATTGGTTAAAGACCGTGGTGGTAAGGAAATGGCTGATGAATATTTTCGGCTGATTAATGACATAAAGGAAAACCGATATTATAATCTTGATATGTTCAAGGATAATGAGGATATGTTTTCCGATGAATATCTTAAATTGCCGAAGACATATCAAAAGATTGATATTAAAAGTTGCAGAGACAAACAATTAGTAGAATATATAGGGAAAAGAGGTATAACTCAAGATATAATTGATGAATATTCAATTGGATATACAACATGGGATGAAGAGGATTGGACATGGAGGAACAGAATAATATTTCCATCATATAACAGTGTAGGGGATTTGAATTATTATGTAGGGCGTTCATATAGGGAAAATGATAAAAGGGTAAAGTATAAAAATTGCAAGGCAGACAAAAATAAGATAGTTTTTCATGAGGATAAAATCCAATGGGATGCCGATATTTGTTTGGTGGAGGGTGTTATTGATGGAATTTATGCCCCGAATACAGTATCTCTTATGGGAAAGGTTTTGAACAAGAATGGTGAATTATATAGGAAAATAACAGAAAGGGCTAATGCGAATGTAATAATATGTCTTGATGGAGATACTACAGATAATGAAACCAAAAAAGTATATATGACATTAAGACGGTGCGAACGATTGAGGGATAAACATAAAATAAAATATATAAAACTTGGCGGTGATGATTTGCCATGGAAGGATTTCGGTGAAATCTATGAATCAAAAGGCAAAAGTGGAATAATAAAGGCTTTAAAATCAGCCAAAGAATATAGTGAATTAGAAATTAGTTAAATATGGGTGTAAGAAAAGTAATAGGATGTGCAGATATACACATACCGAATTTTAAGGGGATTGATGAAATTAAAGAGACACTTCAGATTTTTATAAATAAGTGTCATAAGATTGTGGATGACTTGGATAGTCCAGAGGAAGCAAGGATAGTTGTTTGCGGAGATATTCTTCATAACAAACTCGCAATTACCAATGAATCAATACTTTGCGTAAATTGGTTCTTTAGCGAACTTGATAAAATTTGCAAGACAATTATTGTTATTGGCAATCATGATTTTTTGATGAACAATACAGATAGAGTAGATTCATTAACACCATTGTTTGAGGTGGGAAATTATAAACAGGTTATTTTTCTTGACAAGGAACTTGGTTATAAATCAGGAATAATGGATGATGATAATATTGCTTGGTGTTTATATTCATCATTTACGGGATTTAATAGGCCTGATATAGAGGTTCACAAAGAAGCACTGAAAGGCAAAGATAATTCACCTGTTACATATATAGGCTTGATACATGGAGACGTGAATGGGGCGATTACAGCAACAAACAGAGTCACAGACAATGGCATTGACCCGAATGTATTTGAAGGCTGCGATTTTGTTATTGCCGGACATATCCATAAAAGACAAGAGATTAAAAAGAACGGCGTTCCGATTGTTTATTGTTCAAGCATAAGACAAAGAGATATGGGAGAAACGATATCAAACCATGGTTTTGTATTATGGGATATTGAGGACCCGGAGGATATTGAATATAAATTTGTGAATATACCGAATGAGAATGGAGGATATTTTAAATTTACCATAAAAGACGTTTCGGATATTGAGAATGATAAAGAGGAATTATTAAATTACTAAAAGATTATGTTTCAACCAGTTATAAAATGGAGCGGTTCTAAAAGAAGCCAAAGTGAGAATATTATCAAATATTTTCCAAAAGAGATTGATACATATTATGAACCGTTTTGCGGAGGGGCATCAGTTTGTAGAGCATTGATGGAAAGTAAAGAACATAAAGTTAATCATTATGTATGTTCGGATTTGAATCAAGATTTGATTAATTTATGGAATGCGGTTAAGGATGTTCCCAAAGATGTTAGTGACCATTATAGAATTTTATGGACAGAATTGAACAAAGATGAAGATAAAGCGGTCAAAAGAGATTATTTTGAATATATAAGAAAAAGATACAATGAGAAAAAGAATCCTTTGGATTTTATGTTTATAATGCGAACCACAACAAATGGAATGCCAAGATATAATTCCAAAGGAGAATTCAATAATTCATTTCATATAACAAGGGATGGAATGAATCCTGATACATTGGAGAAAATCATATTTGAATGGAGTGATTTATTAAACAAAAATGATGCTGAATTCAAATGTTGCTCTTATACAGATATTATTCCAAATAAGATTGATTTTATTTATATGGACCCGCCATACGCAAATACAAAAGGAATGTATTTTGGAGGCTTTGATAATCAACCTTTTTTTGAATGGATGAGGGAATTGCCATGTGAATATGCTTTTTCTTATGATGGCACAAGCGGTGATGAAAATCATACTTATGATGTTCCTACAGATTTATATGATGAGCATGTCTATTTAAAATCCGGTAATTCAAGTTTTAAGAGAATAAAAGAAGTGGCAAAGGATGCCGTTGTTTATGAATCATTATACTTAAAAGAAAATCAAGATAACGATGGACAGTCATGAAATTATAACATATAAATTATTTGACCAATATTTTAATAGCGAGGAATATCTTTTACAAGAAGAAAGAGGAACATTACCGGATATTGAGCAAATTGTTGCCGAAATTGATGATTTTATAGAATCCGAGATTGTTAAACAACAAAGTTTTTATTTACAAAATTTGACGTATAAAACAAATATCAATACGTTTTTCAACGAGATAGAATTTCGATATATCAAAATTGTCATTGTTAATGATGAGAATTTTGAAGATAATACAAATGGCTGTACAATAAAAGGCGCAACAATAATGGGGAAAGATAAAATTGAAAAATTTGGCATGGGTTTGTTTATACAATGCCCTATATCAAGGTTAGGCTATCATATAAGGAGTTTGACTGCACATGAATTGTTACACGCTTATGAATTATATAAAAAAGGATTAAAGGGAGTAGCGTTTAAATTGCCACATAATGAAAAATTTTATGAGCACTTAAAATCTATAATGGCAAAAAAAATTGACCCTTATTATACTTTTGCCTATTTGCTTTATTTGAATACCCCTCAAGAATTAAGAGCCGTGTCACAACAAATACAGGTTGATGCCGAAAATTTATTTTTCATGGAAATTTATGGAAAATTTCCGATTGATGTGACATTTAAATTTTATAGAGAAAAAATTGCGGCATTTAAAGACATCAATGCACTTAAAAAGCGTTTGTTAATGGTTGTATCTTCTTATAATGATGATGAAATCATAGAAGCGTTCTCTTATGTTTTAAACAAAAAATATACAAATATAAAAATAGTTAAAGATTTGATTAATATAGCAATAACAAATGTTGAACAATCTTATGATAAAGCATTGAGCAGAGGCGTTGAGAAAACTCTTTTGATGGAAAAGAGAATGTTAAGCCCGCAGTTTCATATGGAAACTGAAAAAGAAAGATTGAAAAGGATTGATTTGCTTGAATATTATAAAAATTTGGAAGATTGATTTATTTTTTGTATTTTTATTTTGAAAATTTTAAATTTTATATTATGATGAATGATTTTGAGAAGTTTGCAATAAGCAAAGGGGTAAATTCAAATACTCTTGATAATTACAAGAAAAAGATGGAAAAGAATATGAATGGAGTGATTAGTCCTACCATTCTTGAGGAAAGACAAATGAATGTGGCAACAATGGATGTGTTTTCCCGTCTTATGGGAGATAGGATTATTTACCTTGGAACAGATATTGATTCCGATGTGGCGAATATCATAAATGCACAATTATTATATCTTAATTCTGTTGATTCTGAAACAGATGTAAAAATATTCATCAATAGTGGAGGGGGTAGCGTAATTGACGGTGCCAGTATATATGATACTATGAATTGGATAGAACCGGATGTTGCAACATACGTAGTTGGGTTGGCTGCATCTATGGCATCGGTTTTGTGTTCTTCAGGGGCAAAAGGAAAACGATTTGCTATGCCTCATAGTTGGATTATGCTTCATCAAGTTTCCACATCAAACCATTATCAAACATGTGCGGATTTGTCAATCGCTGTTGAGTTTACTAAGAGGCTTCAAGATATGACGTTTGGCATGCTTGCTGAAAATTGTGGAAAAACGATGGAAGACATAAAACGGGATGCTGACCGTAATAATTGGTTTTCCGCACAAGAGGCTGTAGATTATGGGCTTATTGACGAAATAATTAAAAAGAAAAAATAATAATGAATGGGGACAAATTATTTTATCCCCATTTTTAATAATATAAAGAAAAAAAATGAAACCGGACATTAATATAATTGTGGCGGTGGGAAATTATGTGGTAGGAAAGGGTTTCCCTATCGGGCGCAACGGAGGCATGCCTTGGAATAACAAGGCTGATATGAAATGGTTCAAGGAAATGACAATCAATAATATTGTCATAATGGGGAAAACTACATATGAATCAATTGGTAATGCCCTAAAGGATAGAATCAATATTATAATCAGTCATCATCCAGAAAAAATTGCAGATGCTGAGATTGTTCCTTCAATAGAAGAATCAATAAAATTGGCGGAATCTTATTATGAAAAGGATAATTCAAAGAAAATTTTTGTGATAGGAGGGGCAAGCATATATAAGCAGTTCATTGAAAAGGATTTGGTTGATAGAATATATATGGATGCGTTGGCGGAAACCGTGGATGATGCTGATGCGTTTTTCCCTGATATATTGACAAACTATGAATGGGAGGAAACTGGTAGCCCGATTGAGATAGAGAAAAGTAAGGCTTATGCAATGACCTATGAAAAAATGAGGGGTTTTAATAACCATGTTGATGAACAGTATTTGAAGTTGGTCAATGAAATCATTGAAAAAGGTGAAAGAAAAGAATCAAGGGCGGGTGTTACAAGGTCTTTATTTGGGCGACAAATGCGTTTTAACCTTAAAGAAGGACTTCCTATGCTTACAACAAAAAAAGTGTTCACTAAGGGCATTATTCATGAACTGTTGTGGTTTATTAGTGGTGAAACAAATATAAAATATCTTGTTGATAATGGAGTCCATATATGGGATGATGATGCCTATAGATTTTATCTTGAGAAGGCTAAATATATGGATGAGAAACTGACAAAAGAGGAATTTCTTGATGCCGTTGTGAATCAAAAAGTATTTTGGCTAAAAACTGAAATTGAAGGGCATCTTGTTCCATATCAAGCAGGAAATCTTGGGCCTGTGTATGGGGAGCAATGGAACAATTTTGGCGGTCATAATCAAATTCAAGAGGTGATAGACACCCTTAAGAAAAAGCCTGATGACAGAAGAATGATTGTAAGCGCATGGAATCCAGAAGAAATCCCTTATATGGCGTTGCCGCCTTGCCATTATTGCTTTCAATTTTATACCAAAAAGATGAATTATCAAGAAAGATTGGATTATTATCATGAAAGGCATAAAGGAATGACTTTTGGTACAGTTACAGAACAAATGATGGATGCCAAAAATATTCCTACAAGAAAATTGAGCTGTATGTTTCATATGAGAAGCACAGACGAAATCTGCGGTTTGCCGTTTAATATCACATCTTATTCAATATTAACCCATATGATAGCCCAATGTGCAAACATGGATGTTGATGAACTTATTTATGATGGTGGGGATTGTCATATATATGAAAATCAGATTGAAATATACGAAAAGGAGCAAAAATACAGAAATCCTCATATGTATGCTTTGCCAAAATTATGGATTAATCCAAATATAAAAGACATTAATGATTTTACATTTGATGATATAAAAATCATTGGATACAAATCATATCCATCAATTAAATATCCGTTGTCCGTTGGATTGAAGGAAAATAAAGAGGAAACAAAATAAAAAATATGGATAACAAATTGATAGATGTGTCAAAACAAGATATTATTGATATGGTAACGGAGGTTGTGACTAAAATTATAAGCGAAAACTGCTCATTAACAGACCTTGATGAACTAATGGAATATATGTGGCTTAAACCAAAAGTTACGGGACTTAATGTAGATATATTTGTTGATGATTGTGGGTCTTATGAAAGATATGGTCATCCCCTTCTTTTATGGGCTCGGAATGGTTATGACCGTTCCGTTTCTGAATTTATTCCTTTTCTAATATCCAACAAACCGATAATTCTTAATACAGATATTGATTATCATATAACATATAATGATATATTTGCAATTCAAGATTTTATTCAATATAATTTAACTATTCTCGTAAAATTGCCATCAGATTTAATAAGTCAAATAGATTTTGTGAAATCTATTAAAGTGCCTAATTATTCTATTCAAGAAAATGTTGATATAATAAATGAAATGTCAACATTGAAATCGAAAGATAGCGGATTGCCTATGGATTTATGGCTTGATGAGGGAGGCAATTACATAGGTCATGCACCAAGAATAAAATTTAGGGCAAGCAATGAACAAAGGACAACAAGAGAATTTTCATCAATGCTTTTAACAAATCCGCCAATAATTGAAAATTTCCCTAAAGATAGTCCATTGAAAAAGAAAGATTTGGATAAATTGAAAACTTTTGTAGTTAATAATTTGGATTTATTGCTAAAATTAATTAATAATGAGATTGATTATACAACAGAATTTTTACCAAATGTTAAATTTTAATGAAAATAAAGAGGAAACAAAATAAAAAATATGGAAAATTTGGAATTATACAATATGTCAGAAAACCTTGTGGAAAAAGCCGGCGAATATGTAGTCAAGTTTTTGGCGGAACGCAATATAACTGAAATAGAAATACCATCAAAAGATGAATTTGGGTTACATAATAGGCTCTATACTTGCCCAAGGTTAAATCATAAAGATAAAGAGCCTTGGGATGTCTTTAGAAAAATCTCCAAAATAGGTGTGGATTTAAGGACAATAAATATGATTATGGATTTTAGGCATGGCATTAATGTCTATGATGATGAAAATGAATGTCATGGTTTAGGACATTTGTGCCCGGAAGATATTGTACATGTTGTTGAATGTATAGAGGACATCAAAATGGGGGAAGTTGTCAGTGAAAGAACAAAACCGACCGGCAAGGTTCTTCATTTCGAAAATGAGGATATCATCATAACCGACCCTTGTTATATCATAAACCATGATAATGACGTGGATATTCCATATGAGGTTGCTCCATATAAATGGGAGGATTATGACCTTATTAAACAAAATGGATGGAATAAAAGGGAAATGAATATCCAACAATCATATGCGGCGTATAAAAAAAGAAAAGAATATGATGAATTGGTGAATAAATGGAAGATGAATCATGAAGCCCAAGGATATTCAAACGATTGGGCGAAATGCGATTGGGGAAACAACATGGAAATTCTCGGAATCACAAAATATTTGGTCAGGGACACCATTTACGGCGATTGGTCTTGCACCACATTTAATTCAGATAACAAGGAGCCTATAGGCGAATTTTGTGCAGATGCAGGGGGGGTCGGAGTATTTTCATTGAGGGAAATTCTTGCATATAATCCAAAATTTGACTATCATCTCACTAAAAAATGGACAACAACGTTAATTGAAAATTTCACGGGAGATGTATGGGATGAGGTTGAAGAAGTGAAATACAAAGATGATGACGGAAAAGAAATGACTGATTATGAAGTTCATATTGTCGGAAAAGGCAATGTCAATTTTATAACGAAACAAACCGGGGTATAAAAACAATAAAGAGAGGATGGTGGTTCCTCTCTTTTCTTTTATATCTTCTACAACGGTCTTTTGAACACGTTGACTCTTGGTTTTGTTACCGTTCGCTCCGGCTTCGTGCTGTCCTGAGTATTAGGTGCTTTTTTAACTACCTGTTTTACAGAGGTGACCTGTCTGTTCGAAGATTTTTGTTTACAAGCACACATAATGTTTTGTATTTTTTCAATCATAAATAGTTTGGTTGGCAAAAAAATATTTTGTATATTTGCTTTGTGAGATTTTTCTCATGTTTAAAATTTAGTTTTATGCGAAAATTTTGGTATAGATGGGCGGTTGATATGAACGCCAAAAATTTTACCGCTGATATTGACAAATGTATCAGCATGATAGAAGAAATGGGTTTGCTTTTTGATAATGTGGCTAATCATATGACTACCATTGAAACAAAAGATGGCTCATCAAAACCATATTATATCAAGACAATCAAGGATGATGGTTTGGTCTATGACCTTTTTTGTGGGAATATTCAAATCCATGTGGCAAAGGGAAAAGATGTCATCTATAGCATTAGATTGAAAAAATTCAATGAGTCATGGATTTTTGAGAATGAGGATTATTCTCATCCAAAAAACTCGACTTATGAGGTATTTCTTTCATATTCGATTCCAGTTCTTAATGTAACAAGAGCCATTGGTGAAAGATATGAACATGGGGCTTGGGATGAATATGTCTATAAAAAAATGAAGAAATTTGTGAAAGATATTGATAATTCCCAAGAATCTTCTATCTTTAATGTAGAATACGAGTAAAAAATGGAAGAAAAGAAATTTTATATAAAGGATGGTTTTATTCTTAATCCGAACGAAAAGGTTGTAAACGGGATATTGAAAGGTTTGGAAAGAAACGGTGGTCATTGTCCTTGCCATAATAAATATTCCGGAACCGATGATGATATATGTCCGTGCAAAGCCTATAGGGAGGAAGATAATTGTTGCTGTACTTTATATGTTAAAAATAAAAAGAAAAATGATGATGAATAATGATTGGTGAGATAAGTTATTTGGATGAACCTGCAAGTTTATATATCAAAAAATCAAATTTTGTGGATTATGGTACGATTTCTTGCAATACTGATTGTATGTCTTGGGGTAATGTATCAAAGATTGATTTGGGAAATTGTGGCGATTATGATTATAAAAATCATAAGACTACGGTGAATATTTCCCCGAATGATTATATTGATGAAACAATTGTAAAAAGCGGTAAAAGATATAAAATAAGACATCATCAAAGGATGATACATAGATAAAATATAAAAAAGAAAGAAATTATGGGAAAGTTTAAGAGCATGCTTACGCTTACGGGTAATGATGCAATTGCCAAGAGGGCTAGTAATTTAGATTCGTCAGCAAGGGATTTGTTTGAAGATGAGAAAAGAGACACTGAGAAAGCAATTCGTGAGATTGAATTCAAAATTTTCGATTTGGAGGACCTTTCAGTCCGTACTACGGAATCATTGATTGTCGGAGAAAATGTAAATCTTCAGAAGTGGGTAAAGGAGAGAATCAATCTTGAACTTCAAAGAGAGGACCTCAATTTTGAACTTGCTGTAATCAAGAATCTTCAGAAGCAGTATTTTTCCGAGGATGAAAATAAGTAAAGAATTTTGATATGTTGATTGATAAGGGATTTTTCTTAATGAAGAATTCCTTATTTTTTTGTTTATAATTTTAAAATTTGTATATTTGGATTGTATTTGGCTTTTAAAATTTAAAAACATGGAAGATTTAAGAAATTTACTTCAAACTGAAAGAGTTTTGAAATTAAGAAATGGCGATTATGCTGTTGTTATTGGCAATAGCATCATTGGAAAGCATGCATGTTTAGATGTGACTGATTATGATAAAAATCTGACATATGTGAATGAAAATGAAAAATATTCTGAAAATGTTGCAGTTCTTTATCAAATAAAGAAAGAATGTAAAGAATTTTTGAGTGGTGAATTATTCAGAATTATTAAAGATAATGACCTTGACAAAGAAAAGTTTGATGTTGTGTGGAAAAGACTAAATGCTAAAAATAACAATATAACATCAAAACAAAAAGAAAACGTAATTATGCTTAGAGATAGTAATGGAAGATTTATAAGAAGGCATAAAAGATAGAAAAAAAATACAAAATAAGTTAAAAAATATTTGCTTTTTTGAAATAAAAACTATATATTTGTCGTGTAATCAAGATTTTTTCAATTTTGATACTATTTAATATTTGAAAACAAGAAATTTGTAAAACAATAATAAGATGAAGACATTTAATAGACATATGAATACTTGGGCTAACAATAGTTTTAAAGGCTATTGTGGGACATCATATGCATCCGCACCTAAAAGCGGTTTTGAATGCCGACCATTTAAAAACAGAGGTGGAATATAGCGCAGAGCAAGGCGCAATCAAAAAAGCACATAGGTTTTTAACCACAACATATTCCCAACCTCTGACAAGATTCTCAATCAAAACTTTTCAGAGGTTTTTTATTTTATTATAAGGTGAATATGCAGTTTGGCACGATTGTTGATGATATTGTTCATTGTTATGGAAAATATTAGAAAGGCAAGAAGTCATTATAAAATATTCAGCGGAGAACTTGTTGAAAAGAAATGTTACGAGAATGAAAATGAAGCATTATATGTAACAAGATTGCTGAACAGTTCAAAAGATAAAATTTGGAAAATGGTGGCTTATAAATGTGACAAATGCGGTAAATGGCATATAGGAAGTTCCCATAAAAGATTGACGGATGAGGAGAGGGAAAGATATAAGGAAAAATTGAATAAGGAATATTGATATACAGGGATTTCGTTTAATGATAGGATGCAGAGCTCCAACCTCTGAGATGACTGTTTGATTCGGTCAGTCCCTGCAAAAATAATGTAGATGTGGTGAAGTTGGTTTAACACGGTAGTCTGCAAAACTACTATTCATTGGTTCAAATCCAATCATCTACTCTAAAAATATAGTAGTGTCCGAGAGGTCTAAGGGGTATGGTTTGGGACCATATTTTCGTGAGTTCGAATCTCACCTACTATACTGATTATCAATAACTTACAAATACTGCGTTATGCCAGTGGTTAAGCACTCGGACTTTCACTCCGATGACTCCGGTTCGAATACGGAACGCAGTACAAATAAACGCCTTGGTAGCTCAGGTAGTAGAGCAAAGGACTGAAAATCCTTGTGTCGGTTGTGCAAGTCAACCCCGAGGCACAAATTTTAAAAGAATTTTATTTAAAATGAAACAGAAGGATATAAAACGAAAACATAGATAAGTGACGTTATTTGGACTGTAGGAGTAAAGCCCTATTTGATTAAGTTCAAAATAACGTTTGGAAAGCGCTTATGGCTTAATTGGATAGAGCAACTGGCTTTTAACCAGTGGGTTATGGGTTCGAGTCCCATTGGGCGCACAAATATGCTCCTATAGGTCAACGGCAGGCTAACAGTCTCTTAAACTGTGGATTCGGGTTCAATTCCCGATGGGAGTACAAAAAATATGCCTCTATAGCATAATTGAATAATGCAACAGATTTCTAATCTGTGGACTATAGGTTTGAATCCTATTGGAGGTACAAAAAAGTAGGCTTTTTAAAGTTGCATGGATATGCCAAATGAAGTGTGACAGGTTAGTGATGATGGCACATCAATTGACCATGAGGAGTTCGCCTCACTCCTTTTTTATATTGTCCCATAGGCTAATGGATAAACCAAAACGCTACGAACGTTTCATTCAGAGTTCAAATCTCTGTGGGACAACAAAATATTTGGAAGTGCGGCAACGATGGCGAGTTGCGACAGACTGTAAATCTGTTCCTTCGGGTTAGGGGGTTCGAATCCCTCCACTTCCACGAAAATAAAATTGGGCGGTTAGTTCCAATTGGTAGAACGTCTGATTTGCATTCAGAAGGTTATCGGCTCGCATCCGTTACCGTCCACAATTTTTCAAAAAAGTTTTGGAAATTAAAAATAAGTTTTGTATCTTTGCATTGTCAAAGGATGACAACAAAGACATCAAAATGACAAACGTTCATTGACAATATTGATGAAATTATATATGTTCATTTAATTTGTGAAAATTTGAAATGAGCAAATGGAGGGGTGCCGGAGTGGTTTATCGGGCCGGTCTTGAAAACCGTTGAACGTGATGAGCGTTCCGAGAGTTCGAATCTCTCCCCCTCCGCAAATTTGAATTGACTATAGCTCAGTTGGTTAGAGCAGCAGACGCAATAAAATGATTCTTGAAAAAGAATTTGACAGCAGTTTGTTATTTTATTTAATGATTGGTAATCAGCGGGTCGTAGGTTCGAGTCCTACTAGTCAATCTAAAAAAAAAATATTATAAAATGAAACAAATCGGAACAGATTTTCAAGGATGGCCAATTAATAAACTTACTCTTGAGGAAATTCTGCAAGAATTGGGTGCTATCAAGGTAAAGGATATTAAAGGTAATGAAATTCTTGGATTTAATTCCAACGATTCGATTCTTCATTCTTATCCAAGAACTTTGGAGGATGATGGAATGGGTTATGGGGTAAATGATAAATTCATTACAAGCATTGATAGAAATGGAGATAATATCAATATGTTTCTTGATAAGGAATTTCTTGAAGATAACTAAGTTAAAAGATTCGCCGAGGTGATGCAATGGTAGACATGGTACTCTCAAAAAGTACTGGACGTAAGTCCATATGGGTTCAAGTCCCATCCTCGGCACAAAGGAATCCATGCTACAACATGGAAAGAAATCAAACAGCAATTATTATTTTCAAATATTTATTTTTAATTGCATTAATTAAGTTATAAATAAAGATGAGTTCGATTCTCATCAATAAGCAATTTGTAGGTTGTTTGTTTAATTTATTGGTTAAAATTTTTTGAGTTTAGATTTCTGTTCTTTATAGTTCGTTAGTTCAGTTGGTTAGAATATCGGCTTGTCACGCCGGAGGTCATGGGTTCAAGTCCCATACGGACTGCAAGAAGAAAGCATACAGCAAATTGAAAGTGGATAACAATTTTTACTGATAATAAAAATTCATACGGTTCAAATCCGTTTTGCTTTCTGAAAAAATGCAGTGATAGTATAATGGTTTTATTACGCAACCTTGCCAAGGTTGATATGGCAGTTCGATTCTGCCTTACTGCTCTACCTCCTTTTATATCCAAGTAAAAGTGTTCCTTGATGGCGGGGATTACGCACCATCCGTAGACTTCTCGTTTAATAAAGTCGGTTTCGCTGTTGATTTAACCATAAAATGTAAACAGTGGTGGTAAACAAAGTGCTTCCCGTTTTTTTATAAGGAGATTATTTTTGAATGTAAAATAAAAAATAGTTCTTTAGTCAAAATTAAATCACAGAAATGTGAGCAATTATTGGAGATTGTGGCAATATGAGTGCCATTGGATATTTAGGAACGTTGAATAATATTCAATTTTTGAATAATTATGCCTCCTTAGTATAAAGGTTATTATAACTGACTTGTTACAGGATAATTCTCTGAAATGAATTGGGTTGATGATAGGTTCATTAAAAAGTTCGATTCTTTTATCAGCTCCTAATCAGTAGATGATGGTTCGATTCCGTCAGGAGGCTCTATAAAAGACGAAAGAGAGGCTCCACCATTCCTCTCTTTCTAATCACAGTCCAATGATAAGGTAGCGAAATTCCTTGTTATTCCGACCTGCGATATCTTTCTACTATCAATAAATAGTAGGGAATATGGTGAAAAAGATTTGGAAAATATAAATTTTCTTTGTATCTTTGAAGTGTAAGAAAATTTGTTTTAAGTTAACGGTGCTTATGGAGGCAGTTGGTAATGCTGACTACTTTGTAGTTGATATGGCGGTTCGATTCCGCCCATAGGCGCAAAGGCAATATTATAATTAGATGCAATTGAATTGAATTATATTGTATGAATAATTTGCCAAATACCATTTTCAATTATGGCATTGATTGGAATAAAAATGAATGGCGGTGGTTGTCCATTCCCATTGCTCCGTGGATAATGGATAGGAGATAGGTTCCAATGCCATGGAACTGAAGTAGTTGCTATGGTGTAACGGAAGCACGTTTCCTATTGAAGGAAAGGTAAGAGTTCGAGTCTCTTTAGTGATTCTATAAAAAATAAAACTATGGATTTTAAAAGATGCTATGTATGCGGTGAAATAAAACCAATTTCTGAATTTGCATTAAATAAAACAAAAAAAGATGGACATAATTCAGATTGTAAATCTTGTAGAAAAATTTATCGAGATAAACATTATCAAGAGCATAAAGAATACTATAAAACAAAAGCATCTGAATATAAAAAGAAAAAAATGAAGGAATTTGAAAATTATAAAGGGACCTTGAAATGTGAAATATGTGGAGAAAACAGACCGTGGTGTTTAGATTTCCATCATATTGACCCAAAAGAAAAAGAATCTGAAATTTCTAATTTAATAGAAAGTCCTAAAAAACTTGAAGAAGAATTAAAAAAAATGTATGGTTTTATGTGCAAATTGTCATAGAGATTTACATTATAGAAATAAAATTGCAGGTATAGTATAACGATTTAGTATGTCAGATTTCCATTCTGAAGATGAGAGTTTGATTCTCTCTATCTGCTCAAAAAAAACAACAAATCTACTTTTGCGGTGTGTAGGAAAAACCGTTTGGCTTTCGTCAGAAAAGGCAATATGTGCATATTTATAACGTGCGAGTGAATCTGACATAGGGAAGTGATATCCCCCTAACAAGTTCTTTTTAATAGGTGAGGAAACAACCCGATGAGTTTTTCTTGGAAATGGCTTTAAAGAAAAATTATTCAAAGTGTAAGTTAAGTTTCGTTGTGCTTAACGTAAAATTTTCGTTCTATCTACTAATAGGTCAGGTAATCGCCCTCTCAAGGCGGAAATTTGAGTTCAAATCTCAATGGAACGACACTTTAGCACCTCCTTTTCTAAAGTAGGAGTTTAATACAATGATGGAAGCTTTTGATGTGTGAAGCCCCGGATTTTACCGGTGAGAAATTGAATTAGTGGTCAATCCATTGTAGAAAAACTCTTTTTTATTGAAATGTGTTAAAAGAAAATTTAAGGAAGCGGACAGCAATTTTCATTTATGACTAGACTTTTAATCCAGTACCATTGAAATGGCTTCCTGTTTTTCGGCAAGTGGGGGAATTGGTAGACCCGCCAGCCTAAGGAGCTGGTGCAGAAATGCGTGTGAGTTCGAGTCTCACCTTGCCGACTGATGGCCCTTCTATTGCTCTTAAGGTAAGGTACGAGAAGAAGGGAACCTTCCGTAAAAATCTTGCATATTTGCTACATGCTTATGATTTTTATGAACTTTTTCTAATTGGAAATATTCTTTTCGGTTCGATAGGAAAACAGTACTGGTCAAGTAAAAGAATAAATCAGGCATCTATGCCTATATCTTTTGGATATTTAAAATAGAAACACGGGGATTGAGCTCGGAGGCTGAGCAGAGGACTGTCTACGGTTTTATTCACCGAAAGAATAGATGGATTTTTGGAAAAATACAGTTCGATTCTGTAATCCATTTCTAATCCTTTGGTCACAGGTTCGAATCCTGTAATCCCCGCAAATTTAAAAAAAAATACTGCGTTATGCTAGTGGACTAGGCACTCGGATTTTCACTCCGATGACTCCGGTTCGAATCCGGAACGCAGTACAAATTTTATAAAAATGGAGATTGTGGCCGAGTGGATTAGGCACAAGATTGTGGCTCTTGTTCACGCCGGTTCGAATCCGACCAATCTCCCATAGTAAAAGAAAATTTAAGCAAGTACAGGCCATAAGTAGACTAAAGGATAGTATAATTGATTCCGGATTTAAATTATACTTATGAGACTCCAAAAGTGAGAGGTTGCTTTAGGGAACATGTTGGTTTTGATTTAATTCAATAAAGGTGAATGACCGCCGATTCTGTGAAGAGCCATACGGTGATGTGCAACAGATGTTTAAAGGGCGATGGTTATAAGGTCGTAAGAACTGCATTATAAATGTTATAAGAACATCAGCCATGTCTCGCAAATTTACTTGCTTTGTACTATATCACTCGTAGAGCGATTAATTGGTTTGTCGGATGCCGTAATTCCGATATTTTGGAGGATTACTCAAGAGGTTTAAGAGGACAGATTGCTAATCTGTTAGGGCTCTTTTTGGGCTGCGAAGGTTCGAATCCTTCATCCTCCGCTTATTTAAATTTTATAAATATGTTCATAGGAAAAAATCAAGATGGCACATTTTCAGTATCCGAATCTTCAATAATAAATGAAGATAATAAATGGATTTTGGAAGATAATGAATCAAATGCAAAGATTTATTCATTGTTTAAAGGCAATCTAAAAGATGCTGAAAATTTTGAGAATGCACTTAATTTAAATGAAGAATTATCTTCAGATGATTATGAATCAACAGAATTAGTCAGCAAATCAGAAATTTTGGAGAAAGTTTTTGATAGATTGTCAGATTCTCTTGTTCATTTCATAGATGAAAGTGAAGACCCATTTGAAGCAAAAAACAGAATTCTTCAAGACCTTGAGGAATTTATGGATAATTAAAAGTAAATCTGAACAGATATAATTTCATCAATGTTGGAATAATTTATATTCGATAGAATGTAGTTATATTTTTGACAATAAACAAAATTGAAGGCCATATTCTGAAAAAGAATGTGGCAATTTTCTTTTTTTATGGTAATATTTTTTGTATTTTTAAAGAAAACGCATTTTAGATGAAAGAAATTAAAACTCCTTTGAGATATCCGGGTGGAAAAACAAGGGCATCAGAAATGCTTGTTAATACTATGCCCGATTTTAAAGAATATAGAGAGCCTTTTATTGGTGGAGGTTCTGTGTTTATTAAAGCAATACAAAATAATCCATCAGCAAATTATTGGATTAATGATTTATATTATGATTTATATTGTTTTTGGAATGAAGTTAAAAACAATATGGATAAACTTATTGCTATTGTAAAAAGTTGGAAAAATGAATATAAAAATGGTAAAGAGTTACATAAATTTTTATGTGATAATTTATTTAATTTTAGCAAAATAGAAAGAGGCGCAGCGTTTTTTATTTTAAATAGGATAACATTTTCCGGAACAAGTTTAAGCGGTGGATATAGTCAAGGGTCTTTTGATGGACGTTTTACTAACAGTAGTATAGAACGTATTGAAAAAATACAACCACTTTTATTGAATACAAAAATCACAAATTTAGATTATTCTGAATTATTGCGGAAAGATGGGAATGATGTTTTTATTTTTATGGACCCACCATATTATACTGCAACAAAATCCGCTTTGTATGGGAACAATGGAGAACTTCATAAAGGATTTGACCATGAAAGATTTTCCAATGAAGTAAAATCTTGTAAACATAAATGGATGATAACATATGATGATTGTAATTATATAAGAAATTTGTATAAAGATTATATAATAATACCTTTTGAATTGATGTATGGCATGAGGAATGTTACCAAAAATTCGGAAATGAAAGGAAATGAAATAATAATTACGAATAACATTCCAAGAAAGCCCACTTCTTTAGATGTGGGATGAATTGGAATTCAATAAAAAAATATAAAATTTTATGGGAACTATATACCAGTTGACTAACTTTTTTTTGAAAAAAATCCGCAGAGACATTCTGCGGATTTGATTTTTTTACTATATTGGCAAAAAATAAAAACATATGATTAATAACCAGTGCCCGCTTTGTTCTAAAGCCAATTGTCTTGAAACCGTCGATTTTGCAATTGATGGTGTTGTTTATCGTGGTATTAAATGCAATGTATGCAATAGTATGCTTTATTCTTGGAATCTGAAAGCAGAAAAAGAACATCAAGAATTTATGGATAAATATAATAAACTAGTTAACTATTAATCAACATAATCAGGAAATCTATTTCCTTTCCCTTGCTCGCATGACTTAACATCTTTGTCTCCGGTCCATATGTGGAATCCGATACCGTTAGGGATTTCTTTGCGTTTGGCACATTCCTCTCCGTATTGATTATATGATTTATGGAGAAGTTTTAGGTCATGCTTACTTACACCAACTTCCTTATAATTCTTCTCGATTTCATTCCAACCATATATCGAACTATCCTTATATTTTTTTATCTCTTCTGAAATAAAACGACATACACATTCCATTACCATATTTTTGATGTCAGATTCTGTTACTGAAATTAAGTTTTCTTTTAACCTTTTTTGGCTTTGCCTGTCATCTAATGATAATGGTGCATCAAACGTTTGATTGCCTCTGCGATATGTTCTATTACTCATATTCGAGCCTTTTATTGCATTATCTATATAATAACAATTATCTTCAGAATTGTATTTTATCGTAAAAGTCCATTTTCCTTTAGATGTAGATGCTTCAAGCATACCTTGCTCTTGCATTTTAATCAAAAGTGGATTTTTTGCTTGTCCTTTAATAAAAGACATTCTACGGATTATATTATTAGCAGATTGCTCAATCTCATTAAGAGCTATATCTATTTGTGCTTTAACAGTGGTAATATCCCAAGTATTAGGATATTTTCTCATCACATTCCAATAATACGTAGATATATCATTAACTGCATTATTTGTTATCTTTATCATTTTCTTTATTCATTTGTTCTTTTTTATTTAATGCATCAATGATTGAATGAGCAAATTCCTTAGCTTCTGATATTGGCATATATCCTGTTCGTTTAGTCTCTTCATTTAGCACCATTTTAACGTTGCCATCTTCAATGGTAGCATAATTCTTACCTTTACTTATTTTCTCACTAATTAACATATTATAATCATATTTTAAATAAATATACTAATATTATCTGTAAGTAACAAACTTACTTTCTCATAAATAGTCTGTTCACACGTTAATTCTATGCTGCCTTGGACATTTTCACGTCCTTGTACCTCAACGCCCCGACAGACTTGCGGAACATATCGGTGAACCTCTTTCCCGCTGCCCAATCCCGTGTGTTCCACCTGTACACAGCCTCATCCACATACCTCTGCAAGTACTTCTTGGAAACATAATGATATGTCCCGAACACCATTCGCTTGAACTGAGCCCAGAATCCCTCAATCACGTTCGTTGAAAGCAGACCCTCAGCATACTGACCTACTCCGTGCTTCACCGCATAATGGGTGTATCCCTCACCGTCAAGCCATTCATAAGACTGGCTCTCATCCGTCATTATCACCGCATTGTCAGAAAGGAACTGCTCAATATACGTCCTCAATGTCACAGCCTTGGTGTCCTCTACAACAAATGCCTTGGCATCACCTTTCCTCTCAACCATCCCGAATATAGGTGCCTTGGTCTTGGTTGACCTTCCCTGAGTGCCCTCGGTCTTCTTGCTCTCGTGCTTGTTCTTCTCACGACCTCCAAGATACAACTCGTCACACTCCACAATCCCGTCAAGTGCCCTCTCATCGTTTTGACCGTATAGAGTGCGTAGTTTCTGAAGCATAAACCAAGCGGTCTTCTGCGTGACATTGATATCCCTCATCAACTGACAAGATGATACTCCCTTCTTGTGGGAGGAGATTAGGTACATAGCCATAAACCATTTCACAAGGCTTATTTTGGTATTCTCGAATATGGTTCCAACGATAACGGAGAACGCATTCCTGCACCCCGAGCAGATATACCTTCCGTCCTTTCTCATATGGCAGTGGTGGCGACCGCAATAGGGGCAAACCACATCCCCGTCAGCCCATCTTGACTGAGCGAGAGCGTCCTTGCATTTCTTCGGGGTGTCGAAGTGTATAGCAATGTCAAACAATGACGTGTATTTAGAGAGGTCAATCATATCCTTGCGTATTACCTTGTTTCTGTATGTAATACACGGAATATGAGGAAAGCGCAACCAAAAATCAAGAAAAGTTAGTCAACAGGTATATAGTTCCCAATTTTATTTTGATTTTTCAAAAATAATTATATTTTTTCGTTATATATACTATTT
>ERZ808252.30-NODE-30-length-158901-cov-5.626229_pt1 | contig 158901 bp, 132 predicted proteins | sample MGYA00521242_ERZ808252 | MGnify/ENA primary metagenome ERZ808252 (study PRJEB31516, sample SAMN03275581) | gut metagenome | biome: mammalia-associated habitat; material: feces | host: Papio cynocephalus | place: Kenya | collected 2012-08-07 ...
GAAATTAAAAAACATAACTAATTTTATTTGTTAAAGTAAAAGCACAATAAGTTTTGGTTTTTTTGTGTTCAAAAATGAAAAAAGTAAATTCCTAAGGAAAGGAAAAATAAATAGGCATCTTAAAATTAAAGATGCCTATTTTTATTACAATCACTTTTTATCTTCAAACCTATTTCGTATATTTCTTTTTTACTTCGATTTGTGAGTTTAGCAATTGATTTTGATAACGATGCTAAACTTTCTTTCTTTAATCCTTCTTTTAAAAGCTCAATTATTTTTTCATCGCTTGCTTTTTCTTCTTCTTTACTACCTTCAATTAAAAGCACAATCTCTCCTTTATATTCACTATCATCATCAAGAAATTCATTTAATTCCCCAGTTATAACTTCTTCATGAATTTTTGTTAATTCCCTTACAATTGAGATTCTTCTATTAAATTGAAAGACATCAGCAAGTGTTTTGATAGTATCTTTAATTCTATTTGGTGATTCATAAAAAATAAGTGTTTCTTTTCTAAATTTTAGTTCTTCTAAAAATGTCTTCTTAGCACTTTCTTTAGTTGGTAAAAATCCATAAAATGAAAAATCTGCACTATCAAATGATGATAAGCATAATGCACTTAAACATGCACTAGCTCCAGGGATGATAGAAACCTTCACATTCATTTTATATGCATTTTTAACAAGAAGAGAACCAGGATCTGATATTCCAGGCATTCCTGCATCTGAAACATATGCCAAAGTCAGTTTTTCTTTGATTATTTTATTTAAAATATTGATTGATTCTTTTTCTTCAGTTTGAGCATATAAAGAAATCAATTTTTTGTTTTCTATATTTAATCTTTTTAAAAGACGAGAAGTGTTTCTAGTGTCTTCACAAGCTATGATATCTGCTTCTTTTAAAATTCTTAAAGCACGAAGAGTTATATCTTCAATATTTCCAATTGGTGTGGATACTAGATAAACAATTGGTTTAGTATCATTCAAATATGGATTATTTTTGATCATCGTTATCTTTCTTATCTAAATCTAAAATAGATCTATCTTGAATTGCACTGACAGGAATAAAACCGGATTCTTTTTTAATATTTTGGTTTTTAGTGTCAAATCTTCTATTATGGTTTTTAAAATTTTGATTATTACGATTAAAGTTTTTATTAGAACCATTTTTATTAAATTTATTTTTATTGTTTCTATTTGAATTATTGAATTCATTATTTTTCTTTTCAAATTCTAATTCGTGTTCTTTCCTATTTATCTGCTCTATTCTATTATTTGTATCATCAATACCTTGTCCTGATAAATTGACTCCACTATTGATATCTTTAAATTGTTTAAGTGTTTCTTTCTTTTCAATTCCAGCTAAAGCACGATCATATTCTTGTCTAGTGAAATTTTCATAATTAGTCCCATTATAGCAAGTGATATTATCTGATAACAAATTGATAGATGTAACCTCATAAACACTTCCTCTATATGGTAGTTTATCACCAATTTTAGGATACATAGGTTTAAGAAGTGAATAAGCTTCATCTTCATATTTTAAACAACATAATAATTTTCCACATTGGCCAGATAATTTGCTAATGTTTATAGTTAATAATTGGTTTTTAGCCATATTTAAAGTTATTCCATCAAAAGAATTTAAAAACGTCGAGCAACAAAGAGGAAGGCCACATGGTCCGATTCCGCCAACAACAGATGCATAATCTCTTGGTCCTAGTTGTCTTAGTTCAACTCTAGTTTTATACTCAGTCATGATTTCTTTGACAAGTTCTCTAAAATCAACCCTGTTTTCTGATTGAAAAGTTATCAAAATTTTATTGCTACTTAAATCAACATAACTATTTAAAACAGTCATGTCTAATTTTAATTTATCAGCTTCGTTTTGAGTAAATGAAACTATTTTTTTACAAATCTTTTTATCTTCTTCAAATTTTTGTAGATCTTCCCTATCTGCGATCCTATTTATGACAGGAAATAATTCATTAAAATTTTCTTTTTCAATTTCTTCTTGTCTTGGGGTTCTTATTTTGCTAACTTTCCCAATATAAGTTCCAAAAGAAGTATCACAGACAACTAAAGTATTTAAAGTGATATTTTCATCATTGGTACTAAAATATTTAACTCCATTAAAATCGAAAGGAACAGCTATTAAATTTATCATGATATTTCCCCCTGTAATGCTTTGATAATTTTTATTGAATTTAATGTTGATGATAAATTCAATCTAGAAAGCGATAAAAGCCTATTTATCTCACTAGTAGCATTTTTTATATTTAAATCTTTTTTACCTAAAGAACACATAACTTCTTTATAAGGATTATCCTCACTTATAGTTGAAGTTAATATCTCAGTGAAGACTCTCTTTAAAATTAAATACATCAAATTATAACACTTAAGAGAGTTAACTTTATAATTAATCATCAAAAGATAGTAGCTTGCGTTTGTTATTGATACATCAAGTTCATGTAAAAATTCTTCAACCTGATTGTAAGCTAAAAAGAAATCATCAGACTCATTTAGTAATTCATCAACATCTTCTTTTGAAGAATATAGCCAAGATAATACTATCGCTTCATTTTTTGTAAGAATTTTTTTACTTTTTAAATAAGTATATTCTAAGCCTGTAATTTCATTTACTAGTTTTTCTTTAGGTAGTGGATTTACTTTAACTTTTATTGATCTAGAAATGATTGTATTCAATACTTTCTTTAAATTATTAGTAGTCAAAATAGCAATAACTCCAGTTTTTGGTTCTTCTAAAAATTTTAATAATGCATTTATAGCTTCATTTGTTATATTTTCAATATGATTGATAAGATAAGTTGGAGTTTTATTTTTTTCAAGCGAAGTCAGTTTAAAAAAGTTTTCCAATTTTTGGATATCTTCTTTTTTTATTGTTTTATCTTTTCCATCAATAAAATAAAAATCAGTTGTTACATGTTCATCAAACTTTTTACAATCTGAGCATTTGTGACAGCTAAGTATCTCTTTTTGACAATTGATTGATTCACATAAAAGCATGCCTACTTCTTTTACTGGTGCATTTATATCACCATATAAAAGATAAGCGTTTGCTAATCTTTTCTTCTCTTTAGATGAAGAAAATAATTTATATAAAATTGGTTGATACTCAATAAACTCTTCATTATTCATACATTTTTATAAATGAAATTATTTTCAAAAAAGCATCATCGATTACTTGTTCAACTGATCTACTAGCATCAACTTTATAAATTCTATTCTTGTATCTTTTTTCGATGATTTGATATCCTTCATAAACTTTTTGATGAAAAGATAGCTCTTCATTATCAAGTCTATCAGCTTTATCTTTACGATTGTTTTTAATTCTTTCCATACCTATTTTAGGATCTAAATCTAATAAAATAGTTAAATCAGGGAAAAGACCATCAATTGCAAATTCATTAATTTTTAAAACTTCATCAATACCGATTCCACGTGCATATCCTTGGTAAACTAAAGATGAATCAACATAACGATCAGAAATAACTATTTTATTTTCTTTTAAAGCTTTTAAGACAATATCAACTAAATGCTGTCTCCTGCTTGCTGCATATAATAATGCTTCTGTTCTTTCATCTTCTTCAACATTATTTTTATCCAAAATAATATTTCTTATTTGTTCAGATATTTTACTTCCACCTGGTTCTCTTGTAAAAAGCACATCATCTGCATGACCATTTATCGCTAATTTTTTTCTTACACCTTCCAGAACAGTTGTTTTCCCACAACCATCGGTACCTTCAAAAGTTATAAATATACCTTTTTTCATTCTTCATCGTCCTCTTTTATATATCGTCTTCCTTTAATTGCCTGTGAGATTGTCATTTGATCCAAATATTCAATTGATGTACCAAGTGGTATTCCATAAGCAATTTTTGTAATTTTGATATTGCTATTATCTTGATAATGCTTAGCAATATATGAAGATGTAATCTCCCCATCTAAATCAGTCTCAAGTGCTAATATGATTTCTTTAATATCTTTATCAGCATCAACAAGTTCAAATAGGTTTTTAATGAGTGTCGTTTCAACAGTTCTACTATGAATAGCTGATAAAGTTCCATTGAGAGCAAAATATCTTCCATGATACACCTCAGCTTTTTCAATAGCTAGTATATCTTTACTATTTGAAACAACAAGAAGAGTTTTTTTATCTCTTGTATGATCAGAACAAATCGGACAGCAATTATCAAAAAACATACCACAATTAGGGCATCTTTTCACATTTTTAGCATCTTGTAAAGAAGATATAAATAAATCAACATCTTCTTTTGATAGATTTAAAGTTGCATATGCTAATCTTTCAGCTGTCTTAGAACCTATTGTAGGTAATTTTTTATATGATTCTATTAATTTAGTTATCGTCTTTATCTGTTCCATTTTCTTTTTCTTTTAATGCCTCACTTTGCATTTTCATAATATCATTATTGAGTTCGTTTTTTAAAGTTTCTTGGTCTTGTTCAATCGTTCTTTTAAGATTAGTAAAGCAAACAATTATCGCTTGTTCCATTTGAGTTTTAGAACTTGTTTCATAGAAAGATTGATCAATTTTAAAATCAATGATATCAAAATTTCCTTTCAAATCAATATTGATTCCTTGCCTTTTTCCTTTATAGACTTTGTTTGCAAGTTCATCAAGTTTTTCTTGATACTTCCTAGCTCTATCTTGAAGCATCACCATTTCAGTTGCTTGTTTAGCATTTTTTATATTTTGATCATCCATAAGTTTCTCCTTTATTAATCTTCAAATAAGGAAGTTACAAATTCATCAGCTGTATTTTCTTTATCATTTGTAAACTTAATATTTGAAACATGATTTTCTTTTATTTTCCCCTCTTTATACATCTTAATAGCTAAAGAATATTCTCTTTCACTGATGACAAGAATATTATAATTTATATTAAAAACTTTTTTTACGAGTTCTTTCAAAATATTTTGTGATTTATAAGAAATTAATTTATCAGCTATGTCATCATAAGAATATATAGTAAGCAAGACAGAATCTTTACTATCGACTAAGCATAACTTGGTTGAAAATAAAGCTTTAGCATAGGATTTAAATTTTTCATCAGCGAATTCATTTTGTAAATTGTCCCATTTATTACCAATTGCTACTCTTTCTTCTTTTGATGCACGCATCATCAAATTAACAATTTCCTCAGTTGTAGCTTTAATAGTTTCTTCTTTTTCTTCTTTCTTTATAGGTTGTGACACCTTATTTTCTTCAACTTTTATTTCAACTGCATTTGTAACATACTTATTTTCATTTTGCTTTTCAATTTTCTTTTCAGCAGAATTTATTCCTTTTCCTTCTTTAATAACTTTTTTGACAACTACTTCTTTTTCTACATCTTCATCTTCAAGAAGTGATAAAAAAGTTAATTCACAATTAGATAAAACATCATCACTTTGTTTGTATTGACGATATCCGCTAATCAATATTTGAATCATGTTTTTTAAAACAGGTGTTGTTATATGCATATTTTTTATATCGTCTTCACTGACTTTAGATAACAATTTACTATCCTCTGTTACATTGTATATGTACATATCTTTCAAGATATTTAATATATCTAAATGAAGTTTTAATAAGTCAACACCATTTTGATACTTATCTCTAATAGATAAAATGACTTCATCACTTTTCTTTTTAAAAATATTATCAATTAATTTTAATTTCTCACTTTTAGATGTTAATCCAAATAAATTGTTAACATCTTCTAATTTAACTTTGTTATCACAATAGGACACAAGCTGATCAAGTAAAGAAAGAGAATCTCTTACACCGCCATCAGCAAGTGAAGCTACTTCCCTTAAAGCTTCATCCTCATATGATATTTTTTCACTATCTAAAACTCTTTTCATATTCAAAAATAAATCTTCATCACTGACTTTTGAAAAATCATATCTTTGAACACGTGAAAGAATCGTTGGAATTATTTTTTGAGGTTCAGTAGTTGCCAAAATAAAGATTACAAATGATGGTGGTTCTTCCAGTGTTTTAAGTAAAGCATTGAAAGCTGAATTAGACATATTGTGAACTTCATCAATGATGTACACTTTATACCTACCCATTATTGGTTGATAAGAAACATTGTCAATTAAGTCTCTGACTGAATCAACAGTTGAATTACTGGCAGCATCTATTTCAATAACATCAGGATGATTACCAGCAGCAATTTTTTCACACGATTCACATTTTAAACATTGACTTCCTAAACCATCTTCGCAATTTAAAGCTTTAGCAAATAATCTAGCCATAGTAGTCTTTCCAGTTCCTCTTGGTCCACAGAAAAGATACGCATGAGCTATTTTATTCTCTTTAATTGCATTTTTTAAAGTTTTAACGATTGTTTTTTGACCAACTACTTCATCAAATTTTTGAGGTCTATATTTATTATAGAATGCTAAATATGCCATATTTTTACCTCTTTAATTATACTACATTATCATTATTCTTTAACTATACTTATTCTTTCTACATTTTAAAATTAAAATACTATGTTAAACCACTCATTGAGAATGATTTTTTTAAGTATACGATACCTAACAAACTAAAAAGTAAGAAGTAAAAAATTGTTATAACATAACATTCTTTTTGTTAGTTATGGTTAACATTTATTGAAACTTATTTTATTAGTTCTATAATTTATATTGTATTTATCTATAGGAGGCTATATATGTACGCAAAAAATATTTGGGTAGATGCAAGTGAAGAAAAGAAAGAAAAAATCTTTAATTTTGCAAAGGACTACATTGATTTCTTATCTTATGGTAAGACCGAAAGATTAGTTGTTGATGAATCAATTAAAATCATTGAAAAAGCAGGTTTTAAAAATCTTAATAAAGTAAAAAAATTAAAAGCAGGTGATAAAGTTTACGCTTTAAATAAAGGCAAAAATCTACTTGTTGCAACTATCGGTAAAAAATCAATTGAAGATGGAATGAGAATTCTTGGTGCTCATATTGATTCACCAAGACTTGATATCAAACAAAATCCTTTATATGAGCAAGGCGGTTTTGCACTACTTGAAACACATTATTATGGCGGAATAAAGAAGTATCAATATGTTACTATACCTTTAGCACTTCATGGTGTTGTGTATAAAAAAGATGGCAGTGCTATTAATGTAAATGTTGGTGAAGATGATAGTGATCCTGTTTTAGGAATATCTGATTTACTTATTCATCTTGCTCAGGATCAATTAAAAAAACCAGCTGCCAATGTAATTGAAGGTGAAGATTTAAATATTACAGTTGGTAATATCCCTTTAAAGGAAGACAAAGCAGGTAATGTAAAAAAATATATCTTAGATTTACTTAAGAAAAAATATAAGTTTGATGAAGAAGATTTCTTATCTAGTGAACTTGTTGCTGTTCCTGCAGGTAAAGCAAGAGATTATGGTCTTGATGCTTCTATGATTGCTGGATATGGTCATGATGATAGAGTTTGTGCTTATACTTCACTTAGAGCTGCTATTGATGCTAAAGAATGTGAATATACAACTATATGCGTTTTAGTTGATAAAGAAGAAGTTGGTTCTATTGGTGCAACTGGTGCTCAAAGCAGATGGTTTGAAAATATTATTTGTGAAATGCTTGCTAAAGAAGGAAAAGAAAACCACCTTGCTACTATTCATGCGATGACTAATTCAATGATGCTTTCATCAGATGTTTCATGTGCAGTTGACCCTCTATATGCTAATGTCAATGAAGCTAAAAATTCATGTTACTTCTCAAAAGGTATTGTTTTTAACAAATATACTGGTGCTAGAGGTAAATCAGGTTGTAATGATGCTATGCCTGAATTTGTTGCATATGTCAGAAATATAATGGATAGCAACAATATCCACTACCAAACTTCTGAAATTGGTAAAGTCGATCAAGGCGGCGGTGGAACTATTGCTTATATTTTAGGTAATTACAATATGTATGTTTTAGATGCTGGTGTCCCTGTTTTATCTATGCATTCACCTATGGAAATAGTTTCTAAAGCTGATGTTTATGAAGCATATCTAGCATATACTCATTTTTTACAATCAAAATAATATTAAACTACTTTTAAAATATTAAATTGATAATAAAAAAGACAGCTTTATTATAGCTGTCTTTTTTGTTTTATTCATTCCAGTCTATATCTTGAGAAGAAATAGCTGTAAATTCACCTTGTTCATTTAAATAAGTGATATTTATTACTTTGTCATCAAAGTTAGAAGTGAAAGCTCCTGCTTCGTTTTTAAACACTGCTTTAAATTGATCTAATGCTCCATAGAACTTGATTTCTTTTATATATCTAGCATTGTAGAAAGATGAAGAACCATCATAAATTAAGCTAGCATTAGTTGTTACTGCAATCGTTGGATTTTTAATTTCAACTGTTTCAACAGTGGAACCAGATAATATACTTTGATTTAATTTTGTAACATTAGCTGTTAATACCAACCTTTTTAGTTTTTTAGTATTTCTGAATGCATAATTTGCAATGCTTGTTACCCCTTTAGGAACTATAATTTCTTCTATACCAACATTATGTAAAGAAATAGAACCGATACTAGTTATACTATCGGGTAAATTTATATCAACTAATTTGCTACAGAATTTAAAAGCATTAGAAGCAATAGTTGTTAATGTATTTGGTAGACTCACTGATTTCAGTTCATAGCAAGTTGCAAATGCACTATCATCAATACTAGTTACACCGCTAGGTATAACTATATTTTCTAATTTAGTATTTTTGAAACATTGACTTGCAATTGCTTTAAGACCAGATGATATTGTTACTCTCTTTAAACCGCTATTGAGAAATGTATTTATTCCAAGCGAAGTTAATGTATTTGGCATATGTATTTCTTCTAAATTAACACATGACTCAAAACATGTCTTTTCAATTGTCTGCAACTTAGCTGATAAATTAATGCTCTTTATTGAAGATTGATAAAAGCAACCATCTTTTAATATGAGAACATTATCAGACATAACTACCATTTTTAAAGATTTAGTATGAGCAAAAGCGTGATCATTAATAGTAGTAACCGAACTTGGTATAACAACATATTTAACTTCCCTACCATAACATGCATTAGCAGCAATAGAAGTTACAGTAGAGGGAATATCAATAGTTCCCATTTCATTTGTAAATCCGAAATATAACATTGTCCCATCTGCATTGGTCAAATTCTTCTTATCTTTACAAACATAGTTTGCGCTTGAAGATTCAATTACTTTTACTTCAGCATAATTAAAAGCAGAGTTTGTTATTGTAGTAATAGTTACTGGTAATTTTAATGTTTCAATTTTTGAACTGTCGAAACAATTTGCAGGAATAGTTGTTACCTTACTTGGCCACCAAGAAACTGTTTTAATATTTTTACATCCACTGAATGCATAGCTACCTACTGTAGCGATATTATTTGCTCCAGAAAAGATTAAAGTTTCAAGTGAAGTATTAGCAAATGCATAACTATTAATTTTAGTTAATGAACTTGGAATAGTTACATTTTTAATATTTTTGTTATTATAAAATGCGTAACTTGCAATTGTAGTTACATTACTAGGGATAGTTACATTTTCTTCATTTCCATTATAGTATGCTAATATATTATTCTTTATGTCTATTAAAAAGCCATTAGTGTATTCATACATAGTATTGCCTGCTTCTAAGACAATTGTTTTTAAAGAGGTTAGTGTAGAAGCAAATCCTGGAGATATTGATGTAATTGTCTTAGGAATATAAAGAGTTTCTAAAGATGTACAATTTGCTAAAGAATTACCACCAGTTCCAGCAGCAATTGTTGTGATATTTTTAGGATAACGAATACTTTTTAATTTAGGTAAATTATTAAGACAAGAAAACAAAGTATTATTTCCATTCCAATCATGAAGCTGTGTATCGTCATCAAATGTTAGTTCTTCAATTTCAGAATTTGCTAAGCCTGTTTGTCTAATCTCCCTAATATTTTTTGGTATATGAAGTTTTTTAATTTTTGAATATTGAAAGGCGTATGGTGCAATAAGCCAAACCTCAGTATCGGTTGGTATTGTCGAATTCAGGCTGCTAGCTAGAACAGCCCAACCATTTCCTATATTTTTTAATAAGCAATTATTTTCAACTTTAAAAGTAGTATTTCCCTCTTCTACTCTAAAACTTTTCAAATCATAATTTTTAAAAAATGCATCATCTGATATTTTAGTGACATTTTTAGGAATATAGACGTCTTCTATATTTGTATAGCCAAAAGCATAGCCATTTATTTCAATATTTCTATCTGTTGGTATTGTTGAACTTTTAAAAGCAAAGTACAAATTATATGCAGCTAAATTGTCACCTTTTTTTATTACACAATTATTTATTACTTCAACAGCTGTATTATCAGGTGACACCTCTATCTTTTCTAAGTTATCAAAATTCTTAAAAAAGCTTCCGTCTATATAGTTACCATCAAGAAATTTATTTATATATATTCTTTTAGCACCATTATTGTTATCAAATGCAGCAGTAGATAATTGAGTAACTTTTCTACCATCTATATAATCAGGAATAATAATCTCATCATAATCATTCCTATCCAAACCAGTTATTTGAACAGTGTCGTTATCATTAATATAATACTTAAATGAATCAACAGTAGTCACTCTTTTTTCAACTTCTGGTGTAACAGATGTACTAGGTTGAGATGAACTTGAACTGATTGAAGATATATTGTTGACTTTAGAACATGATGCTACTATCAATAGCATTGAAAGCAGAGGTACAAATTTAAATTTTTTCATACAAAAATATCTCCTTATTTAGACATCAATATTATATACCCCCCCCCGCATTTTTTCAAGATTATTTTTTCAACTTTCTAAATGTATCATTAAAGTTGTTTTTTTAATTAAGTAGCTTTTTATTTATCATTTTCAATGATTATTTTCATTAAAAAACTGCTATATTTTTATTAATATAGCAGTCAAGTTTTTATTTATTTTCTTCTCTATTTTCATCAATACTAGCTTTAATTACACTAGCAGCACTAGCTAATCCAGCAAGATTATTAGGAATAAAGACTTTAGTAGCTTTTCCATCAGCCATCTTAGCTAACGCCTCATAATATCTAAGTTGTAAAACAGCTTCATCAGCTTTGGCCTCTTTTAACATTCTGATTCCTTCAGCTTCTGCTTGCCTTACAGCTTTTATGCCATCTGCTTCTGCTTGCTTCATTTCTCTTAACGATTGAGCCTTACCTTCAGCTTCAAGAATTTGAGCTTGCCTATCAGCTTCAGCATTTCTAATTCTAGATTCTTTATTACCTTCAGCTATTAAAATGGCAGATTGTTTTTGACCTTCCGCAAGCAAAATCTTTTCTCTTTTTTCTCTTTCAGCTCTCATTTGTCTTTCCATAGCTTCTCTGATGTCTTGAGGAGGTAAAATATTTTTAAGTTCAACTCTAGATACTTTTATACCCCATGGATCTGTTGCAACATCTAATATTTTACGCATATTTTCATTGATGATATCTCTTGAGGTCAATGTAGCATCTAAATCTAATTCACCAATTAAATTTCTAAGTGTTGTTGAAGAAAGATAATCAATTGCTAAAATTGGATCATTTGTTCCGTATGCAAACAATTTTGGATCAGTTACATGATAAAAAACAACCGTATCAATTTGAATAGTAACATTATCTTTAGTGATAACAGATTGTGGTGCAAAATCCAAAACAGCTTCCTTTAATGATATCTTTTTAGCAACCTTATCAATAAATGGAACTAAAAAATGAATTCCTGTTCCCCATGTTGTTTTATAAGCACCCATTCTTTCAATAATATATTTATCTGTCTGATTAACTATTCTTAAATTTGAAACAATTATAATGACAAATATAAATAAGCATACACCTATAACAATTCCAGCTATTGCTCCAGCTTGTAATACTGTTTCTAAAGTTAACATAACTGCGTCCTCCTATTTGTAAAATTATACTATTTTTGTTTTTCTTTTTCTTTATCTATATTAGAAACTGATCTAACAATCAATTTATTACCACTGATTGAGACAACTTCAACTATTTCACCTACTTCAATGTCATTTTCATCACAAGGGACAATTGTCCAGGTGACATCATTTATCAAACACGTTCCATGCTCTAATGAAGTTGCTTTTTTAGTTACAACACCCTTAGTTAAAATAATTTCTTCAACATTGCTTTTTAAAGGGTTTTTATTTATATATTTTTTAATGAATGGCCTTAAAGCAAATATCAAAACTACTGAAATGACACTAAAAACAATGAGTTGAACCCACCAGGCTGAAAAGAAAGATATAATAAGTGCAACTAATGCACCTATTGCAAACCAAATTGAAACAACTTCCGGTCCAAGCGATTCAACAATAATTGCAATAACAAATACTGCTAACCATATACACCACATCCATTCCGTCATATATCAGTTCTCCTTTTCATTTAATAATATAACTAAATTATTTTCATTATAATCATAAAATGTTTTGAATTTTTTATTTTCTTTATCAAGCTTAATATTGCAATAATCGCTTATGTTACTCATCAGTGTTTTAGAAGAAATCCTAGTATATGTTTTTGCTTTTTGAAATTCAAAAATGGTATCTTTATCATACTTGCCAAGTTCATATTCGTTTCTATTTAATCCCTTAATAATTATATTTTTGCCATCATCAATTCCAATTAAAAATCTATAAGCATCACCAAAATGTGCACTTGCGTTAGTGTTTAAAGTTAAGCTATTTAGATTCAAATTAGCTATTCCATATTCAGTTGTATTTTTTAGCCATGTTATACTCATATTTTATGTATCTCCACTATTAATATACATTAAAATATAATTAAATTCAATAAAATATAATTAAATATATTCAATCTTTTAAACAACTAATAGGTATTACAAAAACATCATCTTCTCTCTTATAGCCATATTGGCTTCCGGTTATTATTATTTTTAAATCAGGTAATCTCAGCTTACATTGATTTTCTTTTTTATTAAACTCCTTTATTAATTTTTCAATTTTACATAAGTGTTCAGCACCATCATCTATCTGTTTATCGCCTAATTTAAATTCTAATAACGCATAGCGACCATCTTTAAGGTGTAATACAGCATCTGCTTCTAGTCCATATCTATCATGATAATACGACAACTCTCCATTCATAATTGAGGAATATATTTTTAAATCTCTTATACATAGTGATTCAAAAAGAAAACCTAATGTTTTAAAATCAGTATTAAAAAAGCTTGGGGTAATACCTAGTGCAGCAACGGCAATAGACGGGTCAATTAAATTTCTTTTATTACTAGCTCTAATTGCTTCCTTTGAACGAATTGATGGGCACCAAGCAGGAATATCTTCAATAACATATAATTTTTCAAGTGCTTGGATATAGTCATAATATGTTGTTTTTGATACATCGATTGTAGAGCTGACATCTGAAAATATTGTTTTAGTTTCTGCTAATGTACAAATATTCCTTGAATATGATTTCAATATTTTTTTGGCCAACAAAGGATTCCTTTTTACTCTATCTATATTTGAAATATCTCTATGACAGATTTGATAAAATAAATCATTTGCTATTTCTAATTGTGAAGCTTGTGTTTTATTAAGCAAAGCTCTAGGCCATCCGCCTCTACAAATTGCAAATATTAATTGATTGAACGTAAGTTTCGACTCAACATATTCCATTTGTTTTGTATTGAATAAATTTATTAATGATACTTCACCAGATGATTCCTCACTTTCATATAAACTCATAGGATACATTTTTAAAGTTGATATACGCGTAGTACCAGTATGTGGTAAATTTACATCTTGTGATGATGAACCAGTTAAAATATATAGTCCTGATTCATTTCTATCATCTACAGATTTTCTAATGGCACCCCAAATTTTAGGTGCATCTTGCCATTCATCGAATAGCCTAGGGTTATCGCCAATTAATAATTTTGACGGCATATTATTTGCTACTGAAAGATAAGCATCTCTTTTATCTTCATCTTGAAACTCAATCACACTTTTAGCCCTTTGCTTAGCAGTTGTAGTTTTACCACAGCCTTTCGGTCCAACTATAAGTGTTGCACCAAACGACTCAAGTTTCAAATCTAGCAAACGATCAGCTATTCTTTGCTTATATTTTATCATATAAATCACCGATAATATTATATCCCAATTTTCATATTTGTGAATACCAACTTGACAGATTTGTGATATTTTACTTGACAGATTTGTGATATTTTACTTGTTAGATTTGTGATTATTTAGTTGATTGTAATGAAATCAAGCCTATTTTTCATATCTAATATATTCATTCATTACTTTAATTAATCATCATATTTGGCACCCATCCATGTTCTACCTTCAGTGATCATTGTAATTATTAAAGAAGATGCCGTTAAAAAGATAGAAACAGCAATTAAAACAGGTGATAATCCTTCAACTTGTTTACATGAGAAAAATAGTGATATCAAATAAATAAAAAGGTTAAAGTAATAGCTGTATTTATAATCTTTTGGAAAAAACAACGAACAGATAAATAAGATAGTAGATATAACTATTGCCGATATTAAAGGATAAAAAACAATGTTGTCGATAATTCGTTGGCCTGGAATAACTTTTGAAGTGAGTCTAAAAAGATAAATGAAAAAGATAATAACAAAAAATAAATAAGAAACGATTCTTAAAAGCTTAGAAAATTTTAATTTTTTGATAGTTTGAATTATTTTATTATCATCATTAATGGATTCAATTTCTTTTTCTATTTTTTTATTACTATCTCTCCCATTTAAAAAATCATAAAAAGAATCAGAATTTGTATACTCCTTATATTCAAATTTGTATTTTTTCTTCTTTCTTAAAAAATAAATTAAATATACTAAATTTAAAAATAGCCCGATACTAGCTATTACAACTTCTGTTATATATAGTGGTAATATATCAAATTCAATTATTTTTCTAATCTCTTCACTTAAAATTGCATCATTATAAAAAAGAAGCATAAATAAAATATCAAAGAAGAAAAACCATGATATTCTAACTGGTTTATATATTGCTAAAATGCCATTTCCGATGAGTGAAATTAAGAAAATGATATTGATCAAATCAAGTATTTTCTCACCGTTAGTATTAGCTTCTAAATGATATAGTTCATAACTTGGAATAATTAAAAATAAAATCATAACTAATATGATTAAGATACGATTAAAAATATCAATTCTAATGATTTTATTTTTAAAAGTTCTCATACATATTTATTTTAAAATCAGGAATTGAAATTTCAATAATTCAAAATAAAAATTATCTACTTTTTTAATATCAAATATCTTTCTTTATTTTCTATATCATTATAAGTTTCAATAAGATACCCTTTTAACATCTTACTAGCCAACTCTTTTACACTACTATAGTTAGAAGTCTCTATTTCAAAAAAAGCAATACCTTTTTCATTTAATCTAGAATCCAAATTTGAAAATATATTCCGGTAGCTATCAAGTCCATCTTCACCGCTATATAAAGCAAGACGCGGTTCAAATGGAGCATAAGTATCTTTATTATTCTCTTCAATATATGGTGGATTTGAAATGATGTAATCATATTTTTTATATATATCATTTAAAAAATTAGATTTGATAAATTGAACATCTAATTTATTATATTCAGCTGATTTTTTAGCAAGATTTAAAGCAGCATCTGATATATCACTTCCAGTTATGATAGAGCTTTTATATATTGTTTTTAAAATAAAAGATATTACACCACTGCCAGTGCACAAATCTAAAACACTTTTATTATTAAAGTTAAAATTTGGTTTGATATATTCATATATAAAATCAATTGTTTCACTTCGTGGAATAAGAACATCTTCACTAACAAATATTTTTAAATTTCTAACATCAACATATCCTGCAAGATAGGCAGGTGGATAGTCTTTTTCAAGTAAATCCTTAGCATAATAAAATTTATTATCAGCAACATTAATATCTTCAGTTATTGCCTTAATATATGATGTTTTAAAATAACCTTCTATTATTAAAATAATATCAGATAATTCTAAATTGATATTATTTAAATAATTAATTACTTCCTTGATTTTCAAGATTCATCTCCTGAAGTTTTTTAGTTTCTTCTTCAAGCAAATCTTTTTGATTAGCTTCACTTAATGCGTGGAGTAAGTCTTCTAAATCACCATCCATTATTTTAGGAAGATTTAATGATGTGTATCCTATTCGATGATCGGTAACTCTATTTTGTGGATAGTTATATGTTCTTATTCTTTCGTTTCTTTCACCAGTTCCCACCTTGAGCCTTCTTTCACCACCAACTTTTAAAGCAACTTCTTCATCATGTTGAGCTTGAAGTTTTGCTTTAAGCATTTCCATACAAGTTTCTTTATTAGCAAGTTGATCTCTTTCTACTTGGCAAGAAACAACAATGCCTGATGGTTTATGAGTTATTCTAACGGCACTTTCAGTCTTATTGACGTTTTGCCCACCAGCACCAGAAGAATGGAAAGTATCTATTTCTAAATCTGCAGGGTTAATTACAATATCAACATGTTCAACCTCCGGCATAACTAAAACTGTTGCAGTTGAAGTTTGAATTCTACCATTTGCTTCAGTGACAGGGACGCGTTGAACTCTATGGGCACCACTTTCAAATTTTAATTTAGAATAAACACCTTTACCAACTATTTTGCATGATATTAATGAGAATCCATTTAGTGCTGTCGGCATTGAATCTAAAATTTGCATTTTCCATCCTTGACTATCTGCATAATGAGAATACATTCTAAATAAATCACCTGCAAAAATATTAGCTTCATCTCCTCCTGCTGCTCCTCTTATTTCCATAATGATATTTTTATCATCATTTTCATCTTTAGGAAGAAGTGCAATCTGTAAATCAGCTCTCTGTTTTTCAATTTTGTCTGCTAAATCATTAAATTCCATCTTTGCCATTTCTCTTACTTCTTCATCAGGATCTTTTAACATCATTTCGGCATCTTTACGATCACTTTCATATTTTAAAAGAACGTTATACATCTCAACCGGTTCTTCTAATGTACTTCTCTCTTTTGATAAACTGACTAATGTTTTTTGATCAGCACTACCATCAATTAAAATTTTATCTATTTCAGCAAGACGAACTTTCATCGCCTTAAGTCTTTCTATCATATAATCCATATAAATATCTCCTATTATTACAATTAAAAAAATAAGCAAAAAATATTCTGCTATAATTTATGATCTTTACTATAATAGTTTTTATTTAAATTTTTCATACAAATATATTATACGTTTTCTTCTTTCTTTTTTTCTCTCAAATTTTTAAAATAATCTTTTAGTAAATTTTCAAATCTATCATCTAGAATTTTAATAACTTCAATTTTCCCATCTATTGGAAAATGATAATAAGATAAACTACCTTCTTTTACATCATCTGCAAAATAATATAATCTTTTAATTTTAGTTTTTAAAATAGCACCCATACACATAGGGCATGGTTCAAGAGTAACAAATAAAGAAGCATCATTCAAATAAGGTCTATTTAATTCAGCTAATGTTTCGACAATAACACTAACTTCAGCATGAGCAAGAGAAATTTTTGATTTTGTATTATTATGTCTAATTTTTTTCTTAGTAAATCCATTATCATTATAAAAAAGACATGCACTGATTGGAAGTTCTCCTTCAGCACTTGCCTTAATTGAATCTAAATAAAGTTCATCAGCAATATTTTGAATATCTTCTTTAGTCAATATAATATCCTCCAAAGAAAAAAAGCCACCGTACACTTTACTACACCTTATGGCTGCTACCTTCCGGTCCTGACCAGGTTCGATAAGTAAAGTTACGATGGTGATATTATTTTATTAAATAACAACTTATAAGTAAATAGTTTTATTTTCAAATAAACACTAACACTTAAATAATCAACATTTATTCGATTAATGTATTGTATTAAATAACAGTTAAAAAATATTTGATATTTTTATTAAAATAATTTGTCAGTAAATTGTCTAATTTAGTAAACAATTTATTTGTTATCATTTAAATTTGCCTAATTTTTGATAAAATTTCAATAATAAGAAATCTTTTATTAAAGTTTGAAGCGATTTATGGATATGGTAAAAGTAATTGAGTTGAAACAATCAGTTTTTCAAAACAGCAATGAAAAAGCCGCTTTGTTAAGAAAAAATTGAAAGAAATAAAGTTTTCCTTCTAAATTTAATGTCTCTCCAGGCAGTAGAAAAACAGCAACATATTCTTAGCAAAAAAAAGAACTTCTAAAAGTTTCAACTTTAGATTTAATCATTACTGAAGTTATATCTTTTTGCAATGAATATAAAAAAACATATTTAACAACTAAGAATGGTAAAACATGTCCACACTGCAAAAGTGATAACACATGCTTAGTTATAGGAAGAGATGCTATCATTAAAAATATTGAAATATAGTGGATAATTTATTGATGTTCAATCAAAACGTCAATAGCAATATCAGAATTAACACCAAATACAGAAAAAGTTTTATTTTTGCTCAGTTTTGTTACTCTATATTCTTGTAAATCTGCAAAATAATGAGTAGAAATTGTACCAGTTATACTTTCATCTAACGCAGCTGTAATTATAGATCCAGTGTATTTTTCTTGTTTTGTATATGTGCTATAATTTGTTGAATCTAATTTGTATTTCGTTTCAAAAGTAGATATATAATTAAATTCTTTTGAAAATTCAAGCATCTCCTCTTGTGAAAATAAACAATCATCAAGAAAAAACACAGGTGTTCCTGAATATACCCAATCGGGACTTATTTTAATCTTAGAAAAAGCTTCTGCTACACAAGATATCGATGTCTTACCGATATTTTCTTTTAATTTGATTTCACCTTTTTCAATTTTATAATCTTCTAATGTTGTTACTTTTTTAGAACATGAAAACAATAAAGGCAAAAAACGATAATAAAATTAGAGTTTGTTTTGATTTCATAATTCACCTATTGAATAAACGAACCATCGGTAAAAGCAATGGTAATTGTAGGATCTAGCGTTATATATGAGCTAAAATTAACCCTGCTATTTTTTACTTCAGTATTACCACACCAATAATTATCATATTGCCTCATTGATTTCTTCATATTTATTATTGATAGATTTAGCATTGATATTTTGATTAATTAAATTAAAAGACAACAAAGCAGACATGAGTATGGATAGCATAAATATTCAAATTCTCCTTATATGCAAAAATGATTTTATCATTTCACATTTTTATTGTCAATATATTATACTACATCGGCAAATTTGAAAATTTATTCATCTAATATAATTGCAAATTTAAAATTTATATAGTAATAATACACAATGAAATAGCTATATATTTAATAGTCAAATTTAAATTTATTTATCAATATTTAAATAACTAGACATAACTTTCTTTCTAGTTACTATTCCGATGAATACATTTTTATCATCAACTACAGGAACATAGTTTTGTTCTAGAATAGTTGATACTAAATCAGATATATCTTTGGTTGAACTAACAGCTTTAATATTTCTATTACTTTCAACATCTTTAAGTGAAAGTTTTTCAAATTCATCAAAGTCGGTTCTATTTTTTAGAATATATGAAAGAAAATCACCATATGTGATTGATCTCTCATATACACCTGTTTCTTTATTAATAACAGGAATAGTATTAAATCCATGTGCATTCATTTTCTCTAATGCTTGTCTTATTGTAAAGTCAGAATAAAGATAATCAACCTGTGCTTTAGGAATAAGAAGCATCAATATATTCGTATTTTCCATATAACAATCTCGTAAAAAAATTGATAAAACTATTATAACATTTTGTTATCTTTTTAGCGTTAGTTAATAAGATAATTGTATTTTGTAAGCACTATAATCATCTATATAATTGATAAACCATCTTTATTATTTAGCAATTTTTTTATAAATATAATTTGCTGTATTATACCAAGTGTACTTATTAATTAAATTACTTCTTTCGTCTTGAGTAATTATATGAGGTGTTTTTATAACTTCATCCAAAGAATTAATATCACTGGGATTAAAGTATGTTAAAGTGTCACCATATATTTCATGTAAAACTTCAATGTCAGAGGCAAAAACAACTTTTGTACCCATAGCTATCGCTTCGAGTGGTGGAAGTCCAAACCCTTCATATAAGCTAGGAAAAATAAAGCCCTTTGCGTTTTTATATAGGGAATATAATTCTTCATCTGATACATATCCAAGAAATTCGACATTACTCAATTGTTCATAATCAACATCTGCAAATGCTTTTCCTTTTCCTCCCACAATTTTAAAATACAAATTTGGATGCGTTTTTGCAAACTCTAGTACATATTTAAAATTCTTATTAGCCTCAAGCGAACCAACTGATAAATAAAAAAATGAATTTGGTAAGCTAGTCTCAGCATATTGATGTGCAACTAAGTGATCAACACCACTATATACAGTTGTTACATTGTGAATATGATATGTACTTTCTATTTTTTTCTTTGAGAAATTAGAAACTGTAAAAATATTATTAGCTTTTTTCATATTTATTTTAGTGAATATTTTAAAAAATATACGATAAAAGAAGCTAAATTCTTTTGGCTTTTCCAGCACTCTAATATCATGAACAACAATGTTATTGCCTTTTAACCTGATTGGTGCCAAATTGCACAAATTCAGTAATCCATGTATTCTGTTTTTTTTGCAGTATCTTGGTAGCGTTATTTGTTCCCATAAATATCCAGTAGTTTTGCCTATCTTTTTTATTGTAACATTTTTTATATTCACTTCTTCTATATTTGAAGGACACAAAAGTACAATTTTAATATTATCTTTTTTTGAAATAATTGATATTTTTTTTACAACCTCATTTGCAAAACGTTGAACACCTGTTATTTTTTGAGATAGAAATCTACCATTTATATAAATCGTATCAATCATATATATCTACCTTAATTGCTAATAATTTTATTAACTATTTGTCTTAATTCATCGACGTCATCAGTTTTAATTTGATAAGAACCGAGGCAATTTGCGTTATTACCTGTCTGAACATCAATTTTACTATCGCCAATAAAATAGGATTTAGCTAAATCAATATTAAAATCTTCTTTTGCTTTAAGTAATAAACCAGTTTTTGGTTTTCTACAGTCACAGTCTATTTTTAATTCCTTTATTTCATTTTTAAAGCCACTATCTGGGTGATGTGGGCAATAATAGATTGCATCAATATACGCACCTTCTTTACCAAGCTGTGTTTCTAATTTTTTATGAATCATATCAAGTTCTTCATAAGTACATTCACCTCTTGAAATCACTGGCTGATTTGTGATTACTATTGCTAGATACTTGGAATTATTTATTTTTTTTATTACAGAAGCAACACCATCTAAAATGCTAAAATCCTCAGTATTTTTTATGAAGCCATTATATTTATTTATTGTTCCATCTCTATCTAAAAAAATTGCTTTTTGCATATTAAATAGATTTTTATCCTCATCAATATGATTGTTCAAGTCAATATTTATTGTCTCATATCTATCAGGAGTTCCTGCATCTTTTATATATTCACTTGTTTTATATGCATATACAAAATGATTATTAATAAGTGGTAACATCACTTCTTTTTCAAAATCCAATTTCTTTACTTCTTCAAAATTATTTAAAATTTTAGAAGAGCAAATATAAAGACCAGCATTTACTAAATTTTTATAAAAATAGTTACGTACATTGCCTTTTGAATCTATTCCAATAACTTGATTATTATAATCAGTTAAAATTAAATCAGAATCATATGGATGAGAATTAGGATGAGCAAATAAAGTAATTAATCCTTTTTTATCTTTGTGAAACTGAATAGCTTTATACCAATCAATATTAAAAATAATATCGCCAAAAATAAGAAGAAAATCTTCTTTAATAGTATCTTTTAAATAATATAAAGCTCCACCGGACCCAAGTGGAGATGCTTCTTCAATATAAGATACATTTATTCCTAACTTTTCACCATTCCCAAAATAGTCTTTAATTACATTACCTAAATATCCAATAACTAATATAAAATCTTTAATTCCATATTTTTTTAATTGAAAAATTTGATTTTCTAAAATAGGTCTTCCATTTATTGGGACCATAGGTTTAGGGATGCTGGTATAAATAGATTGTAATCTAGTACCTTTTCCACCAGCCATAATAACTGCTATCATTTTACTTTTTCAATAGCCTCCTTTATGTTGAATTCAAATTGTTCCTTCATACATAAATTTTCAATTCTATTATGTGAATTACTTGAAAATCTTTTATATAAAGAACTGTCATTTAATAACAAATTTATTTTATCAGCGTAGTCTTTACTATCTTGATTTTTAGCTTCAAAACCTGTCACATTATTTAAATTCAAATAATTTACACCTGAACCATCAATTTTAAAAGTTACTGATGGTTTATATAAATACATTGCTTCTGCTAAAGATAATCCAAAAGCTTCATTTTTTGTAATAGATGGAAAAGCGAAAATATAGGCTGCTTTTAAATAGCAACGATAGTCACTATCAGAAATTTTACCTATAAACTCTATATTTTTTATATTAGAAGCTTTGTTCTTTAACACATTAGTCAACTTGCCGTTCCCAGCAATAATTATTTGAGTGTTATTCTGATTAAGATATTTATCAGCTTCTATTAAATACTCAAGACCTTTATATTCAACATGTCTTCCAATAAAAAATATTATTTTTTTATTTTCATATTTTTTATTTATTTTAATAGCCTTTAACTTTTCTTCTTCCGTCAATTTCAACCTTTCAATATCGATCATAGATGGGATAATAGCACATTTATTTTTAAATTTTTTTAGAAATTTTGAACCATCAACATAATTTGGAGAAGTTGCTATTATTGTTTTTGCCCTTTCAAGTAACTTAAAAGTTTGCTTTTCAAACAATTTACCTAGTATTTTTTGTTTTGTTATATCAAGATGATAATACACTATCAATTTAATATTTTTATGTTTAGCAAGCTGTTTCATCAATGCCGTACTTTGTAGTGGATTAGGAAAATGGAAAATAATGACATCCGGTTTGAATAATTTAATTTCTTTTTGTAATATTTTATTGAATGATAAAGAAATAGACTGACTTGCAATTTTAGCAAATGTTGAACATCTTATTATTTTATTACCATCTATGTTGTCAACAACATTTTTATTTAATGTATTGAAACAAATCAGTTCTTGTTTAATATTTTCAAGTTTTTTTAAGACATTCATTACATCTTTAGCTGTTTGCTCTATTCCACCAATGTGTGGATCGAAATAATTTGATATATGCAATACGTTCATAATTATTCTTTAAAGAACTCATTTTCCAGCATCAAACAAATGGCATGATATACTGGCAAATGTAGTTCTTGAATTTGAAAAGTTACGTCTGAAGGAACTCTTATAGTAATGTCAGAAATTCTTGATAATTTACTTTCTTTTCCCCCTGTTAAAGCGATTGTTTTTAATCCTAAAGTTTTGGCTACTTCCGCAGCATATATAACATTTTTTGAACTACCCGAAGTAGAGATTCCTAAAAAGACGTCATTAGATTTGCCATATCCTAGCACTTGTTGAGCAAAACAAACGTCAGGTGCTTGATCATTTGCAAAAGCAGTTGATAACGCTGTATGAGATACAAGTGATATCGCTGGAAGACCATATTGTAAGTTTTGATATAAATATTCAAAATTATTTGAGTTTTCTTTAAGCCTATCAGACAATTCAGGCTTTAATTTTCTAGGCAAAATAAATCCTTTCATCAGTTCCCCGACAATATGTTCACTATCAGCGGCACTTCCACCATTTCCACAAACCAATAATTTTCCGCCGTTTTGATATGACTTTATCAATTCCTCAGTTGCGTTATATACATCATTAAAGCAAATATCCAATACAGGATACCTTTCAATAAGTTCATCCAAATAAAACTTAGAAGTTTCTTTCATTTTCATATCCACCTTTTTAATATATAGTCCAAGCTTGCATTCCATTTTCAACAAACATAACTGATTTAGCTTCACCAACGTCTAAAGAATTTAGTGCTTCAATAAGCTCATATCTTCTTGTAGGCTCACACCAAATCATCATAAACCCACCACCACCAGCACCAGAAATTTTACATGCTTTAGCACCATGCTTCAGTGCAAAATCATATGTTTTTTCAATAGAAGGATTGGAAATCACTGCTGATGTTTGCTTTTTTGCTTCCCATCCTTTTTTTAGAGCCTCTGCAATTGCTTCAAAATTGCCTGTTAAAATTGCTTCTTTCATTTTCTTAGCTTGTTCTTTTAAAGAAAACATACCATCTAAACTATTAGATTTAGAAGAAGAAACACTTTTTATCTGCTCTTCAATAATTTTACCACTATCTCTTGATTTACCTGTGAAATAGATAACTAATGAATTTTCTATTTCATTTTTAATCCATTTTTTTAATCTTAAAGGATTTACAATAACATTATTGTTTCCACTAAATTCCATATAATTAAGACCGCCAAATGTAGCTGCATATTGATCTTGTTTACCACCAGCTAACTTTAGATCTATTCTTTCTATATCGTAAGCCAACTTTGCAACATCGTATTCACCAAGTGGTAAATTTAGCCATTCCATATAAGCCTTTAATAAAGTGACAACCATGGTAGATGAAGTACCAAGGCCAGAGCCTGCTGGTGCATCTGAATATGATGTCATTTTAAATGATAGGGGCTTGTTATCATTAAAATCGTGCACTATTCGATTGTATACTCCGCAATGAAGTGGTAGCCCTTTATCAATAGGCAATTTGGATTTAGAGTCAAAACATAAATGTTCTTTTCTATCTGGTGAAATAAATTCAATTTTGTTATCATCAGTCGGCTCTATTGTACAATAAGAATACATATCAATGGTTGCATTTAATACGATACCACCATATTTATCGCAGAACGGAGATACATCTGTCCCCCCACCAGCTAAACCCAATCTTAAAGGGGCTTTAGATCTAATTATCATAATTTTACCTCTCTTCATAAATATTATATATTGATGTGCACTAATAATAACATAAATTAACTAAATTCAAAATTGATTATGTTTTAATTAAGATATTTTTTTTGCTAAATGTATTAATAAATATTAAATTATCGTTATCGATTTCAAGAAAAGAATACAAAATAGATTTATTTGATAAAAATGCAATAAATAAAATGCCTACTGGAAAATTCATTATAAAACTAGTTATATTTGCCTCAAAAATTCCATAAATCATGAAAGCAAATAATATATTTTTTAAATATATGTTATTCACTTTATAAGCAAAATAAAAAACAATTAAATATAAGCAAATATAAGCTACAAAAACAATCACTCCACCACCATATAACAAATTCAAGAAAAAATTATCAACGATAATAGGTGATGTATCATTTAAAATTCTTACTGAATTAAAATCATTTCCAAACAAGGTAATATGAAAACTATTTATACATAAATTAAAAAGCATTGGCCTTGTAGATAATAATTTATTAAAAAAAACCGTATTCAACTTTAACGCAATAATATACGAAACTCCCAAAAAAATTAATGGTGTTAAAATAAAACAATATTTCATAAAAATAGTTTTACATTTGAGCACTTTAACAATTTCTAGGGCAAAGACAATAGCAACGCAAAGAAAGCCTGTTCTACTATAAGTATATTTAAACAGAATTAAAGCACCAATAAAAAGAACTAATCTGAGAATTTTAGACTTTGAATAAAGTAAAAAACATAACACTATGCAAATATAAAACATAAAAGGCGAATTGTGATGACCAAGTCCAAAATCATATAAATAGTATCCACTTCTTGAAGCTGGTAAAAAACTAGCTTGAATTACATAAAAAGATGATAAAAATATAGACAACGTCAACCCTATACTTAATCCTATTCCAAACCACTTGATGTATTGTCTTATACCACCCTTTTTTGATATAAAATTAAGTGCACCTAAATATAAAAAAAATATATTTAAATTTTTTACAATCAGAGAAATGATTATAGTTAGGATTAAACAAAGCCAAAATTTATAAGAACTAAGAGCACAGAAATTGTTGATGACGAAATAAGCAAATAGCAAAGTCAATATAGTACCAGTATAAACAATTATATAAACATTTTGTTTATTATCATTGTATAAAAGAAAAAATTTAGCCAATAGCAATAGAACAAGAAATATTCCTTCTATTGTGCAGTTTTCATTCTTTTTTTCAATTTTATAAATTTTCATTACTTATAATCTCTCTAAATATTTTTAAATGTGCATCAACCATTTGCTCAATTGTATATAATTTTGCAATCTTTAAAGCATTCATTTGCATTTGAATATAACTATCATCTTTTGTTTCAAATGATGTCATGATAGCATTTAATAATTCCTTCTTATTATTCTTAACCACAAATCCAGTATTCTTATTCTTTATTAATTCTAGTGCACCTAAGGCTCTATCAGTTGAAATTACAGGTAAAGAATAGCTAAGTGCTTCATTAATTACTAAAGCCCAAGCATCTTCATTTGTTGGAAGTATAAAATAATCAGCCAATTTATAATAATCTGACAATGACTCAAAGGGAATAAAATCATAATTAATAACATTATTTAGCTTTCTATCATTAATTATTTTAATGTAATTCTTTGGTAATTTTCCACCAATCAAAAGTAATGTAAAACGATTATCATTAGGAAAAATACTTAAAAGCAAATCTATTCCTTTTCTTTTAATCATTTGCCCTACATATAAATAGATTTTAGACGATGTGTTGATTTTATGTTTTTTACGCAATTCTATTTTTGAATTTGTATCTACAATTGATGGTAATATATTACCATCTGCAATTGAACTAAAAGGGAATAAATAGCATTTATTTGGATTGCCACCATAATATTTAATTGCTTCAATTGATGCACAACCGGTGGTGAGGAAAAAAGAGGAATTTTTAAACATTTTATTTTTTAACTTATACTTGATTTTACTTTCTTTTTTATTTATAAACATTCCATCGATACTCAATCCATATTTCACTTTATGATGTATCATATAATTTGTAGCTATAACATCAGTAAAAGTATGATAATTACCTAGTATGACCAAATCATATTTATTTGATTTTAAATATTTTTTTATTTTAAAGCTAATAGAATTATCTTTTCCTACTGATTTAGCATTTAAATAAATTGATTTGAAATTTGGGGATTTATTATCAACAAAAGATTTATCCCGATATTTAAGATTTTTTTGTTCAAAAATCACTGTAAGATCACAAAGCAATCCTAATTTGTCAAAAAAAGAAGTACGATACTTGCTAGGAATGTTGTTGATAAATAATATTTTCATAAATAAATGTTTAATCCTCATTAAAAGATTATACAAATTATATTATTAATTAGTTATATTAGCAATGACATACCTTACATTTTTATTTAAAAAATGGTATATTTTAATGATGACTACAGAGTTAAAAAAAATAAACCGTGATAGTATCAAAAAAAGTTCAATCTTTAATATAACAATTAAATTAATTACGTATTTGATACCACTAGTTTTATCGCCTTATTTATATAGAACATTATCATTTACAGGCGTTGGAACTTTTGAGTTTCAATATGCATATGTAACATATTTCGCAATGATTACAAGTTTTGGATTTGATACATATGGTACGCGAAGAATATCAACTGCTTCTGATAATATAGATGAACTTTCTAAACGATTTTGGTCAATATTTTCCGCTAAAATCATTTTAGGTTCTTTTTCATTAATAACATATTTTCTAGTTATGCTTTCAGGTTCATTTGGCAAGAGTGATACATTTGCATCTTATTCACTACTATCACTTTTTATTGTATCTGCAATGACAGATATTTCTTTTTTTTATCAAGGAATTGAAAAATTTAAGGGTGTTGCTTTAAGAACAGTTTTTATTAAATTATTAAATTTGATTTTGATATTTATCTTTGTAAAGACTCCCAATGATTATTTAAAATATGTTGCAATTATGGGATGCTCTTATGTTGCTGCCTCAGCTGTTATGTACTTGCCATTAAAAAAATATATTAAATTTCATAATGTAAAGGCTCTTTATATTAAAGAAGAATTAAAAAAATCATCGGTTTTTTTTATTTCAGCATTAGCTATGAATTTATATACTACACTTCAAAAAACAATATTGGGGTTAATGACTAACGAAACACAAGTCGGCTATTATTCATCCGCTATGAAACTTAAAGATGTTATTGTCCAATTATGCTATGGCATTATTACTGTTTATTATTCCAGAATATCGTATTTAGTTTCACAAGATAAAAGGGATGAAACCCTTCAAAAAACATACACTTGTTTTAACGCTATTTTTGATATAGCCCTACCCGCTAGTATTGGCTTGATTTGTGTATCTGATGTTTTTATGCCACTATATTTCGGTAATGATGCTAGCAATGCAGTAAACATGATGATATTTGTTTCACTATCAATACCATTTCTTGCAATGTCTTTGCTAGTTTCAAATGTATATTTGATGCCTTACAATAAGCAAAATAAAGCAAATGTTGCCTATGTTAGTGCTGTATTTATCAATATTTTATTGTCATTTATTTTTATTAAATTCCTTGGTGGTAATGGTGTTGCTATAGCAGCACTTATTTCAGATACTTATATAGCTCTACTATTCGTTCATTTTTCAAAAAATGCAATTAATTATAAAACTATTTTAAATAAATTATCAAAACCATTTCTTTCTTCTCTAATTATGGCTATATGCTATTACTTAGGAAAATTTTTACTGAAAAATAAAATCTCTGATAATAAAGCCATGGTTGTTCTTATTATTTTTTCAATGATACTATATACTACACTGATGATTATATTTAAGGATGACTTTTTATACCATTTGTTCCAAAGTTTGAAAAGTAAAGCTAAATCAATTTTGCATAAAAAAAACTAGACATATTATTTCATTATTTTTGCAAAACATCATCATTGATAAGCAAAGCCTTCTTATATATCTAAATATATTAAGTTATCAATAATGGAGCAAATATAAATTAAATCTAAACTGCTTTTAATAAAACTTTCTTTATTAAATTCCATTTTTAAACGTCTTTTCTTTGCAAGAATTTATAGTTGTTTGCATTTAATATTAAATCACCAAGAAATGGAATAAATGATACAATTAAGGTAACTATCAAACAAGAAAGAAAACTGCAGCAAAACACACACATAAAATAATAGACACCTGTTAGATGAATACATTTTAAATATATGAAAATAAATATAATATGATACAGATACATTCCATAACAAATGTTTGAAAATATTCTAAGTAATTTGTTTTCTCTTTTATTAATAAAAATACAGTATATGCCAAAAAACAATAAAAAAGCTGCTGGTGGAATATATAAAGAATTATACCAATATGTAGAGTGATATATTTTAATCTGATTTAATATTAAAATTAAATAAAGAATTGAAAAAAAGATTAGATTAATAAAGCCTAAACAAACAATTTGCCTTTGATGCAATATTTGTTGAATTTTTTTATCTATCACATAAATAATATATCCCAGAAATAAATATAGAAGGTAGCCAATACCAAAATCTTCAAAAATATCATTTATAAAGTACATATAATAAATACTCAACATGATAATTAAAATGAGATAGCAAGGAATTTTCTTTATTCCTACTGACAAAATTGGCAAAATCATATACAAGCCTATTACAAAATAAACATACCATGACGAATATAATGCGCCATTTGTTTTGGTTAAAAAAAATAGTTCTTTTATAAGTAATAAGTAGTAATCTTTATAACCACCTCCTAAAAATGATGGCTTCAAAAGGAAATTTATAATTATTGCTATTTGAAATGAAATAACAATATGTAATACATTTTTTAGATAAAATTTTTTAATACTTTCCCTGCTCCATTCTCTAGGAAGAAACAAAAAACCAGTAACCATTATGAACATAGGGACAGCAATCTTCGTTAAAGGCTGAAGTGAAATAGCAAAATTTAAAAGTTTCTCAGTATGCTCAACGTCTAGAATTGTTTTATCAATACAATGGCATAATACAACTAGAATCATAGAAAAAATACGAATTACATCTAAATTTGCATATCTATCTTTTGCTCTTTTTTCACAACTAATGCTCATATTAATCCGTAACTTTTAATTTAATTATTTTTTTGTTTAGCAAGATAAACAAGTCTTTCTTCTTCTTGTTTATGAATCTTATTAAAATTCTTTTGCTGCTTTTCAATAAATTTAAAATCATTGAAATAATTTAAATCTAATCTTCTTCTTACAACATTTAAAGTTTTTGAAGCTTCTTCTCTTGCTTTTAATGAATTAGATTCCAATTTTTTATAAATAGAAGCTATATCTTTTTCAAGTTCATGTCTTTTCTTTCTTATTGGATCTAAAGTATTGTTGATGACTTTAGCTAAAAATTGTTTGACCTCAACATCACCAACTCCACCTTTTTGATATGCTTTCTTTAATTCATCTAAACTTTTATATTTAGAATAATACATCTTAAAATCTTCATCTTTTGATAGAGCCTCTAAATATATAAAAACAGGATTATTATCAGTATGACCAGGATCCTCTACTTTTAAATGAGTAGGATCTGTAAACATAGTTTTAACTTTATCATTGACTGTTTTTTCATCATCAGATAAATAAATGCAATTATTCAAAGATTTAGACATCTTACTTTTACCATCTATTCCAGGAAGTCTTAAACAAGATGAATTTTCAGGTAATAAAATTTTAACTGGCTTAAATGTTTCACCATATAAGAAATTAAACTTTCTTGCAATTTCATTAGTTTGTTCTATCATTGGTTCTTGATCTTCGCCTGCTGGAACAATAGTTGCATTAAAAGCTAAAATATCACTGGCTTGACTGACTGGATAATTTAAAAAACCAGCTGGAATAGAATCATTAAATCCACGTTGTTTAATTTCATTTTTGACAGTTGGATTCCTTTCTAGTCTACTTAAAGTCACAAGATCTAAAAAGTAACTAGTGAGTTCAAAAAGCTCTGGAACTTGAGATTGAACAAAATAGATGCATTTATCCATATCAAGTCCACAAGCTAAATTATCTAAAGCAACTTCAATTATATTGTCTTTAATTTTAGTAGGATTTCCATAATTATCAGTCAAAGCTTGAGTATCAGCAATCATTACATAATACTTATCAAATGCATTTTGATTTTGAAGCTCAACTCTTCTTTTTATAGCACCAACATAATGTCCTAAATGTAACTTACCGGTCGGTCTATCACCAGTAAGCATTATTTCTTTCTCTTCTTCCATAATCTGCCTTCGTTTTTAAATTAAATCCTTTAAGTAAGGATTATTTTCTTTTTCATTTTTCAAATTAGTTATCTCACCATGTCCTGGATAGATAGCTAACCATTCATTTAAATTAATCAATTTTTTTAGCGAATCATTTGTAAGCGATGGCTTGGAAGCAGCTAAATCTGTTCTTCCAATTCCACCTTTAAATAGAGTATCGCCTGTAAAAATAGCGTTCTCATCTTCTAAAAGATAGCAAACACTGCCTTTTGTATGAAAAGGGGTATGAATGACTTTAATTTTATGTCCACTTATTTCTAAATCTTCATTATCTTTAATAACAACAGGATTGATATTTACTTTTACTTGATGCCCCATCATTTGGGAAGCATTTAATATTGGATTAGTTAATAATTCAACATCATCTCCATGAATATAAACTGGGATATCATATTTAAACATTTTTAAAAAAGAAGTCACACCTTTTATATGATCAAAATGACCATGTGTTAATAAAATACCTAAACACTTACTATGATGTGAAGTTACATATTCATATATCTTCTTATCAGTAGAACCTAAATCGATTATTAAGCAGCCCTCATTTATCTTCCCAACAATATAAGTATTGCTTGCTAGTTCGCTGCTATTATTAAATTCAAAAATTTTAACCATAACTAATTATTAATTATAACCTATAAGTTAATTTTTAACAAATTATTAATAGATGATAATTGCCGCTTTTTATATTTTTTAACACTTCTTTAAATATATAAAATGGTTTATTTATAAGATTACCATTTATGTGTTAAAATATTCATAACTATGGAGGATTATTATATGAATAAGAATAAGAAAATTTTAGTTTCTATTTTTTTATCTTTGACTATGTTTACATCATGTAATCATAAAATGATTGATGGTGCTCTTACTCCTATAAGTATTCCTGAAAATGGTGTTATTATTGATGATTTAAAAGAATTTAAAAGTCTTGTTTTGAATAATTCTAAATCTATTGAAGCAAAAGATTCTTTAGGGTTCTCTTCAAATGATGGTTATTTTAAATTTACTGGCTCTTTATCTGTTGGTAACATCAAAGCTTCAAATATATATCAGCTTAATATATCCAATATAAAAACAGATTATAAAATAGTTGGATTAAGCAGTAACAACCTAGATGATTTAAAGGCTAGTGTTTCTATTTCATATGACTTAGAATTCGCTAATAATATGAAGGAATTAAATAATTTATTGCCCAATTTAAATCTTCCGTCTACTTCTATTTCAAAATCATCATTTACAGCCAACTATTATCTTTTAAGCAACAATGTATATGCAGATTTAACAGGTTCAAAAAAAGTTATAGATTTATATTCCGAAATAAACAACTCATTGTTTACAAAGCAACTAACAGCTTCAAATTACTATAAATTTTCATATTCACTTCCTGACCTATCAAATTCGAACGAAAATCCTAACTTAATTAAATTTATTGACTCGATTTTTAATCAAAATTCAAAATTAAATAAATATTTAAATGAAAACTATAAATTAGAAAATAGAACTCATGGTGATAATGTTTATTCAATAACAGCAAAGGAAACAGTAGATACGTATACTAAAAATGTTAAAGCTTTGTTTAATAAGACAAAATATAATGATTATTTTAAAAATTTTACTATCAATAATAATCAGGCAGTTGATTTAAAAAGGATTGTGTTTGTTGCTGATAATAATGGTCCTAAATACTTAGGTGCTACTTCTTATATCGATGCAAGTTTTAACATTCAAACTCCTATGGACAAAGGTGCAAATCAAACTGTAACTTTAGGATATGTTAAAGATTCCTTTAATCTTTTAAATAGAGATGATACTGTCAATTTAAAAGAATTCACTGATGATAAAAATAGCTATCATCAAATAGTTTTAAATAATGAGTAATTAAGTTTAGGTTGTTTTATAATTATTTAGTATAATTATATGGTTAAAATTATTGAGGTATATAATATGGCTAATGAAGAATATGTAATGAAAGATGAAAAGAAAAGTAAGGATACTGGTTTAATTCTCATTCTTTTCTTTTTAGGTTGGTTAGGAATTGATAAGTTTTATTATGCTAAAAGCTTTAAATTAGCTTGGAAGTTTGCTTTAGTAAAGCTAGCTTATAACATTATCTTCTTAGGAATCATCTGGAATATATATGACATTGTCAAAGCATTCCAAGGAAAATATGAATTTGATGCAAGAGAATACTTTGCATAATTTAACATCATTTAATTTTTATTTGTTACAATATAAGTAGGAGGATTTAATTTATGGATATTAAATTTTTTAAAAACAAAAACACAGGTGAATTCAGAATGGTCATGAAAAACATTGCTGATCCTGATTGGGTTGAATTAAAGGCTAATTCAACTGATGCCGCTGTTGAAAAACATGTGCCTGTAGTCGAAGAATCAGGTGATAAAGTGATTGTAACAGTAGGTTCAGTTTTACATCCAATGACTGAAGAGCACTTCATTTCTCATATTATCTTAGTTACTGATAGGGAAAGTCTAATGCACAATCTAAAACCAAATGATGAGCCTAAAGCAACATTTACCTTAGCACAAGGTGAAAAAGTTGTAGCTGCTTATGCATACTGCAACTTGCATGGACTCTGGGTTAAAAACGTTTAATAATTAACACTGCCATAACGGCAGTGTTTTTTATAGCATCAATGAAACATTGTCATCTTTGATGGTGATGATTTTCTTTTGATTCAACATAAAAATAGCTTCTTTAAATCTTAGTGAAAAATTAGGATCGTTTTTTTCGTAGCCTAAAAGATCAGCAAATATTGCCCCTAATTCATCTACATCAAAGTATTTAAATGAAGAAACAAATTCTTTGATTCCTTGCATAAATTCAACAGTTGATAAATCTTCTATTTTTCTAGTTTCTTTATTAGACTTTCTAAATTTAATCATTCCTTTAGAAACATCCATATAGAAGCCATCTTTTTCAATGATGATCCCTATATTATTTTTCATATAATCAATATATCTATTCAAATCAGAATTGTTAATTTCTCTAACAATTTCTTTTTTAACTGGTTGCAAAAAGTTGAAAACTTCATCATATTTATTATCATTTAACATTTTTTCAATTTCTTCTCTTGATTTATATTCATCAAATGAAGAAATGATTTGTTTAATTTCTTTTTGATATTTTTCATCATTTGCTTCATATTTACATGTTTTTTTCTTTAAAAGATAATTTCTATACATTTCATCTATAGTATCTATTTGATCATCAATAACAAAAAATTCTTTTAATGGATTTAATATAAAATTAATAGTATCCATATAGAAGATAGGAAGTGAATAAGTTCTTATTAAAAATTTAGGAAGAGATGAATATATCTCATTTTTATTATTTCCAGATATGAATATATCCGGTAGAAGTGCAATTCTGCTTAGTGGTTCATTTATATTTTCAATAATCAATGGAAATATGGGATTTTTAATAACGAGTTTATAATCTCTTTTTTTCAGCTCTTTTTCTAGTAATTTTATAAATGATTTAGGAATTGATCTTATATTGAACGAATTTAAATAAAGCAATGATGGATCAACTACATACTCAGGATATATTGAGAGTCTTTGGTCAATATAATTCTTTTTAGATATAAATAATGCGTCTGTTGCAATCCTTAATGATGAAAAAATTTCATAGTCGTCAAATTCATATGAGTCCACAATTATAGCATGCTTATATTGGTTTGTATTTACATAAGGAAGGAGCTCAGTTTTAAGGATTGTTACTGGAAATCTTACTGGTATAACATCTTTTAGAATATTGATTTCTGACAAATCAAAATCCAAATTATTTTCTCTAATTTTTTCTAATTTAGAAAGATATTCTTTTTGTTTGATAGTGTCTTTAACAATGCTAAAATACTTGTCCTGTTTCAGCCTGTCAAAATTGTTAACACTAGTAAGTAAAGCAAAGATTAAATCGCATTTTAAATTAGCAAATAAGCTCTGTTGATTTTTATATTTCATGCTTTTTAACCTTTGATAGCTTCTAATAAGTGACGTGAAATAATAATATTCAAAAGCATTTAAACTTTTGTTACTATCAACTATTTTTTTTACTTCTTCCTGCAAAACCATTGATGATTTATTTAAATTAGATAGAAACAATGAGTATTGATAAAATTCATCATACTTGCCATGCAATCTATTATAAAAATGTTCTTGTATATCAGAAAAATTGGCTGTTAAAAATTGCATATTATCATCCAAAAAATATCCAATATACAAATTTATTTTATTTTTTATTTCTTTATATAAGTCGACCAATCTTAAACAATTTTCATAGATTTCCTTACTATAAGCATAATCTTTAAAAGCTTTTTTAATTACTTTATTATCCAAATTAAAATAATCATATTTTCTTCTCATTTTATTAAATGAAACAATATATTTTATATTTGATTCAATTTCCATAACTCCATTCATATTTGATATAGATTCACCATAATCTTTTATATAATCAGGGAGTTTTTCATCTAATTCTTTTTTACTATTCAGATAACTTCTAAGTATTTTAATTAATACTTCAGCATCTGTTTTTTTACATTTTCGTTTAACTATTTTTTTTAATTGTTCTAATGCTTGAATTCTTTTGCTCCCTTTTAGATCATAATTTAAAAGCAATTCTTGTATATTGTAATTAAATATTTTTCTTTTAAATATGTTCTTGACTACAAGGGTTGATGAAGAAACGTTTTTAAACATTCGTTTTAAATCAATGAAACTTTCTTGATTTTCTTCAGTGATTGTCGCCTCAAAATATTTTTTAGGAAATCCATTATATTTACTTATAAGTTCTATCATTTCAACATATAGTTCAAAAGACTCAAACGAAGTTATCTCTTTATCATCAAGTGATTTTATATTCATCTTCATAAGAAAATCATTAAATAATTTTAACTTATCAATTATTTGAACCATAGTTATCATCATAAGGTCATAGTTTTGCCTTTTACCAGTTGATGTCAGACCATAAAAAACATTGCTTTTTATATTTTCAATATTAATTTTATCTAGTTTGTATATTTCTTTATTAAAATTAATATCGTTATATAAATCTTCAATTGTGTATTTAGATGTATCAAATGTATCAACTGAATTTATACTGCCATGTATAACAATATTCATCAAAAAATTGATCTCTTCTTCTTTTAAACTAAAAGGGAAACTACCTATGTTATCATTTGTTAAAGCAGCAACTTTATTTTTAGTTATGACATATTTTTGAAACTCAACCTTTCTTTCATTATAAAAATGAGTTGTTAATTCTTTATTTATAGTAGTAAGCATTTCTTTCTTACTATATTTACTTCCACTATAGACAATCTGTGATAAATACTTTTTTTTAAATAATTCTAATAATTTATTATAGTTTTTATCATCTTTTACAATAAATAAGACATTTTCCCTTCTTGATAAAATCTGATCTAAATATTGAATTATATAATCATTTAAAAGAGCACTATCTTGTGTTGATACTCTAATTGCTTTGTTTTGCTTTATCGATTCGTATGTTTTTAAATATAAGGAGAATGGTTTACCATCTTCATTTAAAATGTTATCAGCTGGTATTGTTTTAAAAAAATCAATCAATTTCTTATCAGTACTTTTTCCCTCAATTGCTTCTTTTAAATAGTTAAATAGCGAAGTTAGGTAAGGAAGAGATTTATCAAAAAAAGCAATGCCAGTTATAACTTTGAAATGATTATCAACATCTATTAATTTAATAGCTGATGTTATTTTAAAATATAGTTCTTGAGGATCATTGTTTTCATATATGTAGTCAACTGATATATTGTGGTTTCCTAAAATGCTTACAATATATGGATTAATAATTAAAATTTTTTCATTCCGACGTATATATTTTTTATCTGAAACAGTTAATACTCTAGTTTGATAGAAGAATAATGGATAGTACTCATTATCATATAAGATAAACACATTAGAAAAAAAATGATTTATCTTATATTGTTCTTCAATTAAAACTAAACTACTTCTAAATATTTTTTCAACTTTTTCCATTTCAAAAGGCATTATTTTTTCATTGCTATCGATTATCAGTTCTTCTTTTATTTTATTATATGTTTCAAGAAGGGAAATATGAAAAAGTTCATTCATATGATAATTTTAACATAGTAATTTAAATAATTTTACTTATTTATATTTGCAAAATTAATATATATATGGTATATTAGATATATAAGGAGGTGAAATTATGGAATCAAATTTTGATGGTGGATTGCTTCAACTCATCGGTTATCGTATCCTTGGTTTCCTTGTCACCGTTTTAACAATTGGCATTTGCTATCCATGGGCTGTTTGCATGGTTAAAAATTGGGAAGTTAAGCACACAACAATAGATGGCAAAAGGTTAGTTTTTGATGGTCATGCAGTTCAACTATTTGGACATTATATCAAATGGTTCTTACTTACTATCATCACCATTGGTATCTATTCATTATGGATTGGAATCAAGATGAAAAAATGGGTTACCAAGCATACTCATTTTGAAAAATAGTATCTTTACTTTTTATTAAACTATTCATAACTTTAATTAAACGTATTAGTTTAAAAAAATGCTAGTCAATGACTAGCATTTTTTATTACTTCTTGGCTGCGACTTTCTTACGGAACTTAGCAACTCTACCAGTATCGGCGGAGAAATTTAATTTTCCAGTATAGAAAGAGTGGCATTTTGAACAAGTATCAACTTTAATTTCACTAGCAGTAGAACCAGTTTCAAATGTATTACCGCAAGTCATGCAAGTGACTTTGATACGATGATACTCTGGATGAATACCTTTTTTCATTTCTTATACTCCCTTCAGCACTAAACACGAGAAAAATCGTAAATAGGCGTATAAAGTATATCATAAGTTTGTTTTTTTGCAAGAAATATTTATCTATAATATATACTTGTAAAAGTCAAAAAAATTTTTATAATATTAAGAATTTAGGAGATATAACACATGGAAAATTTGATTGTAGCTACTAATTTAAACAAAACATTTGATAATGGTGGTGTTAAAACTGTCGCTGTTAACAATATCTCATTCAATATAAAAAAAGGTGAATTTGCCATCATCTTAGGTCCATCTGGTGCTGGTAAAACAACCATATTAAATCTTTTAGGCGGCATGGATAAAGTTACAAGTGGTTCTCTTATTGTAAATGGGCAAAATGTTTCCAAAATGAATGATAAGGCACTTACAAATTATCGTAGAACTGAGATTGGCTTTGTGTTTCAATTTTATAATTTGATGCCTAATTTGACAGCACTTGAAAATGTGGAGCTTGCTACTGAAGTTTCTAAAAAGCACCTCAATCCAAAAGAAGTTTTAAAAGCTGTTGGGCTTGGTGATAAATTTAATAATTTTCCAGCTCAATTATCAGGTGGTCAGCAACAAAGAGTTGCTATAGCACGTGCTCTTGCTAAAAATCCATCTCTTCTTTTATGTGATGAACCTACAGGTGCATTGGATTCTGAAACTGGAAAAAATATTTTAAAACTTCTTAAAGATATATCACAAAAAGAAAAAATGACAGTTTTAATAGTTACACATAATTCTAATTTAGCTGAAATAGGCACTCTGGTTATTAAATTAAAGAATGGAACTATTCATGATTGCAAAACTAATGAAAATCCAAAGGCAATTGATGATATTGAGTGGTGATATATGACTTTATTTAAACACATCTTTCGAACTATTAAGAATAATCTATATAGATACCTTGCTTTGATTTTTATCACGCTTGTTGGTGTCTGCTTTGTTTCAGGAATCGGCGGTATAGCTGACAAAGTTAGAAATACGATATCTGAAGAAATGCTACAACAAAATTTTGCTGACGCTATTTTAAAAAGCAAAAAGTCAGAATTGTCTTCTTTAGGATTTTCAAAGGATGAACAAGATAAAATAAAAGCAATAGATGATTTCTCATCTACTGTCTTTTTTACTTCTTTTGAAACTACTAATAAAGAACTTTCTAACACTATTGACATAAATCCTCAAGTAAAAATTGAACTCAAAAATTTTAATATTTCAATATCTGATAAAGATAAAGAGAATATTATTGGTAAATACTATTCTTATCCTTTTGATAGTAATATTAATAACCTAAAGCTTATTGATGGGCGTTTCCCTAAAAGTGATGATGAAGTTGTTGTTGAACGTTCATCACTGACAGTCAAGGAATATAAGATTGGTGACATCATCAATTTCAAATTTAATATAACTGGAAATATGTCCACTCCTTTTAGTAGTGAAACGCAATCTATATCTTTTAAAAATAAAATAACCGAATATAAAGTTGTAGGCATTGTTCAAAACCCATTGATGTATTCTAAAAACGGTGATGAAAAAATGCCTGAAACTTTCACCGAAGGAGAATATGTATCAAGTGGTGAATTTTTAGAAACTATTATGTATGCTAAAGAAAGCAGCGACCCACTACCATATTTTACAAATCCATTAGATTCATCATCTATTTCAATATTTGATAAAGATTTAAAAACTGATTGTTTTGTTAAATTTAAAAACACTATCTCTTTATATCCTTATACTAAAGAATATAAAAGTAAAATTGATGATAACATAAAAAAACTAACACAAATTGATATTTTAAATGAGGATAACGTTGTATTTATTGACTACAGCAAAAATAAGTCATATCAAATGCTTGATCGAATAACTGAAAAGATTGATATTATCGTGGCCATTTTCCCAGTTTTATTTATCCTTGTTGTCTTGCTTGTAACTAGCAATAATTTAACCAAGATGATCTCAGATGATAGATCGACTATTGGGTGTTTAAAATCACTTGGTTATAGTAATTCAAAAATAGTCTTTAAATATATATTCTTCTCATTTACATCTATTTTTATTGGTGCAGTTTCTGGCTTATTAATAGGAATGTACACGGTGCCTGATGTTTTCTTACCTGCTTTTACTTCAATGCTATTTTTTACAGCTAAATCTAGTAAAATCAGTTACATGCTCGGTTTAATATCTGCTATTGCCATTCTAATTGTCACTCAACTTTTTGTCTTCTTAATAGCTTTGAAAAATGTTAAAGAAGTGCCCGCTTCTTTATTAAGACCTAAAGCACCAAAACCTGGCAAAAAGATTTTCCTTGAAAAAATACCAGCTATATGGAGCAAATTAAAATTTAAAACAAAGTCTTGCTTTAGAAATATATTTAGATATAAAGGCAGACTATTAATGACCATTTTCTCAACTGCTTTATCAACTTCTTTAGTATTAGGCGGATTTGGTTTATGGAATGTCTCTAAAGGCGGAATCAATATCAAAAGTGGTTTCACAATCGATACTGGTGATACTATCATTTATGTATCTCTTATTGTTCTTGCTTTTGCAATGCTACTTTCAATACTTGTTCTATACAACATAATCAATATGAATATTGATGAAAGAAGAAAAGAAATTGCTACCTTAAAAGTTTTAGGATATCGCAATAAGGAAGTCTACAGCTATATTTTTAAAGATGTTGTCATTATGGCAAGTGTTGGTATAACTTTGGGTTTACCTCTTGGTGTTTTATTATTATGGTTTATCTTCCATTCATTAGGATTTGGAAGCTTAGCTGAAGTTGAATGGTATACATATGTCGCCTCTTTTGCAATATCATTTGCTTTTATATTCATTGTCTTTTTAATGGTTGTCAAAAAGATGAAAAATATTAATATGAGTGATTCCTTGCAATCACGTGAATAAAATAATAATTTATATTTATTTACAAACCACATAACATTTTAATATAATATGTTAGTCTTGACTAACATATTATGAAATTAGAAAGAAAGAAAATGTCGGCTTCTAAAATGAAGCATGAAAGTTTTATCGTTGATCAGATGATTCTTTTATATTGCAAAAAGAAGCATAAAAGCAAATCTTTATGCTCTGATTGCCTAGAATTATCTAATTATTGTCATAAAAGATTATCTTGTTGTCCATGGGGTGATAACAAGCCTTTTTGTAGCAATTGTCCTATTCACTGCTATGATAAACTTCATCGTTACAAAATAAGAGAAGTTATGAGATTTTCAGGCCCGAGGGTGATATTTTATCATCCTGTTTTAGCATGTAAGCACCTGATTGAAACGAACAAAGAAAGGAAAAGATTAAAGAAAGAGGTGGACAATGGAAAATAGAAACAAAATAGTTAAAAGTAAAATAATCCGCATTATATTTATAGTCATCGGCTCTATTTCACTTGTTTTAGGAACCATAGGTATATTTCTTCCTATTATTCCAACTGTCCCTTTTTATCTTTTATCAGCTTTCTTGTTTGTAAGAAGCAGTGAAAGATTCGCTAATTGGTTTTTAAATTCTAAACTTTATAAAAATCATATGGGGACTTTTGCAAACCATAGAGTAATGACAATATATGGCGAGTTAATTTTATTAACTCTTGTCTCAGCTATGTTACTAACTTCTTTATGGTTTATTAATAAATTAGCTATGAGCATTGTTTTCTCCGTTCTTATTTTCTGTAAATATGCTTATTTTGTCTTTAAAGTCACACCTATTAGTAGAAAAGAATATATGTCAATAAAAAAACAAGATGAAATAAATAAACAAATAGAGGCTAAAAATGATTGATAAAGATTTATTAAGATATACAAAAGGGAAAAATTATTATCTGATTTTCATAACCTTATTATCTTTCTTGCTTTTAATAGTCAGTGTCTCTTCTTCTTTTTTACTTTCATCTAGCATTGATTTGTTTATAAAAAATGACAATAGGGCTTATATTTATCTTTTTTCAAGTTTTGCGTTAGTTGTGCTTTTTATTATTTTCTATGTTCTAAAAGGAAAGTTAGCTGACAATTTAGCTAATTATGTATCTTCTAAAATAAGAGATGATATTTTTAATAAATATGTTCTTCTTGAAGGAAGAAGTAAGCTAACAACCAGTGAAATATCTCAGCTTTCAAGTGAAGGCGTTGAACAATTGCGTTTATATTATTCTTCTTATCTTCCTTCTTTTTTCTATTCAATGTTAGCTCCTATTTCCTTATTTGTTTTGTTTTGCTTTTTTGATTATAAAGTTGCCATTATATATCTTGTTTGCGTCCCTTTAATTCCGATATCTATCATCTTAGTTTCTAAATGGGCTAAGAAATTATTTAGTACTTATTGGGATAAGTATTTATCATTAGGCAGCCACTACTTAGATTCAGTATCTGGTATGAAAGAACTGCTTATTTTTAGTTATGATAATAGAATGCAAGAAGAAATGAAAAAGAGCAGTGAAGAGTTTAGAAGAATAACTATGAAAGTATTAGTTATGCAATTATTTTCAACTACCATCATGGATTTAGTTGCTTATGGTGGAGCAGCAGTTGGCATAACTTTGACTCTACTATCTTTTAAAGATAATAGCATCTCATTAGTTTTAACTATCTTTATGATTTTAGTTGGTGCTGAATTCTTTCTTCCTTTAAGAGCACTTGGATCATCTTTTCATATTGCAATGAATGGTGCAACAGCAGGAAAGAAAGTTATTTCATTATTGAATGAAGAAGAAGTCAAAGATGGAGATGTTAAATTAGATACTATAAGCAGAATAGAAGTATCAGATTTATCTTTCAGATATGAAGACGCTGATACTAATGTCTTTTTAAAAAATATTAATATGACATTTGAAAAAGGATTCACATCAATTTTAGGAAATTCAGGATGTGGAAAAAGCACACTAGCTAATATTTTAGCTACTAATATAAAAGGTTATAGTGGTAGTATCAAAATTGATGGCAAAGAATTAAATACACTCAATCGATATGAATATAGAAAACACATTTGTTATATTTCGACTGATACCTATTTACTAAATAAGAGTGTTAGAGAATCTTTTAAATTCTACAACAAAAATCTAAATGAAGAAGAAATGCTTTCATTTTTAGATGAAGTTTCTTTAAAAGAAAGAATAATCTTGCAAGGTGGACTTGATTACATTTTTAAAACCGATTATGAACAGCTATCAGGTGGAGAAAAACAGCGTCTTATTTTAGCTTATTATCTTTCAGTAAATAAAGAAATAATGATTTTTGATGAAACTACATCAAATATTGATAAGGAGAGTGAAAAAATAATTGTTGATGCTATAAAAAGACTATCTAAAAATAAAATTATTATTTTCATATCGCATCGATATAAAAATGCATTACATGCAGATAAAATTTATAAGTTCGATAATGAAAATGGAGGTCTCATTTATGGAGCTCCATCTAATCTATTAATTGAAAATCCTGATTTTAAAAATCAAATTGAAGTCGAAAATAGATGGGAGGAAATAATATGAAGAAAATGAATACTTTCTCTCTGATTAAATATATGTTGGGTTTGATTAAAGATAAAATATATTTAATTATTTTTGCTGTGCTTTGCGGATGCATTGGTTATCTTCTTAGTATATCAATCACTTTCTTTGCAGGGCTAACTATTCTAAAAATACTAGATGTTGATATTTTAAATATTGATTTAAATATATTGATTACCATCATTTTACTTTCTGGTTTTATGAGAGGCTTTTTAAGATATGTTGAGCAATATTTAAATCATTATATGGCTTTTACACTTCTTGCCTTGGTAAGAAATAATATTTTCTCTTCTCTTAGAAAGCAAGGTAGTAAAATCTTTGAAGAAAGCAGCATGGGTGAAATATTAACTATTTTGCAGTCTGATACTGAATCACTTGAAGTATTTTATGCTCACACTATTACTCCATTATTTATTGCTATATTAACTGAAACTGTTGTTCTCATTTTATTTGGTGTAATTATAAGCTACTTCTTCTCACTATTTGCTTTAATTTCATATTTAATGCTTGGATTATTGATTCCTATTTTATTTTATATTTGTAATAAAAAGCTCGGTATCAAGTATCGAAAAGAATTGTCAAATAATGAAAATAACTATTTAAGTTCCTTTAATGAAATTTATGAAATTCTTTTCTTCCAGCACGAAAAAGAAACTATTTCTAATCTTAAAAATTCAACTCTACAATTGAACAAACTAAATTCTTCTTTAAATAATAAAGCTTTAATTTTTACATCTATTTCAAACTCAATTATCATGGTTTCTAATATTTTGATTATATTGATAGGTAGTGTTTTAATTAAAAATAGTGATATAAATTCATATCTTTTAATTCTTTCTTATATGATGCTTGCTACTTCTTTTGGCCCTGTTGTTGCATTAAGTAATCTTCCAAGCAATTTAACAATGTCATTTGCATCAGCTAGAAGAATCTATAATATTGAGCATGCTGAAATTAAATTTAAAGATGGAAATAGAGATTTTGATTTTGATAATTTAGAAATTAAAAATTTATCTTTCTCATATGATGGAACAAATAAAGTTTTAAAAGATATAAATTTATCTATTAAAAAAGGAATGATTATTGCACTAGATGGTAAAAGTGGAGCTGGTAAATCAACTTTATTAAAGCTGCTTTTACATTTTGAAAAAGCTAATGATGGTTTTATCACTTATAACGGTATAAATATTAATGACTTATCAAGGGACTCAATTTCTAAAAACATCACTCTTTTTTCACAATCAACATATCTATTTAAAAACACTATCAGATACAATATGTTAATTGCAAAGCCTGATGCAAATGATGAAGAAATATATGACGCTTTAAAAAAGGCTCAAATCTATGATAAAGTTATGTCACTTGATAAAAAACTAGATACCATCATAAATGATGATATGTCAAACTTCTCAACTGGTGAAAAGCAACGTTTAGGTTTGGCTAGAGTTTTTCTTCATAATAGTAAACTACTTCTTTTAGATGAGATAACTAGCAACGTCGATGCATATAATGAATCCTTAATTTTAAAACAATTGCTTTTAGAAAAGAAAGACAAAGCTATAATTATTATTTCTCATAAAAAAACTAGCTTATCGATAGCTGATAAAATATATAAATTAGAGGATGGTGTCTTATGTTCTTAATTGATTTTAGCGATCATAGAGTTATTGCGTTAACTGTTTGTCTAAGCATCGCTACTTTTTCTTTTATAGTTATTTTAATTAGATTTATTGTACATAATAAAAAACACAAAGATGATGATATTAGCAATAAAGAGTAGTTATATCAATTCGTTTTTTTATTATTTTTGCTACTTAATTAAAGCCCTGCTTTGCTTATTAATTTTATTTGATATTAATATGCTTATTAATTTATAATATTTGTGTGATTTTAAATCCTTTGCATTTAGAAAATTATATGAATTTACCTTTTTTAGCTACTGAAACTAATCAAACACCTATGTATTTATGTATTCTTCTGCTTTTAGGTGGATTGGGTGGACTTCTTATTGGTATGAAAATGCTACAAGAATCTACTGAGAGATTAGCTACTGGTGGATTAAAAAAATTATTTACAAAAACTGCTAATAGTAAACTCGCTGGTGTTGGAATTGGTACACTTGCAACAATGATTATGCAATCATCTGGTGCAACCACTATCATGGTTGTTGGCTTTGTTAATGCTGGGGTTATGAGTTTAACTCAAGCAACCTGTTATATCATGGGTGCCAATATCGGTACTACCATAACTGCTCAACTTGTCGCTTTAGGTGGGCTTTCTTCATCATCTTTCCCACTGACTCAAATATTAATATCCTTTACATTTATTGGTGCTTTTGTTCAAATGTTATTTAAAAAGAAGTTTCCTAAAATTGCTGAGGCCGGTAATTTTATAGCTGGCTTAGGTCTCATCTTTTTAGGATTAGACGTGATGACAACTAATATGAAAGCTATCTTTTTAAATGACGCTATTAAAAATGCTTTGACCACCATTTCTAATCCTTTTCTTCTTCTTGCGATCGGCGTTATTTTAACTATTATTGCTCAATCATCAAGTGCTGTTACTTCTATTCTTTTAGCTGTTGCTATTTCTGGAGCAATGATTGGTGGCAGTGGAAATGGAATTTTATATGTTATTTTAGGAACTAACATCGGTTCATGTTCAACGGCTATTTTATCAGCTATTGGTTCAACAACCAATGGTAAAAGAACGGCTGTCATTCACCTTTTATTTAATCTATTTGGTTCCATCATTTTCTTTATAATGTTATATTTTTGGAAAGACTTTATGGATATGACTTTTGTAAAGCTTTTTTCAGAATCAACTGCAACTCAGATTGCAATGTTCCACACATTCTTTAATGTCACTTGTACCATTATTTTCTTACCATTTACAAAAGTATTTGTTTTCCTTTCTAAAAAACTCATTCCTGAAAGAAAAGCAGATGTTAAAAATAAAAAATACAAACTCGTTAAAAATCTATTGCCACTTTCTGAGAATATGTATCAGGGAAGTGATTTCTTAGATGCCAGACTTCTTCAAACTCCCGAAGTAGCATTAGAGCAAGCTATCAAGTTTTATCATGCAATGGCAAGTTCAGCAATGGCTGATTTAAAACTAAGCATTAGAGGATTTACTGAAAAGAACAAAAATTTATCTGAAGATGTCACTAAAATTGAAATGGACGTTCTAACAATGAGTAAAGAGTTAACTGAATTTTTAGTCCAGATTTCGGCTAATGGTGTCTCAAGCGGTTCAAGTAAACGGATATCAAGAATGCTGCTTGATATTTCAGATATCGTCCGTTTAACTGAAGTTGCTGATAATATCACAGGCTATACAAGGCATGAAGTTGATGAATCACTAGTTTTTTCAGATATTGTTTTTTCACAAATTGATGAGATGCTTTTATTACTTGAAAAACAATTTAATCAATGTGAAGAGATCACTGAACATCCAAGTTTAGAACTGCTTGAAAAAACACGTACTACTGAAGATGAAATTGATAATCAGAGAACTTTGATGGCTAAAGGGCATTTAGATAGACTTTCTTCTGGTCAATGTTCAGCTCAAAATAGTAATGTTTTCTTCAACTTAGTCAGCAATCTAGAAAGATGTGGTGACCACTTGAACTTTATTTCTGAAAGAAGCTGTCAAGATTTAATAACCGATAAAACTTCACTAGCAATAAGACCTTAATTACAAGCTATTATTATCCTTGTTTATTTCATCGTCGAATTTTTGACCACAATATTTACAATATCGAGCATCTAAATCATTTGCAGTATTACAATATTTACATGCTTTTATTTGGTCTACTTTGTGATCATATTTAGTTACTTTAAAATATGTTATCAAAATGAATATAGCTAAAAAAGATATCAGTGATAATGCTAAACACATGCTAGACCATATGTTAAAGCTACCATTACATACAACAAGTTCAACAATAAAACCGATAAAGGTGCTTATTGAAAATAAAGAAGTTATTAAAATAGGTATATTTTTATTTTTCATTTTTACCTCACTGTATAATGCTTATTTTTATTTTAGAAGTATAACCATATGTATTATCTTCCTTGATATCTAAGACATCAATTTTAAAAGGGAATTTCATATTTTCATCGATATTATATTCTTGCTCAGTAGTTGATTTCCATCCTGTTATCGTTTTACTTTTATTGTACAAAGCACTTTCACTTGGCATATAAGTTTTTGCCCAGATTGAAGGCTTGTTATCTTTTTGCAAATAGAAACTATCACCTTGCTTAAATAATGAATCATTAGTTGCTGTATAACTTGCACTGTTTGTAGTGTTGATATCTTTAATGTTTGATTCCATAAGTGATATTAATGAATAGCTTCTCTTATTTTTTTGCTTGCCATTATCAACTTCAAAGTAGTCACCATCATAAAATAAAGATATTCTACCTAAATATGAATTTGATAATCTGAGAGCTTTACCATTAAAAAAAACCTCTTCTTTAGTCTTTAAGTAAGTATCATGATCTAAATCATAAACCCTACTATCTATATGAGTGATTCTGATTCCTGGTTTAGAATAACCATCTATTGAATATCCTTCCAAATAATCTTTCTTTGCAAATGACACTGGTGCTACAAGTTCAATCATAAAATATTCATCAAACGCCGTGTTATTATATGACGGACTTGCTAAAACTATTGCCTCAGAAGAAGTTGTAAGAGCATTTAAATTCAATTCAATATCATTATCTTTTAAATCTTCTTCTTTAACAACATATGGATTGATCCATCCTAAAGCAAATTTAGAGTAAGCACAATGATCTCCCAAATTTTGATCCATATAATCAACACCACCTAAAGGAGATGTCATTCTGTTGTAATCATAATAATCACTTAATCCGTATGTATGCCCAGTCTCATGTATAAACGTATGTGCATCATAACCATCTGATGAATCTGAATATAAAAAATCAGAAGAAGCCCAACCTAGTGTTTGAACAGTTGGATTATCAATATCCGCACTATTTCCAGTATAAGTAACATAAGCCCACCATAAAGAAGTATCCCCTTGGTCATATGGATAAGAGTAAACTATCCACATCAAATCAATAAAGCCATCTTTATCACTATCATAATAAGTTAATGGTTTAGCAGCACTACCTAGTTGACCATGATTAACCTTATTATACTCAGTATTATAGTATTCACTTATGTAAGATGAAGCAAAAACACCAGCATTTTTACTACCAACATCTTGCTTAAACTTACTTGGGGTGCCACTATATTTAACAAATGTATTTAAAACATCGATTTGAATATTAGATTTACCATATGATGATTTATTATAAAAATCTTTGACAGAAATATTACCGCCCTTACTATTTATTTCCTCTTCATTTGCTGTAAAAGTAGTGCTGATTTTTTCAAGCAAAGAAGCATCGCTTGTTATAGTATCATTTACATCAGTTGTATCTTTTTCAAACGAAAAAGGAACAACTAAAACATTTTGATTTCCAATTGGATTTAAATGAGGTGTTTCATTATTAGAGTAGAGAGTATTCATATTCAGTTCTTTAACCGAATCTGAATCATTATATGTTGTATCAGCTTTAGTTAAAGAAGTTAGTTGAATCTCTTTAACTTCTCTTGTTATAGTTGAATCGCTTGTTTTATGATTGCATGAAGTTAAACATATTGTTGACAATAGGATAAGTATTATTTTTCTTTTCATATATGCCTCCTTATTTAACCTTTATAAACATCAGATAAATTGTGGTTATTATCTTCGACATATTTATTCCATTCATCATCTTTCATTAAAAATTTAATTTTTGCTATATCACCATATAAAAGCTCTGGATTATAAGTGCTTGAATAAGTTGAAATTTTCTTTGAAATAAAAAATGAATCATATTCGCATGTTAGTGGAATGGTTTCAAATCTTGCCAAAATGTTGTACTCTAAACTTGATAGTATCTTCAATCTTTTATCAAGTGTTATCAAATATTCTTGATACTCTGCATCACTTTTAGATATTTTTGAATATTTACTATCTGATAGCTCGTTATTCATCATATTTAAATATTCATCATATGTTTTGATTTCATCATCACTTGCTTTACCATCTCCATCTAAGTCGACTGCAATCTTTTCTTCATTCTGTTTACCTTTAAATCCGTATTCATAACAATTAGGATAAGAAGATGAAGCAAATAAATTCATAAATGAAAAAGGATTTTTATAATTACCTGCTGATTTGACAAGAGCTATATCAAAGTCACCTTTTTCTATCTTATCATCAAAGTCGCTTGTTAGAATAATATTCATTTTAAATTTGATATCTTCATTAATATTTATAATACCGTTATATAAAAGCTTATTGTTGACACTATCAAACATAGCTTGAATATTTTTTTCAATTGCTTTAGCTTTGTTTGAACTAATAGTAGAATTAGAATCATTTTTTATAATGCAATCTAATGAAATGGTATCTCCTTTTTTTAATGCAGATACTTTATCAGATTTAAATTCTTCAGTGATTGCTTTGTATAAATAATCCAGAGCTAAAATATGATTATATCCTTGTGTTATTTTTTCATCACTATGCTCGCTGTTTATTAGTAAATCATTTGTTAATGTATCAGTTGTCGTCTGTCCATATATTGATTTTCGATATTCTTCACCTGTATATTTATTTGAAATATATTTATCAGTATAAATAGTCGTGCAAGGTAGTGTCATCTTATTATCAATTGTTGAATAATTTTCTCTGTCTATTGCAAGTGATATTGCTTTTCTAAAATTCAAATTATTTAAAATATTTTTATTATATTCGCCTTCTCGGCTTATTAATGAATCATAATCTGAATTTAGTACAAGTCTTTCAATTGTTGTTGTTGGCTCATATACAAGCGATGAACTTTTCTGAAATGAATATAAAGTATTATTGTTATTCAAGTAGTCTAATTCCCCTTTTAAAAACATCTCATTAGCCTTTTCATCGTCGCTTATATAATTGACAATAATTTTTTTAGCTTGATACTCACTACTATTGTAAAATTTTTCATTTTTAGTTAAGATGACTTTATCTGCTAAAATCTCACTGACTTTATATGGACCATAAGAATTATAATGATCAGCACTTCCTTGTTGATACTCACTAACCTTTCTAACATCATTCTCTTTAGATAATGAATTATATAAATCATAATCGACCAAGAAATTATATTCAAGAAGAGACATTACACTGTCTTGTGAAATTGAGTTTTTAAAATAAAATCTTATTTTATAATCATCTATTTTTTTAATACCAACTTTATTAAAGCTAACTTCAGTTGTATCTTTATAATTAACACTCAGCATCAATTTATATGGAGTTGTTATATCTTCCGATGATATGTTTTTAACAAAATAATTTAAATCATCATATAAAGAAGATAAAGAATAAGGTTCAATATTATCCCCAGCTATTGTTGAATTATTAGCTTCTTTTCTGACAATAAGTGTATGATTATCAAATTCAACCATATTGATATATGGCATATCAACTAATAAAGATTCAGAAATATTAGCAATCAATTCACTGTTATCAATTGTCACTAATTTTAACCATTCATCATAATTCTTTGTATAAAACTCTTTATTTGCACTATAAAAATTAAGATATGATTGAAGTTCCATATCATCTGTTATTCTTCTTTTACCATCGCTTCTTATCGTATCATAATATGCAAAAAAACTGTTTGCTAAGAAAAATAATGAAGCATCAATTATTCTTTGACCTTTTAATGATACAGTAGAAGTTTTATCAAAAGTTGAATTATATATGAGAGTATATAAAGAAGCTTTAGTATTTGAGGAAAAGAGGTTGGAAATTAATTGATTTTCTTTATATATATTCAAGTAATAGTTAGCATCAATTGGTGAAAAATCACCTTGTTTTTGATAAATGTCATAATAAGAAACAAGTTGATATCTGTTTTGTTTATTATAAGTTTTGGCATTGACAAGCGGATAGCTATCTGTAAATAATGAAGCTTTGTCATTATTATATTTAGAATCTAAAAGAAGTTTCATCGATTCAACATAATCATCAGCTTTTATACTTCTTCCATTTTGAAAAGTCACATCTTTTCTTAAATTGATATCATATATTGATTTGCTAGAGGGATTTCCAACACTTTCATAATACATTTCTCTTTCATCATCAGTTAGTACTGAAGAAGATACTTCAACAGGTTTTTCACTTGCATATTCTAAATTGTATTCATAGCCTGTATGATCAGAGTTATAAGTTTTAGAATACAAACCCATTGATGTAAAAGATGCTATATAATCGTCATCTTCTTTTAAGTTTTGATGATTATTTAATGATGTAAGATTTGAACTTATATACGTATTAAACGTATATTCAGTTGCTTTCTCTTTTTTGCATGAAGATAATGATAGTAAAGAAACTAATGTAATTAATGCTATTTTCTTTTTCATAAAACTCATTTCACTCCATTAAATTTAGAAAATTCAAATCCTATATGATAATAAATTGAATCCAACGATGAGTATGTAAAAACATAATCAACTATTATGCGAGTTGGAATAGTATCATTTTCATCTGCATATTCAACGATAATTTCAGGTTGGAAAAAGGAAGCGTAGGTGAATTCTTGGTTATAAATATTCTTGTTTGTTTTTGTAAGATAAGTAGCCAAACTATTACCTGTTACTGGATAGTTTCTTACTAATTTTTCAAACATTTTTAAGGTTGAATCAGGCTTAGCAAATTGAATATCAATAGTTCTTTTAGTTTTACCAGTTGATGAGTCAGTAGCTGTATAATCAACTACTTTTTGCATATCAATTGAATCATCAAATTCAACATACAAATCATTTAGGGTATTTTTATAAAGAAGCACATCATTATTTGTATCAATATCACCATTTTTTAAAACATATCCAGCATCGATTAAATCAATACCTATTGTTTCATCCTCTTTTACATTTGTTGATATTTTAATTCCATTACCGATGTAATTTAAAGTGGTTAATTTATTGCTCTCTTTATAAATATCAATCGTTCCCATTTTCTTATTTTCAACAAATTTAAATTTAACATTAGTGGTGTCTTTATAGGTTATATAGTAAGAAGTAGAGTCAATTAACTCTTTAGTAACATTTTGACTCTTTGTAGTGCCTGTTGCTTTATTTGCTATTTCTAACTTAAAAGACTTATCATTCTCACTATAATAAAAAGTCATTTGAATTTCTTGATTATTTTCATTATAACTTCCTTGGTATTTATTTTCACCAGTTGTTTTTGTATAAACATATTTTGGTTTAGTTGAATATCCGTAATCAATAACTTCTTCAATCTTGCTATCACTATAGCTGATGGTGCTTTGGAAATTATCAAATAAATTTTTAGAACCAGATTGAGGAACCAAACTATTAGGTAATTGTCTTCCTGAATTGTCGTACCATAATCCTTGAATGGTCAAACTATAATTTCTTAAAGGAAGCAAGCTTTTTACAATTTCAGATAAAGTATTATCATTCAATTTTTCAGGAACCTCTTTATCACTTATATATTTTTCAACACCCTGTGAAGTTAAATCTATTTCATCACTTATAAGTGCGTAATTACCAGCTATATCATATTGTTCTTGTAAGAAATTATATATTCTATTATAAACAGTATATACAGGCACGTTTTTAGTCACAGTGTTCCCTTGAAAATCTTGAAATTCAACATCTTTAAAATCAATAACTATGTGATCACCTTGAATTGTATTATAAAAATCAGTTCCAACAATTCTTGATTTTCTTTGATCAATTAACATCATCGGACCTCTTAAATATTTAGTCGCTAAAGAAACATCACTTGACAAATCTACATATAAAGATTCACTACCATCGTCATTAGTTATAGTACTTACTAAATCAGGATCCATTGAATATGCTGTTGAAAAAATATAGTCATCTAGTGATGAACCTGTGTCACTTGGTAATACTTGTAGTCCAGTTCCATTAAGTCCATCCATCTCAAATTTATATGTTTTTTCATTACTGCCATCTTTTAAATATCCACTATAAGTTTTTGTTATTTTTGAATTACCACTATAAAAGAATGTATAATTTTCATTGTGAACTACCTGATAAAATTTTTGAGTCAATTTATCATTATTTGTTTCTAGTCTTATAAAGGCATATTTTTTATCAATTTTAGAAATATGATTCATGAATTGGGATTTCTTTTTAGAAAAAACTTCAAAATTTAAGGTTGCTGTCTTTTTATCAGCAGTTATTATTTTTGCAATGACCTTCCCAGGATTTACAAATTCAATCAAGTGATTATTTTGTTCACTGATAATAGCATTCGATAAACTATTTTTAGTAAGTTCGATAGTGAAAGACACCTTTACATCATTAGTGTATTGAATTAAAGAAGCAACATCAACAACATCACCTACTCCAACATATAATTTATCAGCAATTACTTGTATTGATTCTACTTCATCATTTAAACGAGGTATTGAATTAGTTTTTGAACATGAAAAAAGAGTTAAATTTAATGATATAAGACCTAATAATATTTTTCTTTTTTTCATAAGCACACTTATTTTAACGCAAATTGTTTAATAAAAATTAAAATTTAATTAAATAGTTTTTATACTTTTTATGTTAATTTATTTCATCAAATCTGTTACTATCTCAATCATTTTATCCATTTCAAATAAATCAAGATATTCATATCTTCCATGATAATTATATCCGCCCGTTCCTAAATTAGGACATGGTAGATTCATGAAAGATAATTGACTACCAGTTGTTCCCCCTCTTATTGGAGAATATGTATAATCAATTTTATGTTTTTTATAAATGCTCTCTACTTCTTTTAAAATATCAGGATTTTTATCAAGAATCACTTTCATATTTTTATATTGAGATCTAATATCTAAACTTATTGCTTCATAATTTAAATGTTCATTCATTCTTTTAGCGGTAAACTTAGCAAGTTCAATCATTTTTTCTATTTCATAAGTGTCAAATGATCGAATGATATATTCAGCGGTGGCCTTCTCTTCTGTTCCATTAATTTGACATAAATGGTAAAAAGGCTGTTTCTTTTCTGTTTCTTCAGGTCTCAAATAAAGAGGAAGACTATTATGAAAGTTAGTTAAGACAGTGCTAGCATTTACTAATTTGTCTTTAGCCGATCCTGGATGAATCGATTTTCCAATAACTTTTACTTGCATAGAATAAGCATTAAAAGATTCACATTCTAAATCTTTATAATCGCCACCATCAATTGTATAACCATATTTTGATTCAATGTCATTTAAAGAAACATGATGTGCATCAAGACCGATCTCTTCATCAGTTGTAAATATGATTTCTAAGCTGCGATGATGTTTGTCTTTTAATACATTGATAAGAGATTCCATAATGATTGTTATTCCAGCTTTGTCATCAGCACCTAATAGTGTATTTCCATCAGTTGTTAAAATATCATGACCGACTGCATTTTTTAAGTGAGGAAATTCTTTAACAGAGAGAGTCAAATTTTCATTTAATTTGATGTCTTTTCCATCATATTTTTTTATAAGTTGAGGTTTTACATTTTTACCAGATGCTTGGGGTGAAGTATCCATGTGTGCTAAAAAAGCAATCATATCTTTTTTATCATTACCATAAAATTTAGCATTGATGATACCAAAATTATTGACAGATATTTTATCTGGTTTTAATTGTTGAAGTTGATTTAATAATAAATCAGTCAAATCTAAAATCTTATTATTTGACACTTCTTTATCGCTACCATTCCCTGCAGTAGTTTCTATTTTTGCATAGGAAATAAATCTTTCTACACTTGTCATATTTTACCTCTATTTAATCTTTCCAAAGCAAGTATCTATATTCAACAAAATAGTTCTTATCAGTGTCAATATAGTCTTCACCTTGAATATTTATAAATTCATTTGATATTAAATTTGAATTATGTAAATTTTTATTTGATAAGTCTAATCCGTCACTAATTATATTTGACCCAATATGAACTGTTGTACGGATATTAGAAGAAACAACTTCTGATTGTATAAGTTCAAATTGTACAGCTTTCATATTGAAATCTTTGCTTGTGACTAATAATGAATTGAAACCATTATAAACATACATTTGTGGAACATATATCTTGTCTAAAACAATAACTGCATCAATCATTCCTCTTTGATAGAATGATCTTCTATAAGAGTTGATTAGTGTCACATATTTTAAACATTCCTCATATGAATCTTTATCTGTACCATCAAATGTTATAAATAATGAATGCTTTTCATGTCTAATATCTATTAAATACTTTTTATAATTGTTTCTAGTGACCGAGCAAATAAGATTTAAGAATATTTTTTCATTATTTATATTCATTTCGTTTCCATCACAACCTTTAAATCTTATTAAGACATAAATTAGCGAAACAGTCTTGTTATATGTATTCTCAGCATAACTGATGGCATTTACAAATGAATTAGGATCAGCTAAATAATCATCTGATACTATGCTAGGTTTATTTTCATCATCATAAATAACTCTAAATGTTTTACTATTAACAGTAAATGGTTCATCCTTCTTATAATTATTTATAGAATCAATTGATGCAACCAATATATTGTCTAAAGTATCTTCTTTATTTTCATCGTAAAGACGGTATAAATAACCAAACTTAGAATTGTGGTTGCTATAGTAACCACTTCTTATATAATTGCCAGCAAAGTCTACTGCTTCAACTGTTTCTTGGCCAAATTTTAATTTAAAATATTCTTCAGCTTTCTCCTCTTCTGCATCTTTTATGGGCATCTCTTTTTTCAAATTAGAATAATCATTTAATAATGAATTATATTTATTATTTAATTCATTATTTTTATTTTCTAATTCTTCAATCTTATCAGCTGAATCTTTATAACTTTCGTTTTGATTTGCAATCGAGTTTTTGATTTCTTCAAGATCCTTAACTTTTTCTTTTATAGCATTATTTTCTTCCATTAATCTGTCATTTTCATCTTGAAGAGACACTATATTATTATTTTGAACTTTAAAATCTTCCAATTTTTTCTTCAATTTTCTATTCTCATGTAAGAAGTCTTGTACTGATTTCAAAAGTGAATTCTTTGTAAGAATATAATCATCATTTAAAGCATTCTCTTTATTTTTTACGCTTTCTTTTAATCTCTTATTCTCTTCAACAAACTGTCTATTAGCTTCAACTAAGCTTTCATTTGTTTTGATAACATCACTATTATCGACTGGAATTACTTTATTAATAATGACAGGTCTTTTAATAAATTCAGGATTTTTTCTTAAAGCATCAATTATCTTTTTATCATCATTCTCTTTATAAATATCTTTATAAAGTTCTTTAAATTCTTCATACTTTTCATTGTCTCCACCGTTGACTATATAAAGATTCTCTAAATAAGCACTATCATCATAAACTATTTTTTCAATGATTTCTTTTTCAACAGGTCTACTTTTTTCTTCATCTAATTGTCTTTTTAAATCATTGATTTTAGCTTCTTTGCTAGCATTATCATTTTCAAGATTTTCTTGAACATTTTCTTTATTTAAATATTCATCTAAGGCTACTCTAAGTTCATTGATTGTAATTTCATTTTTTTCTTTCAAATCTGATAATACTTTATTTTCTTTTTCAAGGAGCCTATTTGTATTTACTAAAGCTATGTTATCTTCTAAAATAGTTTCTTCTTTATCACTTACGTGTATTTCCTTATTAACAATAGTTTGATTTACTTTTAATTTTTCATTATCTTTCAAAAACTCTTTATTAGCCATTAATAAATTTTCTTTAGTTCTTTCTAATTCTTGATTTTTATTTTTTAAATCAACAATTTCATTTTCAAGAATTTTAATTTCTTCTTGAAGGTTTTCTATTTCTTCATTACTTTCTAATTTATCATCTAAATTATTTTTATCTTCTTTAATATTATTTATTTCTTCAACAAATTCTTTATTAGCAGTAACTAAATTATTGTTAGCTGATTTTAGATTGTTGATATCATCAATTAATTTATTGTTACTTTCTTTTAATTTTTTGTTTTCACTTATCAAATCATCATTATTGCCAACATTGATATTATCTTTATTTTTAATATTCTCAATTTCATTTAAAAGTTTCTTATTCTCACTAATTAAATTTTCTTTTTCTTCTTTATAACCAAGAAGTTCATCTTTTAAATTTAAAAAGATAATTGAAATATCTTCCAATTTATCTTTATTTTTTTCATTTGATAATTCCAACTCTTTAACTTTATTATTAAGTGATTTGTTTTCTTCTTCTAATTCACTCATTTGAAAATGATTTTTATTATCTACTTCTTCATCATATTTCAGTTTTGATTGATCTCTCTCTTTTAAGTCATTTAATTCATCTTCTAATTGTTTAACTTTATTTTCTAAATTTTCTTTTTCTTCTTTATAAGCATTTAATTCATCTTCTAAGTTGATTTTAGCAGCATCAATTATTTCATTAGATTCTACTTTATCATCACTTTTATTTTTTTCGTTTACAGTGTTATCAATTTGCTTTTCTAAATTTTTAATTTCACATTTGTATGCCTCTATTTCATCTTTAAGATTGTCAATTTCAATATTTTTTAAAGACTCATTTTCTTTACATAAATTATTCTGTTCAATAAGTCTACTATTACTATCGCTTAGATTTCTAATTTCATTGTCTTTACTATTAATTTCATTTATTTTAGTTTGAACTTCATCTTTTAATTTTTCAAAATTATCATTATCAGTTTTTAAATTATTAGTTAATTCATTTTTCAATCTATTGTTCTCATCAATAAATTCTTTATTAGCAGTAACTAAATTATTATTAGATGCATTTAAATCATTTATTTTATTTAACAATTTTTGATTTTCATTTTTTACATCTTGAATTTTGACACAATCAAAACAATCTTTTTCTTTATCTTCTTCAAGCAATTCTTTTTCATTTATTTCTTCTATTATTTCTTCTTCAATAAAATTATTTTCTTCTTTAGATTTAGCTTCTTTTTCTTCTTTCTTTTCACTTATTACTTCAACACTATCATTATTTTCTTTCTGTTCAATTTTATTATCTATTTTTTCTTCATTAATTTCTTGAATTACTGATTGTGAATTAATAACTTCATAAAAATCAAAAGCAGTATCATCAATATCTTCTTCTACTTTATTTTTATTAGGTATGTCTTCAAATTCTTCTTTGTTTTGAATCTCTTCTACTATTTGCTCATCATTTATTTTTTCATAAACTGGTGGCTCTATTTCTTTTTCTTCAATAGTTTCTTTGATTAATTCTTGATTAATTACTTCATAAAATTCAAAATTAGAATCATCTTTTTCTTCTGATTTTTCTTCTAGAATTGGTTCTGGCTCTGTTTCTTCATATGAATTAAAAAATGATTCATGTTCATTAATTATTTTAATTTCTTCTTCAGTTGGTTTATATCCTTCTTCTTCAATCTTTTCATTTAATCTTAAAGTTTTAAGTTCTTCATCAATCAATCTTTCAGTATCTTCTATATTTTCATATCTATTTTCTTTTTCAATTTCATTATTTATATTTTGTAGCTTTTCTTCTTTGTTTTCTTCAATTTTATTTTCATCAACTATTGTTTTTTCTTCAATTTTATTTTCATTTAAGTCTATATGAGGAAGTTTTCTACCTAAAATAGTTTCTCTTCTTTTACGATTGTATTCAGGATCTTGATTTTCATCTGAAGGTTCCATATTTAATGGTTCATTTTTATTTGTTATATCATATATGTCATATTGACCATATATTTTTCCTTTCCTAACTTCAAATAAAAATTTACCAATTTTAAAACTGGTCTTATTTTCTCTGATGTTTTTGGTAACAATACTAGATGGAATAAAGTTATTAATTGCTGTTTTTCCAGCAGTTAAAACTGGTTGCTTTAAATCAATGGTCCAACCATAAAGACTATCTTTATTTTCATAATCTTCTCTCTTCATAGGATGAGAAGCATAATCATATGCTTTCTCTTCTTCTAAATAGAGTTCATCCCATAGTTTTAATGCTTCTTCTTTATTCATAGTATGTTCCTCAATATAATTATTTTGAACTAGTTATTCTGATTGGAGTAAGTATTTGAATGTTATCTGGATCATCATTTTTAGCCATGAACATTCTAATAGGTGAAGTAAAAACAAGTGTTGCTTTCTTACTATCAAGTGCCTTTATAGCTTGTTGAACATAATCAGTGTTAATTCCTATTTCAAACACATCTTCATTATCAGGTAATTTATATTCACAATTAGATAAATTATCTTTTGAATCACCATTACCTTCTGAATAGCTTGATAAAGTTACTCCTGTTTCTCTTGATATTGTTAATTTACATGTTGGTTGTTTTCCATCAAGTGAAGCTAAAATAACAACTCTGCCTACCGATTTTAAGAAAGAATCACTATCAAAGGTTATTGAATAGTCAAATGAAGATGGAATAAGTCTTTCAGGCGAAGGAAAATCACCAATATAAAGCCTAGTTGAAAGAATTAAATCATCAGTTTTAAATAAAGCTTGTTTCTCATCAAAAATAATTTCAACTTCTTGATTTTTTACTAAATTAGAAACAACATTTAAAGCTTTTATTGGACATGTAAATTTAAATTCAGCTTTTTCACTTTTATTAGGAATAGCATATCTTGCCATTCTAAATGAATCAGTTGCTAAGAAATATAATTTACCATCTTTAGCAGAAATATTGATTCCATAAAACATATCCTTTGTTGATTTAGTTGCAACTGCAAAAGAAGTCTTATCAAATAACAGTTTCAATTCTGAAGATTTTATATGAAATGATTGACTATCAGGATCAACATTAAAATCTAATTCAGGAAATTCGGCTGCTTCTCTTGTAACAATATTAAAATCAGTTGAACTATCATAAATACTTAAAAAGTTTGAATCAACCATATTGAAGTTTACAAATTCATCTTCCAATTTAGAAAGCATATCAAATAAGTATTTAGCACTCACTAAAAATTCACCTTCTTCAATATCTTTAATAATAGTTTTATTTTTATCATCTGTTGCTTTTAAATTCATGCTACAAGAGATATTTCCATCACTTGCTTTTAATATTATAGAATCCTCTTTAACATTAAAATAAATCATCATTAATACTGGATTAGCAGATACTGATGGTACTATTTTATTTAAGATATTTAATTCTTGTAACAAGATATTTCTAGATATAATAAATTTCATATATTTTATCTCCCTCAAACATAAAAATTATATCATTTTAGCCTTTTTTAATAAAGCAAATACATGTCAATTAGGAAGTCTTTTATTATTAATAATATTATTAAATAATATGATGATAATAATAAGCAGTGTTAGTATGTTGATAATTATTTGATTTTTAATTTAAAATTTATTTTAATAAAAGAGATATAAGCTTATTTAATAACATAATATAAAGAAACAACTCTTTCATTTTATATTGGTAGTTAAAATTAATTATCAACAAATGATGTTAATAAATTAGAAATAAATAATAGTTATCAACAAGAAAATAGAAATTAATAACAACTAATAAGTTTATTTAAAAAATAAAGTTTTAATAAATAAAATGTAAAAATAACATTTTTAAATAATAAAAATGTAAAAATATATGTTATTTTTTTTAATAAACAATTTATATAAAATAGGTGTGGTGTTTATGTTGATAACTTTTATTTTATAAATAGAAATCAAAAATGAAAATGTTGATAATTAACAAGTTAATAACAATCAATACAAAAAAATAACATATTGTTGATAACTTATATATGATATGTTATTAAGTTTTAAAAATGTCGATTAGCACATAACTTTTAATATGTTGATAACTTTTTAAAGTGTTAAAAATTATCAACTTATCAACATCAATGTTAATAACAATTAAGATATCAACAAGTTATCAACAAATGTTTGCTGTTGATAACTTTATTTATAAAAGTAAATTTAATTTAAAAAAATAAAGTGATTGTTGATAACTTTTTTTTGAAATTTTTGTTTGATATACTTATTACTGGCCTTGAATAGGTGGGTATTTATGAATTATAAAACGAAGGACTTAAAAACGTTGCAAGATACGTTAATTTCTAAGATGAAAGAAGAATCAAATGAAGATTCATTTGATATTCTTTTTGCAAATGATTCTTTTTCTTTAAAAGCAATTGATTCTAAAAAAGCTATCTTTGTAACTGATAGTTCTTCATCAGCTACCTTTATAAATCAATCTAATTATCCTTTGAAAATAAAAAATATTTTAGATAATCTGACTGCTGATGACTTAGAGGTTGAAATAATGAGTAGTGATGACTTTTTAAAACTGAGTCAAAATGATCATAAAAAACAAAACCTTGATAAAAAAGTTTTTCCAAATTGTTCACTTATTCAAACGTATACTTTCGATAATTTTGTTGTTGGATCATCTAATAAGCAAGCATATCTAGCTAGTCTTCAATCAGTTGATTATCCAGCTAAATATAATCCTATTTTTATTTATTCAAAATCCGGTTTAGGTAAAACTCACCTTTTGTATGCAATTGGAAATAGATATAAAGAAAAATATCCAGATAAGAATATTCAATATATAACTACTAATATATTTGTTGATACTATTTATAATCATTTTAGAAATGATCAAAATATTGAAATTGAAAGTATCAAAAATTATTTTTATGGTGTTGATCTTCTTTTAATTGATGATATTCAATTTTTAGCTGATAAGAAATCTATTCAAATGATTTTCTTTGATATATTTAATATCTTGGTTTCAACTGGCAAACAAATTGTTATAACTTCAGACCGTAGTCCAATTGAACTTAAAGGACTTGAAGATAGATTAGTCACTAGATTTTCAGGTGGATTATCTTTAAATATGACTCCTCCTGATAAAAAAACATTAAGAGAAATACTAAATTTAAAAATACAAACGCATGGTTATAAATTAGATGATTTTGATGAAGAAGCTTTAGATTACTTAGCAATGCACCATTCTAAGAATGTCAGAGAGCTTGAAGGAGCTTTAACAACTCTATTATTTAGCATGGCTACTTTAAAGCCTACAGGTAATATTTCTTTGGAATTTGTACAAGAAGTTTTTGCTGAAGAAAATAAAATAATAGAAAGAAAAGGAGCAATCAGTATCAATTCAATAATCGATGATGTCGCTTCTTATTATTCTTTAACATCTAGTCAACTGCGTTCAAAAGTTAGAACAAGTCAAATCGCATTAGCTAGGCAAATAGCAATGTACTTATCAAGAAAAATATTGAATATGCCCTATCAAACAATTGGTAGAGAATTTCAAAAAGATCATTCAACTGTTGTTACTAATGTATCTAAAATTGAAGAAAGAGTAGAAAAAGATAATAGTTTTAAGAAAACTATTAATGAACTCACAAAAAGAGTATCAAAACAATAAATTAAGATATTTTATCAAATGAATTTATTTTAAAACTGAATGAACACTTCTTTTGATTATTAAAGAACCTAGTTGAACCATCATATCTAGAAATAGTAGCATTGAATTGATTTTCAAATTCTTCAAATGAAAAAGAAGAGACTTGATTTTGACCAATATTAAATAATGAATACTCGTTAGCTGGTTGATAATTGATAGTAGTGCCAGGGAATGGGAAATTGGATGTTTTTTCATATTGATTTAATAATCTTCCATCGGCTGAAATCCATCTGATTTCATCAAAGTGGTTATAAGTAACAGGGAAACCAAAACTAGTTTCAGCTCTAGAACCTGACTCAGAATTAGTGATAAAACGTCTCACACTACCAGTAAAAGTGTAGATATCATCAGGATCATTAAAAAGATAATAGTTGCCATCATTAGTTCCTAAATAAGCGAGTCTACTATCAACATGATACAATCTTCCACCGCTAGAAGATAAAGTAGCAGCATCATAAATGGTATACTTGATAGGTAAGTTCAAATTAGTAGGAGTGTAATAATCAAGAATCATATATTCATCGAATATATTAAATTTAACTTTATTATTACTAGTTTTGGTATATTTTTTATCATCATATGAAAAGACAATAAGTGAATTTTTAAATTGACATGATTGAAGTGAAATAGTTACATTATTTCCATAAACGATGTATGGTTTAACCCATCCTAAGAGAAGCTTAGAATATGAATTTTGATCACCCACATTATGGTCCATCATATCAATGGTACCAAGAGGTGAATAACCGCTATATGCATAAGAATAGTAATCAGATAAACCTAGCATATGCCCAGTTTCATGAATGATAGTATGAGTATCAACATTTTCATTTTCTTTATCTTGGGTTAAAAAGTCCATACCACACCAGCCATAAATATTGGTTACTGGATTTTTTACACTTCCGGTTTGTGAAGTTGATGAAGTGAAAGCCCAATATAGAGTTGTTGAGGAATCTTGTTGACGACCCATGTAAATAAACCAAATGCCATCAATACAACCATCTTTATTATAATCAAAATAACTTGCTTCATGGCCTGAATTTGATATTGCCCAGTTAGAAGCGTCTGTTACAAGAGATGTAATCAAAGAATCGTCAGAATTCTTATTAATATTTTTATATTTAGAATAATTAGGATAATCTTTTAAATCATCAGTGACATTTAAAGTTTTAGTTAAAACAGAATTGATATTTAATTGATTGTAACTAGATTTTGCATAATAGGTTTTAAGTGATTCAAAAGTACAATTATCACCATTGAATGCTTGATCAATAAGTTCTAAATTATCAGCAATTTTAACATCGGATACATTGTCGCCTGGAAGAATCAAAGGGACGACTAAGAAATTGACATTACCAATAGAGGGAGTATACATCCATTTTTCTGATGACAATTTAGCATAGTCAGCAACACTATTTGTTTCAACTTCTTCAGGAGTATAATAGCCTTTATCAGAAGAAGAAACGCTACTATTTGTAAAAGTGACAGACATCATTTTGCTATCATATTCATTATCTTTAGTACAACTGACTAAAAAATATGCTGATATAACTTCATTATTAGGGCAAGTATAGCTAACATTAACTCTTATATCATTTTCAAGCTTGCTAAAAGCATAATACTTAGCATTTTTATTATCAATGGTTATATCAAGATCAGAATAAGTCAGATTATATTGTTTAGTTTTTTCACTGCCGTTTGCATCTTTATAAGTTTTTAAATAGGTTGCAGTTAAAGTAGCATATTCAAAAGATTCAGCAACAGCATATTCAGTTTTAGAAGGTTTAGTTAAAATAAGCTGCTGTTTTAAATCATTTATGTCAGAAACATTGATTGTAAAACTGGTATTCAAAAGTGCATATGTTGGATCTTTAGTATTTAAACGGACATTAATTGTAACATCGCCTAATTTAGTTAAAGTATCACCATCATTTAAAGTTGTTCCATCTTCATATGAGAGAATATATGATTTACTATCAATAGTTTTTGCAGATACTTCGATATTATCCACATATTTTACAAGTTTAACTGAAATATCATCGATTGAAAAATTATCATATAAATCATATTTGGCATTTGATGAATCTACCACTAGTTTATTAGCTGATATACTTATAACACTGCTAGTTGGTTGATCATTAGTTTTGCAGGCAGACAAAGTGCATGAAAATAATAAACAAATGGATAGAAAAAAACTTTTTTTATTCTTTTTCATATACTAAGGCCTCCTTTACAATATTATTTTAATCAAATATTTTAAAATTAAATTATATTTTAAGATAAACTGATTACTAATAGGTTGAATCATAATTTAATGTAATATAATACAGCGTTGCTATAGGCACCAACTTATCAAATTTAATATATTTATAGACATTTCTTCAAATGGTAAAAACTCTTGAATTTTTAATTCTGATTTGAAATATTATTTCTAATTTAAGCTTTATTAGAGAGCATTTTAGAATTGAAGCTCAAGCTGTAAAACAACACACGATATATTAAAAGAATAAAAAGAAGAGTATATTTTTTTAATTATTTACGTGAAGTAGGAGTCACTACATACGAGCAAAGTTTTCCACTATTAAATGTAGGGTTAGAAGTAGCGTCTAAAGCAAAGTTTTGATCTTTATAAGCAGCAAGAGAGAAGCTATTATTTAAATCAAATAAAACATTAGCAGTATTAATTTTAGTTGTTGAAGAAGAACCAGCAGTTATTTTATCAGCTCTGATCCATCTGATTTCATCAAAATTATTCATGTCTTCAGTTCCACCATTATCACTTTCATTATGTGAATTAGAGATAAGTCTCTTATATTTGTATTCAGGAACATTAGAACCTGTTTGATGTGCTAAAGTGAAATTACCATTTGAAATTTCATCATCCAAATCAACAAAACCATCAAATGTTGAATAATTGTAACTGCCGCTTGATAAGGAAGTATATTTAAATCTAGCAAGTCTACTATCAACATGATAGACTCTCATGTTTTTACCTTGAACAGTGTTAATATTATAATGTTTATAAGTATAACTCTTGTTTAAGTTTTCATTTGTATAATAATCAATCATGATATATTCAGAGAAAGGATTGAAAATAACTTTTCCATCAGCATTTTTCTTAAAAGCCCTCTCATCATCAGGAATGATAATAACAGCATCATCGCTTTGTGAAGTGTCAATTTCTAAACTATCAACATTGTTATAAACAATATAGGGAGTTATCCAACCCATAATCATTTTTGAATATGGATTCATATCACCAACTTCATTATCCATCATGTCGTTTCCACCAAGAGGTGCATAATTTGTATCAGCGTCTTTGCTAGATGTTGTATAGTAGTCAGATAAGCCCAACATATGACCTGTTTCATGAATGAAGGTATGAGCATCCGGACCATAAGCAATATTTGATTCATCAATAACTTTGTTATTATCATCTACATAGTCACCACTGGCGTTCTTTTTACTACCAAGCTCAATAGTTCTATTGGCAGCAACCATTGCATAATTTTTAGCAGTAGGTGTATCGATATTAGCACTTTCGTTAGTGGCTGTATTATAGCTCCACCAAGTCTTAGTATCATGATCGGCTTTATGACCGATATAGATAACCCAAATACCATCAATGTAGCCATCTTTGTCACTATCATAATCAGACAAGTCTAAATCATATTTTAAGGCTGCCCATGAAGCAAAAAGTTGAACCATAGTAGCGACATTTAAAAGTTGATCTTTTTTGACAGTACCATCCTCTTTAGTGATAGTAATTTTATCACTAGCACCTCGTGAAAAGGCGGTTTCACCATTTGAATTTAAAACTCTGATAGCTCTTATATAGTCATCAAGTTTATCAGCCATTTCTAATTTTTTTTGCTTAACTATAGAATCATATTCTTTACTGGCTTCTTCTTTTAAAGATTTAATTTCGGTTTCCATATCTAAGAATTCAGTAACAAGACCAGTGAAATTGAGTCTCTTATTAGAAGCTTTTTGATAATATGAACGGAGTGATTCATATTCTAAATCAGCATTCTGACCACGCGTTCCATAAGTAGATGCATTATTATAACCAAAAGTTGCATCTAAAATATTGTTCCATAAAGCTGAGGTAGCTTTAGATTTATAATTGGTTCTATATGGTGAAGATAGTGATGCACTAGCATCAGTTTCTTTATCAACAAGGCCATCATTTTTTAATAAATAATCAGGGACAACAAATGGAATGATAAGAAGAGGTGTATTTCCAGTAGTAGGTAAAGTTGGCTTAGATGTAGTTAAAGTGTTTTGAGCTGAGCCATTTATACTTCTAGTTTTAGAAAGGGAAGTAGTAGTTTGACTGACTGTTACTTCACTAGGATCATAATAGCCTTTGCTTCCGTCGCTGGTTTTTTTGTCATTAGTTATTTTGACAGTCAATTTGCCACCAGAAACCCAGTCATAGTCAGGCCTATTTTCAGAACAGTCAATAATGAAAGTGTTACTGACAGTATCTTTATGGATTCCTAAATAACTGACAGTAATCAAATATTTACCAACGCTTGTAAAAGCATAATCAGCTAGATCCTGACCTTTGATAGTAAAGTGAACGTCTTCAACTTTTACAGGAAGGGAAGCCTGTTTTAATTCACCAGTACTTTCTTTTCGATAAGAATATTTATAAGACAAATTTAACTTTTTAAATTTTTCAAGAGGATTAGAAATCTTATTTGTCCTTGTAATAATTTTGGCGTCATCTGTCAATAATGAGGTATCGACAAGAAGATTGGAAGCAAAATTATAAATATCAACTACTGATATTTGAAATGAAGCATATGTAGCTGATGAGTAAGAACGAGCAAATATTTTATAATCAGCAATTTCATTAAATTGATAACCAGGTTCAATAATTGGATAGCTTTCATAATTTTCAGCAGTCATATCTGGTTGGTTTGAAGTAGCAAGTCTTAATTCATAACGATCAGAAGATAATGCTTCACTTGAAACAAGTTGAGTGTTATTTTTGTATAAATCTTCATATAGAACCATACCTGATGTAGAAAAAGTATCATATAAACTATATTTCACTTGGGGGAGGGTTGCTAATCTTAAAGATCTGGAAAGAGTTTTGTCTTCTTCAGGATCAATACCAGAGGTGGAGCCTTTTGATGAAGAACTAGATGAAGAACTCGAACTGCTACTTGATGATGAAGAACTAGATGAAGAACTCGAACTACTGCTTGATGATGAGAAACTAGATGAAGAAATTTCAGCACTAGAAGAAGTTGAACTGGTTCTTGGAGGAGCCCAATTCAAATTACAAGATGAAAGCCCTAAGGCTATAGTAAATGTAAGTAAGGAAAATAGTTTAATTTTTTTCATGTGAAAACTCTCCTGTAATAATATATATTATATAATATATATACTCTTTTTTAAAACTAAATTATAACAAGTCTAACTGCTAATTCGTACTATGTGGAAGTGTTTCTAATATCTATTTACAAATATATTAAAACGCTTAATTAACGATACAGGTAGTGAATCAATGGTTTAACTGATAAAATTAACTTTTATTTTGTTAATATTAGAGTATAATATTAATGCTCCTAACAAAAAGGAGCTTTTTAGGTTAAATTTATGAGAGAAAAAATATCATTAGTCTGTACTGAATGTGAATCTAGAAATTACAACGCCTCTAAGAAAAAAGGTGATGCTGAAAGATTTACTGCAAGAAAGTATTGTCCAAAATGTGGCAAATACACAATTCATAAGGAAGGTAAATAATATGAACAAAATGAAAAAGTACTTCCGCGGAGTTGCTGAAGAAGCAAGAAGAATCCGCTGGCCAGATCAAAAAACATTATGGAAAGCAGTCGCCGTCGTGCTAAGTATTGCTATAATAACAGCTTTATTTATCACTATGTTTGATTATTTAGTTTTATATATTAATCGTGGCATATCCGATGCTATGAAACAAGGAAGCACTTCGACAGATAGTTCTTCTTCTGCATCAGTTTCAGCGGCATTTAGATTCATTAATTTTTTTAATATTAAATAAAAGGGGGAATATATTATGTACTTTAATGATGAAAATAATAATAATAAAAATTATAATCCATTAATTGGTGAAGTTAATCCTGATTTTGACGGAAACAAAGAAGAGGAAGATGTATCTGAAAAAGCTTGGTATGTTATCAACACTTTTAAAAATAGAGAAAGACAAGTGGCTGATGACATCATCAAAAGAGCTAAATCAATGAATATTGAAGATAAAATCTTTAGAGTTGTTTGTGCTGAACATGAAGAACAAGCAGTTGATAAAGATGGCAAACCAAAAGTTAAGAAAGATAAACTCACCGGTAAAACAGTACCAGTAATGAAAATTCATAATTATTATCCAGGATACGTATTTGTTGAAATGATTATGACAGATGCCACTTGGTTTGTTGTAAGAAACACACCAAATGTCTCAGGTATTACAGGTTCATCAGGTAGAGGTGCTAAACCAATTCCTATTCCAAGAGAAGAGATTGAACCAGTATTAAAGAGAATGAATATTGAAGACCCTGATATGTATTCAGATTACAAAGTAGGTGATGTTGTTAAAATTATTATTGGCACATTTGCTGAGACTCAAGCTGTCATTACAAATGTTGATGCTGAAAATAGTGAAGTCAGCTTACAATTCATGGTTTTTGGTAGACCTCAAGAATATACTTGTAAGTTCTCTGAAATAGAAAAGGTAGAAGATAACGCATCTAATTTTTAAAAAATGAACAAAGTATTGGTGATAGGTGGAAGCAACATTGATTACAATGCTTCTTCAAAAAATAGGCTCATAGATCGAGATTCCAACATAGGAAATATAAAGATATCTTATGGTGGTGTAGCAAGAAATATTGTTGAGAATTTAGCAAGGCTAGACGATGATGTTTCATTTATCACGTTTATTGGAAATGATAGTAATGGCAAAGCATTAAAAGAGCACTTATTATCATTAAACGTCAAAGTATATAATCCCCAATTAGATTTTCCATCATCTAGTTATTTAGCAATATATGATAATAGCGGTGATATGAAAGTCGCTATTTGCGATACAGCTATTTTAGATAATTGTTCTTTTGATGAGGTTCTAAAATTTGATGATATTATTAGTTCCTTTGATATGATTGTTTTAGACGCCAATATTAATGAGCAAATAATTGACGGATTATTTAAAAAATATAACAATAAAAAATTTTTAGTTGAAGCTGTTTCCGCTAATAAAGTGAAAAGATATAAAAATTATTTAAAAAATATCTATCTTTTCAAATCGAATTTGTTAGAAGCTCAAAGTTTATTAGATGAACCAAATATATCATCAATAGAAGCGGCTAAAAAATTGATGAATATGGGTTGCAAAAATGTGGTTATAACTGAAGGACCAGGCCCAGTTATTATAGGTGAAAATAATGATGTTGTATTTATAACACCTAAACCATTAGATAAGATAGTTAATGCTAATGGAGCAGGTGATGCGTTATTTTCTGGGTTAATACACGGTCTTATTAAAGATAAGTCACTTGTTGAATCAACGGCTTTTGGTATCAAGGTCTCACAGGCTACTTTGATGTCAGAAGAATCTATTGATAAAAATATTGGTAGACTAAAAGATTTATTAAAATAATTTAATTCTATTTTCTATTAAGAAGATATAAAGCTTTTTCAAATTCGGGGCCATATAAGATACCATCTACTTTATCTTCAATGGTCTTTTCCATAGCAAGAGTTGTAAAATCATGTGCTTTTTTAATAGCATCTAAATTATTTAAACCATTTGTAATACATCCAGCTAATGCTGAAGCAAAAACATCTCCTGTTCCATGGAATTTTTTATTTAAATTATGACTACCATATGTAAACTGTTCATCATTATTTTTAAATAAGCAGACAACCTGGTCACCTTTTTTAATACCAGTTAAAATAACATTTTTAGCACCCATTTGTAATAATTTATTGCAAACTTCATCATGGATGTTTTCGTTTGATAAATCATATTCAGTATCAGTTAAAAAACAAGCTTCTGAAAGATTAGGAACTAAATAATTGGAGACACAGACTAACTTTTTCATATCCTGAACGTGATTTAAGTCAAAGCCTGGATAGAGTTTACCACCATCTGCAAAAGCAGGATCAATTAAAATTTTAGTTTTATTTTCCCTGAGTTTAGAAATGATCTTTAAAACGACGTCGGCTTGACCTTTAGCAAGATAGCCTGTATAAATCATATCAAAACTGTTATTAAAATTATCCCATTTGTTAACAAAATCTAACATATGAGATGTTAAATCAACAAATTCCCATGATGGAAAAGCTGTATGATTTGAAAGAATAGCAGTTGGAAGACCAACACATTCAATTTCCATGCTTGAGATTATAGGAAGAGCAACAGTGAGAGAGCACCTTCCCATGGCTGAATAATCTTGGATGGTAAGAATTCTTTTTTGCATATTAATTGTTCTCCTTAATTGATTCTTCTAATATTTTTAACGGAATAGCATAAGCTTCTGAAAAATCTTTTAATTGTTTTTCAGTAGGAACTGAAGTTCCTTTTTCCCAATTGATAACAATATCATCGTCGATATGAAGAGAGTCAGCGACTTTGCAAAAATCTAGATTATATTGTTTATAAATTGATTTTAAAATGCGAACAAAGGTCATTCTTTTTTCTCGTTTTCATCCTCTTCAACTAAGGGGTCATTACTGTTTTTATCTTCAATAGCTTTTGGTTCATAACTTGCTTCAATGACAGTTTCATTATCTTTTTTACTTTCTTTTTGATTGCGATAAACTTTGATTCTACTTTTTTTAGCGTCTTCTGTTTCAGAAACTTTAACATTACCATCATCATTTAACATATTTTTTGTGTTTTTAATTTTCCTTAAGGTGTTAACAAGTGAGAAAATGCCGACTACAATAAAGACAGCACCAACAACTATGGTTATCCATTTTTCAATATTTGCTCTCGATTCACTCTTGTTCCATAAGACGATGTAGGTTATCGAAATTGCTAAAAAAACTGTAGCTAATATAAAAGAAGTAATCGCAGTTACTGTATGCTTTTTACTTTTCCATAACAGTGAATCTAAACCATATATAATCATTATCACGCAATAAGCAATCAATGCTGTCATAATTAAAAATGGAAGCATTTCATCAATCAAATTAGGTCTACAAAAGAAGACAATTGCAAAACACATTGCTAAAACACCAGCAGGTATTTCTTGACCAAATGGGGTTCTAAATAATAAATAGCCAGCTAAAACATTAATGAGGCCATAGACAGTTAGTACTGAGCCGATTGCATAACCTAAAGCACTTGCTGTTTTTGAAGCATCTTGACTGCCATCATTATTTAGCACAGATGTTATAATTAAAACAACACCTAAGACAACAAGAATTAGTGATTGAATTATTTTTAACCATTTGTAGACATCAATACTTATTTCATCGGGAAGTTTTTTTCCACGAGCAAGATTTTTGCCATCAGTTTTAATATCTTTTTCTTCTTGCTTTATTTCTTTAACATCTTCGATTTGTGATGTTTCTTTATCTTTTTTCTTTTTAAACATATTTCACCTCACAGATACATATTATTTTAAATTATATTTATTAATAATAAAACAAATATTAATACGACAAATTAATTAGCAGATGATGGTATAAATCAAGTGTGTTGTTTTTCTTTATTTAAAGACGCAATATGACGAGTTAAAAGATATATAACAAACCTGATTAAGAAGTTGATAAAATCATCATTTAAATAATCAGCTTTAGAATTTATTTTTAACTTAGTGAGCAACTTATCTAATTCATTTTTGATTTTCAAAAGATCAAAATTGTTAAAAAGAATTTTTAATGTATTAAGTATAAAATCTTTTTTATTAAAGCAAAGTAGTGTAACTAAGTTCTTTAAATTTTCAGCTAATTTTGTATCTTTTTTACCAGACAAATCAATAAATTCATTAGCTAAAAAAGAGCAGGAAGGATTAGTGACTATGAATTTATCAATTATTTCAATATTATTAAGATCAAGGGCAATAAATTGATACTTAAAAGCAAAATTTAAATCATTATTATCAACATTTAAAAGATATAGGGGATCAAAATACTTTAAAATAGATTTGTCACGATTTGTAAGAATTAAAATACCATGTTTAATTAAATTGTTAGTCACAGCTATATTTTCATAGTATGAATCAATATCATTATTATCTAAATACATATATGTATTTGTACCAGGAAAATCAAAATTTAATTGATCAGTAAAGTTTAAAAAGTCACTTGGAAGTTTGACTTCTTTAGAAAGAAGCATTTCTTTATAGTAGGGGTAAATAATTAATGGTAAACCTAAAATATAGAAAGAGAAAGGAATAAATAAAGAAAAATTTATATTTTTAAATTTCTGCTTAATCATTTTATATGCATTATCAATTGCTTCTTTATCTTCTATATTGAAGAAAGTTTCACCATTGGTAGTTACACCATTAAAATTTCGCCCATGTAAGCAATAGTAGTCGCCTTTAGAACTATCATTTGTAACAAATGGAGTAAAACGCAAATCAAAATTATCATCATAACATGAGTAAAGATTAATAAATCTAAAAACTATATCAAAGCTATAATGTTTGTCATTAATAACTTTAACTAGTGAAGAATAATCCAAACTTAAATCATCAATTTGAAAATTTGAAAATGCATTTTCGAGTTTTAAAAGTTCATAAAAATAATCAAAATATTTCTTTAAAATGGTTTGATCTTGATTTTTGCTACCATTTGGAAGAATATTTTCATAAGTATCACTAAGAGGAATAAAGCCAGCTGCATAGGTTAAAATGATATCGATGTATTTATTTAAATCATTATCTATAGAATAAAAAGAACTTAAAGGCTTTGATAATAGATTTAATTTCTTTTTAAATATAGTAGATTTAGAAGGTAGTAATGAGCTTGAAAGATCAATATTTTTAAGAGATTTGTCAAAAAATGTAATAAGTCTATCTTCTTTAAAGAATCCTAAATAATTAAATTTTTGACTAGATGATAATACTTTTAAAACATTGTTAGCATTGATGAGTTCAATAGGAATTGAAAAAGTTTTAGTGTTTAAATCTTCAACCACAAAAGTATATAATCCTTTGTAAATGATACTATTATCTACATGTATTTTTTGATCATATTTGAATAACTTTTCAAAGCCATCAATACTAGATTCACTGTTAGATGTAAATGTATGTTTTGATATAGCGGCAAGGAGTTTAGCTGGTATATTGTGAAAAAACTTAAAAAAGCTTATTTCGTCAGAAATTTCTAAACTATTATAAGCTTCTTCAAAAGAAAGGCCAGTATTTACAAGCATAAAGAAATCTCGTATTTTTGTATTTATACCGTTTACAACATGATTTTGGACAAATGAATTTGTTGGACTATCATTTTGAGAAGAATCAAATGGTATTTCATCATTTTCATTCAAAAGGACATTAATTGAATCCCAAAGCGAATCAAATGAGTCATCAGTTAGAAATTCTTTATAATTACCTTCAATATAAGGTTTTAAAAATGAAGGAACTTTTTTAAAATCAAACATCATGTAAGTAGATAAATTAGGCAATTGCGAAAGCGATGCTGGAGATATATAAAAATCAAATTTATTTAATAGGTGCCTGAGCTTTATAGTTGTCTCATTTTTGTCATCACTCCCAGAATAATTTATATATGTTGTTCCAATTGCTTTATTTCTATAGTCGACATCAACTATGTCAAATAGATTTACAAATTCATCAGCATTGCCGTTTTCAAAATCAAAATAGCGAGCTATTTTAAAAGCTTCATATGGTAGGCCCATCATTTTTAAATAGAAGATAGCAATATATTCAAATTTGTTTTTTTCAAATATTTTATGAATATAATTGTAGCTTCTTTTGATGCTTTTAATTGAATTAGCTGGCAGATAAAATTTTGTTAAATTTAAATTCAATTTATATCCGGAAGCGGTTTTATCATAAAATTTATCAAAGCCATACATATCAAAGAAAAGACCTGACCTGAGCAAATCTAAATTAGTTTCACATTCATCATATAAATTAAAAACTGATGTATATGTATGGCAATTTATATGGTTTTTATAGAGAATTTTATCAATTATAGCATGCACTAATCCATTATACATTTTCAACGTGTTATATGAAATTTCTTCATTTGTATCTAAACTTCTTTTACATCTTTCATTTAAATCTTTTTTAAAAATAGATAGTACATTTTCAGTAAACTGAGTAGAAAAAGATGGCAGAATATCAGGATAGAAATACAAATAAGCAAAGTTAGGATCATTTAAAATAGACAAATAATCTTTATCAATTTTATCTTCTATAAATATAATATGCTTATCAATGGAATCAACGTTTCTTGTATCGGACATATATATTCCATTTTCAATTAAAATATTGCTAACCAACTTATCTATTGCTTTGCTTTGATCATCGATAAATAAAGTATATAAGTTTACAAAATCATATTCTATTTCTGTTATATTTAGATTTGACAATATATTTGAAACGTTAATAGTTTTTATGTCAAATTGATTTAGGAAACTCTCAGGTATTCCTAAAATGTCTAGAATGGCTTTTTTCTTGAGGTTAAAAGGATAGTCTTCTTTAAAGATGTAACTATAATGTTTTTCAAGAATTTGTAGTCTCAATTTTAGACTCTCATAATCTTGTTTGGCCAAGAAATATGTTAGTTTATCGTTTGTAAACATAATATAGTTTTTACCTACAGCAGCCAGTTTAAAACTACCGGTATTTAAAATTCTAATTTCATTTGAATAACTCATTTTCTGCCTATCCTTTTTTCATTCAAAGCACATTCCTTGAAAAATTCTTCAAACAAATAAGTAAAGAAGCCTAGTATTTCTTGATAAGTGGTGTCATTAACATCAGTAGAGTTTTTTAGCATAGGGATTTCTTTATTTAGTATAGCTTTGAAACTTCTTCTTTCCAAAATAAAAGCATTACTTAGTATTTTATATATAAATTTGTTATCAACCTTATAACTTTCCAAAATTATATTGGAAAATAAAGCTAAATTGACTTTATCATCGTTACTTCTTGAAATATATTCAAAAATATAGTTTTCCATTATATCAATGCTTGTCACCATAAAATTATATAGTCCATTAGCTTTGTCTTTCATATTATCAAAGATAATAATATTTGGATACAAAGGATCAAAATGAGAATTTAAATTAAATTTATGGTCTGGATCAAATTTTATACTAGCTAAATTGACTTCATCTAAAAAGTAAATGCCATCTTTGATAAGATAATTCTTAACAAAAGAGTAGTCTGCTTCCATCTCATCTTTATATGGCAGTGCTTTTAAGAACGGGAAAAAATACGCTGCATGATTTTCATTTAGACATCTTCTGCATATACCTGGTTCAAATCTCAAATCATTTAATACATCTTTAAAATTCGAGTAATGGGCATATTTTTTACATACAACATATGGAAGACCAGCGAGTGTTAAAATTGTTGAAGTGTATAATTTTTGATTGATATTATGATAGGTATCAAAAATTTTAGAAATGAAAGTAACACTATTAAAAATAGCTTCTTTATCACACTGGCAAAAATAAAAACTTTCACCGCTATCGTCATCAGAATAAGCATTGAAAACTTTTCCTAAAAAGACATATGGATGCGTGAGTTTAGGAGAATAATCAATATTTAAGCAAATACTTTCATCTAAGAAAGGAATTTCATGTTTAGATAATTCAATTTTATATGCTAAAGTGAGTATCTTATACAGGATTTGAAGTTGAGGATAAATAACAGAGTTAGCTCTCATAATGGCATATTCGTTATCAACATCAAGGTAATTAAAAAAAACATCATTTATTTCATTTTTAGAAAGAGATGCTATTTCTAAGACACAATCATCAAATTCATCCTGTCCAATATCGCTTTGAAAAAATGATATGATAAGAGAAACTAATTCCAAACCATCAAGATTGAAATAAGGTGTTAAAATAGGTTGGATGCAGCTATTTTTATCAAAATAAACAACTGGTGGAATAACAGAGTTATTCATCGCGTCATCTAACTCCTTAAAAATTTCATCTTGTTTGATAACAGTTGATGTAAAAATATTGCTTTTACAGCCAATAGCATTGATATATGTTTCATATATAGTATTTGTTTTATAATTGTTGGTAATATTGTTTTCCTCAAAAACATGTGGTTCTTTGTGATTACATAAATGGCATAAATGATTTTTAAATTGAAATTGTTTTGAAAGCGATTTTGTTAAATCTAAATTAGAAACAACGGTTAAAGGTAGATGATAATCATTAATAAACTTTTTATTAGTTTCAACTCTATTTAAAGTGGGATTTTCAATCTTAGTTTTCTTGTAATAGTGATGTAGTAAATTGAGAATAGCTTTTTTTTGACAAGAGCAAAAATAAGCTTGGGAATCATATTTTTCTCTGAAAGTATAGGCGATTCTAGAATAACTTACATATTTATAAGGCAAACCTATTTCATAGCTTTCAGATGGTCTATCATTTAATGAAATTCTATCGTTTAAAAAAGGATCATTAGATAGTAAGGCTAAATTTTTAAAATAATTATTTAAAGCGACAAAAGGAAGTTGAAGTAAAAAAGAAAAGAAAAGATAATTCGGTTGTAAATCAATATCAACATTATAAAATTTGAATAAATTATTGATACTGTTTTTAAGACTTTGATTTATGTGATGATAAAAATAATATAGTGCTTTGTTATCACTTATCTTATCTAAGTTGACTAGAAATTGATATAGCGGAGTAGTATCGTAGCTAAATGAACAAGCTGATGTGAATGCTTCAAAAACATCACCTGAAAATTTTGTATTTTCATTAAAAATTGGTTTTAAAGTATCAGGGATGTTCTCATTTTTAAATTCAATTGTCAATTCTTCATCTAAAGTAACAAGATTATTGCATTGACTATAAAACACGCCATGTTTTTTTAGTTCTCTTAAACATGCATATGAGTTGTGTTCATCATTATTTATAGTATATCCATAACCAGATTTACCATATTTGATAGATTTAAAATCATCTAGTATAGAAATATCTATATATTTTATCTTTTTAAAAGGATTAGTTTTCGACTTCTTTAAACATTCTTTAAATTCTTTATATCCATTAAAAGGGAGTTTTAAATTTTTATATATCGTCAGTGGATCTTTAAGACTTTTATATTCATCATATAAAGATATTAAAAACTTTTTGTTAGTTGAAGGGAAAAAGAATTCTTTACCATCAAGGGAATACATTTCTGAATTTAAATTAGAAACAACATAATAACTATCTTCTTTAATTGGAGCCATCAGGGATTTTCTATCTGTTTCAATAAAAAGTTTCTCTTTTAAATAGTTATCATATAGATATGTAATTATGTATGAAAAATATACTTTTAATAATAGTGAGTATTCAGTTTTAAATTCAGCTGTTGGACTAAGATCAGATATTTTTTCAATATAAATGTCATTAATAAAATAATCAACTTTATCAGAAAAAGAAAACTGATCATATTTTTTTAATTCATCAATAGTGAAGTTATTTTTATTAGAATATTGAGTAAAAATATATTCACTAGTTAAAGAATGAGTATAGTCTAAAATTTCTTTTGAGACCTTTTTTTCATCGATGAAAACAGGAAGATGATAAGGCGAAGTATCATCGATAAAAGGATTGGTTTCATCATAAAGGAAGAATACACCATTATTTAAACAATAAGCTTTAAAATCATCTTGATACCAATGCTTGTTAAACTTTTCATACATGTTTTTATAAGCATATTTTTTTAATTCAAAAATATTGTCTTCAAATTTTAATTGAGAAACTATATCTTTATTGAAATCTAGTTTATCAGTGACCATTTTAGGTAATCCTAAAATTTCTAAAAGGGCTTCTTTTTTAGTTATAGGTATGTCCTTAAAACCTTTATTTGATGATACGGGATAAGTTTTTATTCCTTTTTGAATCATTATTTGATGATAATTAAAAGCATTTTTGATACTTTCTTTATCATCAAAAGAAAAGATTACTTCGTAGTTATCTTTAACAAAAGCAATATGATACAAGCCGACAATAGCTTTACGGTAATTTTTAAAACTCGTTAAAGGAAAGTCTTCAATTTGTAGTAGTGAATAACTCATATATTAATTATATCTTACTGAAGCTTAATGTTACCGACGATTTATCAACACTCTTTACTTCAAAACCAAATTGAGGTTTACTTCCATCATCAAATTTAAAATTAGTATATGATCCCCCACTTATTAAAAATTTATCACCTGTTACATATAACGAATTATTGCTTAGAACATTACTAGTGCTAGGCTTTCTTTCATTTTTCGGAAGTAGAGAAACAAGTCTTGTTCTATAAAAATTATAATTTTCATCATTGCTTATAGTTCCGTATGAATAAGAGGAATTATTTGAATATAAATAATAATAAGCGTAGTTATCATTATTATTTATTGGCAGCATATCATAAGCACAAGAATCCCAAACAAGGGAATAAGATTTAGTATCGACTGATATTTTTCCTACTCTAGCATCGACATGATATACTCTAAGTCCAACATCACTTGGTGCAATAACACCATTTTGATATTTTTTAGTGGCATCTTGATAATTTAATGAAGTTGGTGTGTATGTTTCTAAAAGCAAATATTCATCAAAAGCGGTATTGTTGTAATCAACGGTATTGTTTTTATAGATAGGTAGAATATAGCTTTCACCTGTTTCAACAAGTGAGTTTATGGTGATTTGATTATTTCGTGAAGATAAATAATCTTCATTAATAACAGTTGGATTAATCCAATTAAGTGCATATTTTGAATAGGCCATGTGGTCAATGATATTGTTATCCATCATGTCAACAGCAGCAGTTGGTGATTCATATGAACCATTTGTTAATTTGGTATTAGTATAATAATCATCAAGACCTAGCATATGACCAGTTTCATGAATGATTGTATGAGCATCACCAGTTTTAGTTTTATCAATTTTAGAAGCATAGTAACTATTATCATATAAAAAATCAAAGCTAGCCCAAGCGTAAACATTCATTCTTTTATTATTAACAGCTTGATTATTATTGCTCCAATAAGTATAAGCCCAGAAAAGACTATTGCCACTGCTTTGATATGGATAATTATAAACAAGCCATACCCCATCTAAATAACCGTCATTATTGGTGTCATATTCACTAAGATTCACTTCACTTGAGACTTTACTCACAGCGTCAACTAAGATGCTATCGCTGATAGAAGTGTAAGTGTAATCATTATTTTTTTTATAAAGACTATCAATTTGTGCAAGGGTATAGTTTGCTGTAACTGGTGATGTGACTATGCCAGATAAATTCATCTTGGAGTAACTTGACTTGCTATAAAATGATTTTGCACTTTCCCAACCAGTATCAGAGCTTTCACCAAAGAAAGTGTTATTAATGATTGATAATTGAGTATTAGAAAAACTTCCACCATCCTTAAATTCAATTGGAATAACTAAAAGCTTACTATTACCAGTAGAAGGTAGATATCTTTGATTTAAACCTAAGCCAATATTATCTTTATTTAGATTTGCTTTAGTAAAAGAACTTGGGTATTCAGGAGTATTATAAGTGATATCACCATCGGTTTTTTTAACAGTTGTTGAAGAGGATGTGTTGCTTTTAATCCACTCTAAAAAATTAAAGTTTCGTGAATATATGCAAGAACTAGATGCTGTAGTAACAACCAATGCTAGTATTGATGATAAATATTTAATTTTTTTATTCATAGTAATTAGTCTCCGTAATCTGATGGCCTACTTTCTTTTTCAACTATTACTTTTGCTTGATCAGCAACATCAATAGCTGTTAGATAAATAAACCCTTCCTTTTCAATAAGTGGATATTCTTCATCTCCTTGAAAGATAACTTTTTTATTTTTTCTAACTATTTCATCCATTTTGTCTAAAATAGCTTGATAACCTTCGGGCCTTAACATTTTATAACCTTGAAGATACGTATAAAATTGAGGTTCAATATAAAATATTGATCCGTCATCATTTTCATAACATGTTGCAAATCTATTTGCTAAATCTATAAGTATTTTTTTATCTTTCCATTCATCATATTTATGCATAATAATTACCTCAGCAATATTATAAACTATTTATTAAATTCTTATTCATAAATTAATTATATAAAAGCTCAATAAATATATAGATTCAACCTTATTTTTTTACAATAGTAAAATAAATTTTATTTTGAAAAATTGAAAATTGTAAGAAGGAGCTTTCTTTTTTAATGCATCATTGCTTATAAAAATTGCAAAAAACAAACATTTTTAATAAGCAACTTTTATCCATTATAAAAATGTAATATGTGGCATAGACGCTTAAAAATACAATCTTATTTATAAAAGAAGCAAAAAAATATATCATAAATTTAAAATTTAATTCTAGAAAATAGTTTAAAGACATTGTTTTTTTTATTCTTTTTATTTATAATAAAACCGCTTACATATTTTAAGACGTAATGTCTAAAGTAAGTGTCAACTAAAAATAGTTGAGGTTCTGATTAAGGAGGAAAGATAATTATGAAGAACAAATTAAATTTACTATTAGTTGCTGCAACTGTTGCTTCACTTGGCAGTGCACTATCTAGTTGTAAAAAAGACGAAGGTGAAGGCGTTGTAAGGTTATTAAATTTTAAACCAGAGATTGCTAATAATTGGGGCACAATTATTTCAAAATTTAAAGAGGATACTGGTTTAACTTTAATTGTTGAAACTGCTGCAGAAGGAAAATATGAAGAAAGATTGAGACAAGATATTTCAACTGATGCTGCTCCTACTATTTTCCAAGTCAATGGACCTATTGGTCAAGCAAGATGGCAACAATATTGCCAAGATATGTCATCATATGATATTGTTAATAAATTGAAAGATACATCACTTGCGTTAACAGTTGATGGTAAAGTGTATGGTGTACCAACCACTGTTGAAGGATATGGTATTATCTATAACAAAGCTATTACTGATAAGTATTTTGCGTTAGCTAATAGAAGCACGAGTACTGGCGTTTCATCAATGGATGAAATAAATTCATATACTAAATTAAAAGCTGTTGTTGAAGATATGCAAGCTCATAAAACTGACTTAGGAATTGATGGGGTATTTTCAGGTACAGGTATGGATGGCAGTACTTCATGGAGAATTTCAGGTCACTTATTCAACATGCCACTTGTTGCAGAATGTGGAAACGCAACTTCTACACCAGCAAAATTAGAATTCACATACAACCAAGGTATGAGGAACTTGTTAGATTTATATGTAAAAAATTCGAATGTTGCTATTAATCAACAAGAAAGTTCTACTTGGGATCAAGAGGCAACAGCTTTTGCTACTGAAAAAACTGCCATGGTTCAAAATGGTATTTGGGCAACAAATGATTTGACTGGTAAAGAAGGTGCTAAGGCAAAAGCTTCAAATCTTAGATACTTACCACTTTATACTGGTGTTACAAATCCAAATTATGAAGAATCTTCACAAGGATTATGTGTTGGAACAGAGGCATATTGGACTATTAACGCAAAAACTAGCAATGCAAATAAGAATGCTTCTGTTAAATTCTTGGAGTGGTTATTTGATGGAAATGGTAAACAATATGCTGTTGATGACATCAAATTAGCTCCACCATTTAAAGGATTTACAGGTGATAGCTTAACGAGTTCAGATGCCTTACATGTCGAAATGAATAGATGGTTATCAATGGAAGGAAAGAAATCAGTTACATGGGATTTCCCATTGGTTCCAAGTACTGATGCTCAAAGAGCACCTATGGTTGAAGACATTAAGAAATACTATACAGCAAATTTAAGCGATGCAGCCTGGAATACATTAGTAAATAATGTAAAGACCACTTGGGAAAATTTAGCAAAAGCCGCTTAAATAACAAGTATTAATTATCAATTAGGGCTATAGGTAAGACTATAGCTCTAATTTTTATTAAAAGGAGAATGGTTATGCAAAAATATTATAAAAAATATGCACCAATATTTATACTACCGCTTATGATATGTTTTGCTGTTGTATTTATAGTTCCATTTTGCATGGGTGTCTTTTTCTCATTCACTCATTATATTGATTTTAATACATTTGAATTCTGTGGACTTTATAACTTCAAATACATATTTGATCCGACAAGAAGCGCAACAGGAGAAATAACATTTTTAACATCGTTTTGGAAAACTGCATTATTTGCTGCCGTTTCAATTATAACAATTAATTTTAATGCATTTATATTAGCATTACTTTTAACAAAGGGATTGAAAGGTTCAAATACTTATAGATCCATATTCTTTATGCCTAATTTAATAGGTGGCATTGTCTTAGGTTATATCTGGAAACTTATTTTAAATGGCATTTTACAAGCAATGGGAACTAATATGTCGGCAAGTCCATGGTATTCTTTCTTTGGATTAGTAATACTTATGAACTGGCAACAAGTCGGCTATATGATGATTATTTACATAGCCGCTTTAATGAATGTTCCAACCGATTTAAATGAATCTGCTGAAATTGATGGTGCAACTAAGTTTAAAACAACCATGCATGTTACAATACCAATGGTCATACCTTCATTTACTATTTGTACATTCTTAACACTTACAAATAGTTTTAAATTATATGATCAAAACATTGCATTATCTGGAAATGGAGCTTCGACTAATCTACTTGCTGCTGATATTGTAAATACTACTCAACCAATTATCAAAGGACTTGGTGCTAGTTTAGGACCTCAACAAGCAAAATCATTATTATTCTTTTTGATTGTTGCTGTAATTTCAGGAATTCAAGTCTTTGCTACTAGAAGTAAGGAGGTTGAAGCATAATATGAAAAATGATCAAAATGTTTTTAATCTTACTTATGAAGAATTTATAAGTCCAGTTACTCTAGATTATATAATCGATACTAATAGAAAACTTGGCTATGATGAAGAAGATGCAATAGCTGTTAGTTATGATGATTTAAAAGAATTATCTAAAGGTAAGGAAATTCATCTTTATAAATATACACTTATTGAATATGGAACTGCTAGACAAGTCAGTAGACACCTTTTAAATCAATTAAAAGCTAGAGAAAAAGAAAACCCTGGCTATTTACCAAAGTCAGTCAAGAAAAATGCAAGCAAAAAAAGAAAAGAGACAATTAATAACACAATACTTTATGTTGTTCTTACCATTGTTGCCGCTTTTGTATTTTTTCCTATTTTGATGGTTTTAATTAATTCATTTAAAAGCAATATAGGAATATCATCTAATGCATTTACATTGCCAACTGCTGATACTTTTAGAGGAATTACAAATTATAAAGATGGTATAGAAAAAACCAAATTCATGAATTCACTATTTTATTCATTATTCATAACAGTTTTTTCAACAATATTCATCTTATTATTTACATCAATGACTGCATGGTTTTTAACCCGCGTGAAAACTTGGTGGACTAAAGTAATATATTATCTTATTTTATTTTCAATGATTGTTCCATTCCAAATGGTCATGCTTCCAATGAATCAAATTGCCAGTACTTTAAAGTTAAATAATATATTTGGCATTATCATAATTTATATTGGCTTTGGAGCAGGTTTATCAACATTTATGTATGCTGGATTTGTTAAATCAGTCCCAATTGAAATTGAAGAAGCTGCAATGATTGATGGATGCAACCCTATTCAAACATTCTTTAAAATTGTATTCCCTGTCTTAAAACCAACAACAGTCACTATTGCTGTTTTAAATGTTATGTGGATATGGAACGACTATCTATTACCAAACATGGTTTTAGGAACAAGAATTGGTAAAACGACTCTTCCTGTTGCTATTCAAATGGCAAACCAAGGAAGTTATGGATCTGTTGATTATGGTTCATTTATGGCTATGATTGTTTTGACAATCATCCCAGTTGTTGTTTTCTATCTGTTTGGTCAAAAATATATTATTAAAGGTGTTACAGCTGGGGCTGTCAAAGGTTAATTAAGGAGAAGAAATATGGCTAGTATTGAATTTGAAAATGTAGTTAAGGTATATCCTGGTCAAACAAAAGCTGTTATACCTGATTTAAATTTAAAAATAGAAGATAAAGAATTTATTATTTTAGTTGGACCTTCTGGTTGTGGAAAGTCTACAACTTTAAGAATGATTGCTGGTCTTGAAGATATCACTCGTGGTACTTTAAGAATTGATGGAAAGAAAGTTAACGATGTTCCAGCAAGAGATAGAGATATAGCTATGGTTTTCCAAAGCTATGCTCTTTATCCTAACATGACTGTCTATAAAAATATTGCATTTCCATTAAAAGTTAGAAAACTCACTCAAGAAGATATAGATAAAAGAGCTGAAACATTGAAAGCAATACTAAGAGAACAAGGAAAAGCTGATCAAGAAATTGATCTTGCTGTTCAAAAGAGTCTTCTGCAAAAAAAATATACTAAAGAAGAAATTGATGCTAAAGTTAGAGCAGTTGCAAAAGTGCTTGATTTGGAACAATATTTAGATAGAAAACCAGCTAATTTATCTGGTGGTCAAAGACAAAGAGTTGCCTTAGGAAGAGCAATGGTCAGAAGCCCAAAAGTCTTCCTTCTTGATGAACCTCTATCAAATCTTGATGCAAAGCTTAGAACGGAGATGAGAAGTCAAATCTCAATGCTTCATAAAAAATTGAACACGACATTTGTCTATGTTACACATGATCAAACTGAAGCTATGACAATTGCTGATAAAATTGCAGTCTTTAATAAAGGTATCATTCAACAATTTGATACACCTAGAAACTTATATGAAAGACCAACAAACTTATTTGTAGCTGGTTTTATTGGTTCGCCTGAAATGAACTTCTTAAATGCAAGACTTGTTAGAGATAATAATGTTGTTAAAGTTGAAATTGCTGATAAAAAGTTTGATGTCTCATCTACTCTAAATAAAGATGGTGTGTTAAATCGTTACTTAGACAAGAAAGAGATCGAAAAAGAAACAGGTGTTAAAGCTGATGATAAAGTTGTTGAATTAGCTTTGCCTGATGAAGTTAAAGAAATCAAGAAGGGTAAGAAAGCTAAAGAAGAAAAAGAAGAACCTGTTGAAGGAACTATCGTTACTAAAGAATATAATGAAGTGACGTATGGTGTAAGGCCTGAAAACATTATATTAGTTACACATGAAAATGTTAATGTTATTGATAAAGATACTATTTACAAAGTTCGTGTAAAGATGGCTGAATTCTTGGGTGCTGAATTGTACTTATATTTTGATTTGGGTGGTACTCAATGTATTTGCAGAACATCTGCTAAGTATCAAGTCAAAGCTGATGATGAAATATATGTTTCATTAAATCCAAATAAAGGATACATCTTCAATGATGATGAAGTGACTATTGCATTCCCTGAACCTAGTCAAGATATTAAATTAGACATCGATTTTAAAGATGGAGAATGATGTAATCAATAAAAAATCCATAAATTCTAATAGTCAAGTCAATAAAAATCAAAAGGAGAAAAAACATTTCTTCTTAAGAAATATAAGAAGAGATGATTCTCCTTTTAAAAATTTTATCTCTATTCTCATAGGATATGCTGATACTATTCTTCTATACAATATATTTTTTATACTAACTTCACTTGGAGTCATTACAATTGGACCAGGATTAGTATCAATGACTGAATGTTTTAACGAATTTGTTGGAAATAAAACAGATCATCGTTATCGACGATATTTTCAAAAATTTAAAAAGAATTTTAATTTTGAAAATTGTTTATTAGGTGTTATTTTTACTGCTCTTGTAGCACTAATTTTTTATTTGTTTATTTTCTTTTTTATTAACACTCCAAAACATGCCTGGTTAGTTGCCCCATGGGTACTTGCTAATGTCTTTTTAGTGTATTTAGTAACATTTACTTCTTTCTATATTCTGATGAGAATTAGAATTGATTTACCTATAAAAATAGTTATTACTAATTCACTGAAATTAGCAGCTGGTGCTATTAAAAGTGTTATTTTTTGTTTATTATCATTTGGAGTAATGATAGTTGTTCCTGCTGTCTTTTTTGAATATACTTTTCCATTATTTATCTTGATTGAATTTTCAATGACCACTTTAGCTTGTATGATGTCAGTATACAGCGAAGTTGATAAATTATGTATTTATTCAGACAAAGATTTGGATACTGATTTGAATGAAGTCGAAGAGAAAAAAGCAAATATAAAGTTAGACTTGATAGATGAAAACTTTTTGAAAGATGATTATAATAAAAAAGATGTAACTTCTTCTGATTTTAACTATTATGAAGTTACAGATAATAAAAATAATCATGATGAAGATTGATATTAAATATCCTATTGAAATAAAAAAAGCATTAAAAAAGATAGAAGATAATGGTTATAAAGCTTACCTAGTAGGTGGTGTAGTACGTGATTATTTTTTAAATAGAGAAGCAAATGATTATGATGTCATCACTAATTTATCAAAAGAAGGTATAAAGAAATTATTTAAACCTGATGATAATTCTAAATATCCTTATTGCTTTTCTTTAAATACAAAATTTGATACTTTGGTTATTTTATTAAATGAAACAATCAAGATTGAAATATCATCATTTAAGAATAATGATGATATAAAAAAAGATTTATTAAAAAGAGATTTTACAATCAATTCATTAGCAGTTGATTGTAATAATAATCTATATAATTATTCTTCAGCAATAGAAGATATTAAAAATAAAGTGTTAAGATTTAATAGTGATGCTGAATACATAATTAAAGAAGACCCAAGTAGAATTTTAAGATATTTTAAATTTTTAGCTAGATTGGATTTTAAGGAAGATGAAGAAAGTTTGAAGGCTATTTATAGAAATAAAGAACTTATTAAAACTGTCAGTGTTGAAAAAATAAATATTTGTTTTAAAGAAATTTTAATTTATAATCCAACACTCATTAAATTAATGGATAAAGTTGGGCTTATAGAGATTCTTTATCCTGATTTATATAGGTTAAAAGAAATTAAACAACATAGTAAATATCATTATGAAAATGCTTTTGATCATACTATGACTGCACTTTCATATTCAAAAAAAGATACAGAATTAAAAGATGAACAAAAATATATTATAAATTACGCACTTCTTCTTCATGATATTGGAAAACATGATACTATTACAATAGATGAAGAAGGCTATGAACATTATATTGGTCATCCTTTAGACTCTTATTATAAAAGCATCAACATACTAAAACATTATAAAATAAGCAAAAAAGAAACTGAATTGATTCTTCTTTTAATTAAAAATCACGATATTGAATTAAATGGTACTAGAAGATGCTTTAATAGATTAGTAAATAAGTATCAGATTGATTCTAAAGAAAAACTTTATCTTTTGTATAAAGTAAAAATATTTGATAGATTGGCTCATAAAGAAGGATTCAATGATCCTAAAAATATAACATCTACATATAATAAATTAGTTGAATACTATAATGAATTTGAAAATAAAACAATATCGATTCTTGATTTAGAAATAAATGGTAAAGAAATAATGAGGATTTTAAATATAACCCCATCAAAGAAAATAAAAGAAATTAAAGAAGAATTATTAAAACAGGTGTTATGCGGAACTTTAAAAAATGAAAATAGAGAACTTATAACATATGTAACTAATAAATATAAAAGCAAGAATTAATAATGTGTTGAATCTAACTTTGGTAAGTTATCATTGTGCATGTGCATTCCTTATAATATCTATGACATTAATGTGCATATGATACAAAACTTATAAAGTAACTTAACTCTAGTATAATATTCGCATGGAGAACTATAAAATGCGATGGATAATTGCTTTAATAGCTATAGCGGTTGCTTGTTATTTCTTATTAACTAGTTTGCCAAAGAGAAGATTTTCTTGATGTAAGTAAGTGTTTCACAGAGAGACTAAAATTCAAAAAAATAATTAAAGAATCTTTTTAAGCATTCATCAACTTTAGTAATGTCAATCGTTTTACTGCTCATATATCTTTTTATTTTACTGACTGCATCTATAAAATTTTCCAATAATACCTCAAATATTTTGAAAATACCAAATATTAGCTTTTTAGTACATTTAAATGATAAGCTACATCTCCTAATTTATAATATTAATATTGCACTATCATCAATATTATTGCACTATCATATCAAAGGTATAATAGTAAAAAATGTTATAAACTGATTAATGCAATTAATTAAACTTTAATTTTTGATATAATTTTTATATGCTTGTATTTGATACTATTTGTGCACTAGCTTCTTTTCCAAATAAAAGTGCATTAGCGATTATAAGGCTCTCAGGGAAGAGTGCTTTTGATATATTAAAAATGATCGTCAAAAAAAATATCGACGATTTTAAACCTAATAGTGTTAAATTGCTGAAACTATATGATGAAGATGAACTGTTAGATGAAGCAATTGTTACATATTTTAAAGGACCTAATTCATATACTGGATTTGATACAGTTGAATTTACAACACATGGTTCGATGATAATTGTAAATAGACTACTTGAGGCCCTTGTTAAAAATGGAGCTAGAAGGGCTGTTAAAGGTGAATTTTCATATCAAGCTTATTTTAACGGCAAGATGGATTTGCTGAAAGCAGAAAGCATAAATGATTTGATCAATGCTAATTCAATTCAAGCTAGCAAATTAGCCTTGAAAGCTATGAATGGCGAAAGTAGTAAATATTTAGACCAGATCAAAGATGAACTTCTAGAAGATATAGCTAATTTTGAATATTTTATTGAGGATCAATTTGTCGATGATGAAGAAACTTATCAACCAGTAATTGATCAAGTTATTGATTCTTTAACTAAAATTGAAAAGTCACTCAAAGAAAAGTTAATTGATTTAAAATTATCAAATCGTAAATATGGTGGTTATCGAATATGCATTGTTGGCAAAGCAAATGTTGGTAAATCAACTTTATTAAATGCACTAGTTAAAGAAGATAAAGCAATAGTATCAGCTATTCCTGGAACGACAAGAGATGTAATAGAGGCTAATATTGAAATTGATGGAGTGAAGGTGACATTGATTGATACTGCTGGAATTAGAAAGAGCAAAAATGTTGTTGAGAATATCGGAATTGAAAAAGCTAAAAAAGAAATTAAAAAAGCTGATTTGATTCTCTTTTTATCCGATAAAAAGATGTCATCAACATCGGAAGAACTAGCAAAACTTATTAGAAATAAACCAATTATAAAAGTTAAAACTAAAAGTGATTTAAATAATAGTGGTGACAATGATTATGATATTCAAATATCAGCACTTCATTATTCATTAGAACCTTTAAAAAATTTGATTAAAGAAAAATTAAATTTAGTTAAAACAAATGATTCAATCTTTTTAGGTGAAAGAGAAGAAGATTATCTTACGTTAATTTTAAAGTTAACTAGTGATGCAAAAAAAACACTTGTTGATACAAGAACTATTGACATATCATCAGATAAGATAAGATTAATAATTGATAAAATTAATGAAATGAAAGGATGTGATAAACCTCAGACAATGGAAGACATTTATGAGACCTTATTTTCACATTTTTGTTTAGGTAAGTAAAGATGCTTGAAAATATACACAATATAATTGACTGTCATCTACATCTATATGATGGCAAAATTGCTGATGATATTAATAATATAATTATTGAGGCTAAAAAAAATAATGTCAAATATGTAGTCAATAATTCAGATAGTTTAGAATCATTAAAAGAAGTTATTAAGCTTCAAAATGATTTTCCATCTTTTTGCTACTCAGCTCTTGGTATTCACCCTGAATATGCTACAAATGAGAAATCATATCTTGATGAATCATTTAAATATATATACGAACATAAAAATGACATTTTAGCAATTGGTGAAATAGGATTAGATTATCATTATAGTAAGGAAGAAGAAGTTTTTAAAAAGCAAAAAGAATTATTTATAAAACAGCTAAGTATTGCTAGGGAATTAGATTTGCCAGTAGTAATTCATGCAAGAGACAGCTTAAATGATGTTTACAAGATATTAAAAGATGAAAAAATTAAAAAGTTTTATCTTCATTGCTATTCTGGCTCATATGAGCAATTTAAAGAATTTAAAAAAATTTCAGATAATTTTAAAATTGGAGTAGGTGGAGTTATTACTTTTAAAAATAGCCGGGTTTTAAAAGAAATAGTTAGTGAAATAGATTTAAAATATATTTTAACTGAAACAGACTCACCATATTTAGCACCTGTGCCATTTAGAGGTCAAAATAATAAACCTAGTTATTTAAAATATGTAATTGAAGAAATTGCTAATATTAAACAGATGGACATAAGTGAAGCGAGCAATATTCTTTTTGAAAATGGAGTAAATTATTATGGAATCAAATAGTTATTTAAAATATCCTTTAAAAAAATATGCTTATGTAGTTGAAGGTAAAACTGACGAAGATAAATTAAAAAAATTAGGATGCCAATATATAATTACAACCAATGGTAAATATATAAGAAAAGAAATTATTAATTTCTTAAAAGAGGTCAAAGCTAAAAGAGATCTCATCTTGGTTTTAGATCCAGATGGACCTGGTAAACAGATTGAAGATATATTAAATTCAAAACTAGGTTTATCTTGCTCAATCAGTATAAATAAGAAAGATGCTATATCAATAAAAAAAAGTAAAGTAGGTATTGCAGAAACTAACAGTGATGTTTTAAAAGATATTATGAAAGCTTTCATATTACATGATATAAATACTGATGAAATGCCTTCTTTAGATGAAGATGATTTGATTGATTATTTATATAAAGGAAGTAAAACAGCCATTAATAAAAAAAAGATAATTGAAACTTACAAAATACCATATAAAACATTTAAAAACATTTATGAATGTTTACTTATGCTAGATGTTAGTAAAAAAGAATTAGAGGATTTACTAGATGAATGAAAAAGAACGAGTTTTAAGTTTATTAAAAGAATATAATTTGTATGCTAAAAAATCATTTGGTCAAAATTTTTTGATCAACGACGGGATCATCAATCGAATTTTTAAAAGCTTAGAAGCATCATCTTTTGATGACGTTATTGAAATAGGTCCTGGCCTTGGTTCTTTAACAAATAAATTAGCAGATGAATCTAAAAAACTTATTTGTGTTGATGCCGATCGTGATATGGTAACTGTTTTAAATGATTTATATACAGAAAAAACAAATGTAAAAATAATTGAATCTGATTTTTTAAGATACAATCCTAATTTAGAGACTAGACAAGATAATCGGTTATTTGTAGGTAATTTACCTTATAATATCACATCTAGACTCATTGAATACTTTTTAGATTGTGGATTTAAAAGAATGGCTATTATGGTTCAAAAAGAAGTAGCTATCAAGCTTGACTATAAATCAAGTGGTAAAGAATGCTCACCATTGGGTGCTTTTTTAAAAAGCATTGGTGAATATAAACTGGTCACATTAGTTGATTCGTCATGTTTTTATCCACAACCCAAAGTTGATTCAGCTTTCATCATTATTGATAAAACGAAGGAATATGATTTTTCTTTATATTCGATTTATAAAATTTTATTTAAAGATCCCAATAAGACAATTTCAAATTGTTTAAAGCAGTTTAAAGAATATATTAATTCTTTAAATTATTTAAAAGAAAATGATGATGAGATACTTTTTAAAAGAGCGAGGCAATTGCAACCTAATCAATTATATGATTTGGCTTTAATTATTAAAGAACATAAATAATTATTTTCGATAATCAATTAAAACAGGTGTGATAACTCCATTATATTTTTCTTTAATATATTTAGAAACTGAAGAATCTAAAGCACAATCTGTCAAAGCATCAATTTTAGCTTTATAAGTTGTATCTTCTTTGTATTTATTAACTGAAGCTGCAATAACATTGGCTCTGAGTTCTTTAACCTCATCGCTTTCAGTTGGAAGAGATTCATTAACCTTGACATTTCCAGTTAAAGCAGTATTGCATGGTAAAACAGCGTAGTCATAATCTTTGATATTAGCTACTAGCATTTCTTCAGAAATGAGTTTGATTCGACTTGGAAGAGTATCTTCTTTAGGATTGCCACTGCTATCTTTTTCGTATGAAGAGATGACGCCAGCATTTACCAATAAGTCAAGTGCTCTGATGGCATTACTTGGGTCTGCACATATTTCAAAACTGGCAGCCTGTTTGTTATTTTCAAAGTCAGTTGCATTACTTTTACCTTCATAGATTCTTAAAGGCTCAAAATGAATGGCAGCAGTTGGGAAGAGTTTTGAATAAGTGTAACTTTCATTATAGTTTGCACTATTTGAATCAAATTGTTGAAGATAAGGCCTATGTTGAAAATAATTAGCATCATAGTCACCATCAAAAGTGCTTTGATTCTGAATAGTCCAATCTAAAGTTGTGACTTCAAGCTGATATCCTTTTTCAGCAAGAAGAGGTTTTATAGCTTCATTTAAAATTTCAGCATGTGGTGTTTCACTAGCACATACTTTAATGAGCTTGGATGCATCTTTTTTATTGCATCCTGTAAGTGAGCTTAAACTCATTAGTAAACCTAAAACAAATAAACTTTTTTTCATTGTAATTTCCTCCTTCGATCAATTTTCTTTGCAATGAATAAACTAACTTCTTGAAATATTTGAACAAATATGACAACTAGAATAATAAGTAACCAGAATAACCACTGCTTGGTAAAATTAGCAGTGTGTTTACTATAATATGACCAAATTTGACTTATCAATCCTCCAGCACCTAAGTTATAAGCAAATGAAGTATAGCCAATAACATTTACTAAAGTTACGCCGACGCCAATTATAAGAGAACTTCTTGTTTCAACTAGCATAACCTTTCTAACAATGAAGAAATCAGATGCTCCCATCGATTTGATTGCTTCTATTTCTCCATTATCAACTTCATTTAACGATTGTTCAACAATTCTGCTAACATAAGCAAATGATGAGAAAAATAATGGAATTATCATTGTATACCATTTGCCGGATGCTGTTTGAAAAATAGCTCTATTTAGCGGTATTAAAATGACGGTTAAGATAAGGCATGGTATTGATCTTAAAAAATTGACAATAACTCCTAAAATGGTGTTGACTATCTTATTTGGTTTAAGACCATTTTTAGAAGTTATATTCAATATAACTCCAAGAGGTAAACCTACTAGATAAGCTAAAGAAGTTGAAATAACAACCATCAGGAAAGTTTCATATATTGCTTTCCATACATTGATTCCATCAATCATTTTTCACCTCCTCGTATTTAACTTTGTGGTAGTCTAAATATGTTTTTAATTTGTCTTGTTCTTTAACATCAGCCGGCATTTTAATTATTGTTTGACCATATACTAATCCATTAACAACTTTTGTATCAGCATAAATAATTGAAACTAATATTTGGCATTCTAAGACAATGTTGCTGATCAGAGGTTCATCGATGTTACCATCAAATAAAATTCTTAATAATTTTTCATCGCTGAGAGATGTTTGAACTTTATTGGAGTAGATTAAATTTTTAGCAATTTCAGTTTTAGGATTTAAGAAAACCTCATGCAAAGGTCCGTTTTCAACTATTTTTGCTTTGTCGATGATGGCAACCTTATTACATATTTTTTCAATGACATTCATTTGATGTGAAATCATGATGATAGTCAAATTTAATTTTTGATTCAAATCTTTTAAGATATCTAGTATTGAAATGGTAGTTTCTGGATCTAAAGCTGAGGTAGCTTCATCACAAAGAAGGACTTTAGGTTGTAAAACAATTGCTCTTGCAATAGCTACTCTTTGTTGTTGGCCTCCACTTAATTGAGATGGATATTTATCTTTTTGATCATCAAGTGAAACCATTTTTAAAGCTATCATCGCTTTATTAATTTTTTCTTCTTTTGTAAGTTTAGAACTAACGATATCCAGTGCTAGTAAGACATTAGCTAGAACAGTTTTTTGTTTTAACAAATTGAATTGTTGAAAAATCATGGCAATTTCTGGTTTTTTAAAGTTTGGAACTTTCATAGTGTTAGAACATAAAAGCTCATCTTCAAAATATATTTCGCCTTCTTGAAAGACTTCAAGTCCGTTTATACATCTGACAAGCGTTGATTTTCCAGCACCAGAAAGTCCAAGAATTCCATAAATGTCTTTCTTTTCAACCTTTAGTGAGATGTCATCTAAAACTTTGATGTTGTTAAATGATTTGGATAGATGCCTGATTTCAATTTCACTCATAGATCACCTCATAGATAGAGATGAGTTTATAAAATAAAAACTCGTCCCTAATACTTTTCTAATACTAAGGACGAGAAATAATCCCGTGGTACCACCTTAATTCATTTATATATCGCTATATAAACCTTTCAAGTACTAACATACTCTATTGCTATAACGGGCAAACCCGAATAAACCTACATATCGACTTATTAGCTCCAAGGCCATGTTCAATATCATATCCTGACTCATTTCAGCAAACTGAGACTCTCTTTTAGGGAATGTCTGATATTTACTCTTCCTCTTCTTTGCTTTTACGACATTATCTTAGCACTGATTTTAAAATTGTCAATTTAAAAATTGATATGCTATGAATTTCACTAAATTAAAAATTAAATGAATGTTTAACTATTGATAGATAAAGAATTTAATAAAAAAATAATCAAATATCTAATTTTATGTTTTTTATGAAAGCCGTTACATGGGCATTTTAAGCAAAAATATAATGAATTCGCTTTATTTTTTTTTTTTTTGCTCTATAAATTTTCTTGTAGAGGAGAAAAATATGAATGCAAAATTAGTTAAATATATTTTAAAAAGATTGCTCCTTGCTGTTTTGACTTTATTTGTTGTAGTGACTTTTACTTTTTGGTTCATGCAACTTATTCCTGGTGGTCCATTCACTAGTGAGAAGTCTGTTTCAGCAGAAACGCTAGCTGCATTAAATGCAAAGTATGGATTAGACAAACCTCTTTTTCAACAATATTTAATATATGTTGGAAGATGCTTTAGTTTCGATTTTGGTCCATCGATGAAACAGAAAGGAAGACTTGTCAATGATATTCTTGTAAGCGGATTGAAGTATTCTCTTCCAATGGGATTTATTGCTGGAATCATTGCAATATTGTTTGGAACATTACTCGGTAGTATTGCTGCTAAAAAGAAAAGTGGAATTTTAGATAGAGTCATCATGATTTTATCTACTGCATCGGTTGCATTTCCAACATTTATTATTGCAACCCTACTTCTTTATTTATTTGCAATGAAACTCAATATTGCACCAACTGATTATGTAAATGGCGGAATCAGTGCATTTGTTTTACCGATAATCACTTTATCTTTATATCCAACCGCCTATATAACTAGACTTACAAGAAGTGCAACTTTGGATTCTTTAGGGGCTGATTATATAATCACAGCTAGAGCAAAGGGCTGTTCTAATACCAGAGTATTATTTGGTCATGTTTTGAAAAATTCCGTTGCACCAACAATAACATATGCTGGTCCAATGTTTGCTTCAATCATCACAGGCTCACTGGTTATAGAACAGATTTATCAAGTACCAGGTATAGGATCAGCATTTGTTAACTCTATAACTGGGCGTGATTATTCTTTAGTTATGGGTACAACTACTCTTCTTACATTCTTGATAGTGGTTATGACACTTGTTTCAGATTTACTATATAAAGTAGTGAATCCTCGTATTGAATTGGAGTAATATTGTGAAGTTAGGAAAGAAAATGCCATTTCCACTGAGTTTCCAAGTGGACTATGATAGAAAAAACATATTTTCAAAAGAAGATATAGAAAAGGAAACACAGCTTGCCGATAAAAAAAGTAAAGAAAGTATTGTCTCACTTAGACCTAGCACTTCTTTTACAAAGGATGCTATTAAAAGATTTGTAAAAAATCCGATCGCAATGGTTTGTACAGTCATAGTTTTACTTATTATTCTTGCAATTATTTTTGTGCCTATAATTTGTCCATACACCTATGATAAACAGTTAGGTATTGAAAATTATGATGCAACATTTAATAATCTTGCTCCATTTAAATATTCAGTCACTGAGCAAGCAAAAATTGATGCTGGTGAATTTGTTTTTCCACATATTTTAGGAACAGATAGTTTAGGAAGAGACTACTTTATTCGTGTCATATATGGAACACGTGTTTCGTTAATTGTCGGTTTCTTCGCAGCGGTTATTGTTCTTATTATCGGAACAATATATGGTTCTGTTTCAGGTTATTTTGGTGGTAAAGTTGATCTTATTATGATGAGAATAGTTGATGTTATATATTCTCTTCCAGACGTAGTATTGATCATTTTGATTTCAGTAGTATTAAAACAAGTTATGCCAAGTGAAAATATGAGTGGATTTGCTTCACGACTTGGAACTGGTATGATATCCATATTCATTGTTTTTGCTTTACTTTATTGGGTATCAATGGCAAGACTTGTCAGAGGACAAGTATTAGGACTTAAGCAACAAGAATATATTCTTGCAGCTAAGTCAATTGGGGCAAAACCTTCATTTATAATCAGAAAACATCTGATACCAAATTCAATGTCAGTTATTATCATATCAGCATGTCTTCAAATACCATCTGCTATATTTACAGAATCATTTTTGTCATTTATAGGGTTAGGTGTTTCCGCACCTATGCCATCACTTGGTTCTCTTGCAAGTGATGCTAGAAGCTCAATGGGCGTTTACCCTATTCTTCTTATCGCACCAGCACTCATGATTTGTTTGATTGTTTTATGCTTAAATCTCATAGGTGATGGTTTAAGAGATGCTTTTGATCCAAAATTACAGAGGTAAAGATTATGGAACATTTATTAGAAGTTAAATCTTTATCAACATCATTTAAAGTTGGTGCAGGTGAAGTTAGATCGGTTAATAATATAAGTTTTTATATTGATAAAAACGAAATTCTTGGTGTTGTTGGTGAATCTGGTAGTGGAAAAAGTGTTACAGCTTCATCAATAATGCAAATACTTGCAAAATCAGGACATATAAAAACAGGCTCTTCAATTGTTTTTGAAGGAGAAGAACTTGTAGGTATGAATGAAAAAGAACTTAGAAAAATCAGAGGAAATAAAATTGCTATGATTTTTCAAGATCCAATGACTGCGCTTAATCCTGTTTTAACAATCGGTCATCAAATGGAAGAAGTTATGTTGATTCATAAAAACGATCCAATTGATAAACTCGTTGACGATGAAAATAGGACATTAAGGACATTAGAAACAAGATTCAATGGTTTAAATGCAAGAAAAAAAGAGTTAAATAAAAAAGATGAAGTAGAGAAAAAAGAAATTGAAAAAATAGATGCTAAATTAAAGGAAATTTCAAAAGATATAGAAGCGGCGAAAGTAAACTATTTGTTAGCTAGAAAAAAAGCAATCAAAGAAGTTGATATGCAAAAGAAAAAAGCAGCTGCTTTATATCAAATTGAGACTTGCAAAATAGAACTCGAAAACAAGATTGATAAAGGCAAGGCTTTAGGGAAATCATTTTCGTACTTAACTTACTTGCAGTCAAAAAGGGAAATCTTTGATTCAAGTGAATTCAAATATATGATTTCATCTCTTCAGCGTTATGATGTAGACAGAGAAAAATTGTATAAAAACTATATTAATGATGTGTCAAATCTTAAACAAGTGCTCTCATCTACTAGTACAACTGATGACGAAAAAGCTTCAGCTGAAAACGAAGTGATGAAAATAAAAAACATATTTAAAAGTAAAATAGCTAAAGTTGAAAAAGATAAAGAAATATTGATTTCAAAAATAGAGACTTTCTTTAAAGATGAAAATGAAAAAATAGATAGAAAATACAAAGAGTTTAAGTTAAATAAAACACAGAACAAATTGACTAAAAAAATATCTAAAAACCGATTCTCTTTAAAGCAATTGATTCTAGCTATTAAAAATAATCATAGAAGAAGTAAAGATGCCAAGCAAGAATTTAAGTCACAATTTGGTAACACTAAATATAGTGCACATAAAAATGCTGTTAAAATGCTAGAACTAGTAGGTGTCAACTCCCCTGAAAAAAGAATGAAACAATATCCATTTGAATTCTCAGGCGGTATGCTTCAAAGAGTAATGATTGCTATGGCTTTACTTACTAATCCTGACTTACTAATTGCAGATGAACCAACAACGGCTTTGGATGTAACAATTCAAGCTCAAATATTAGAATTAATTAAAAATATTCAAAAGAAATTAGGAATGGGAGTATTAATAATTACTCATGACTTAGGAGTCGTTGCTCAAATATGTGACAGAGTAAATGTCATGTATGCAGGTAAGATTGTCGAACAAGGTAATGTCAGAGATATTTTCTACAATCCTAAACATGAATACACTAAAGGACTTATCGGTTCTATTCCTGGTAAAGATGCACAAAAAGGTAATAAACTTCATCCAATTGAAGGAACGCCAGTTGATGTGTTTGCTCTTCCAAAAGGTTGTTCTTTTGCACCAAGATGTGAAAAATGTATGGAGATATGTCTGAAAAGGTATCCAGTGATGAAAGAGTATGAAGAGAATCATTATTCGTGTTGTTTCAAATCATATCAACAAGAACTTCTTGATGGAAAAATAACTGAAGAACAATTCACTGATTATTTAAATGAATCATATGAAATTGAACAGGCTTCTTCCAGCAAGAAAAATAAGAAAGAAAAGAAACAAAGAAAGGAGGAAACTGAAAATGTCTGATGAAGAAAAAGATGATATTATTCTTGAAGTCAATAACCTAAAGATGTATTTTCCAACTCAAGTTTCACTTTTCAAAAGTAAACCTTTAAAAGCTGTAGATGATGTTTCATTTAAAGTTAAAAGAGGTGAAACACTCGGTATTGTTGGTGAATCTGGATGCGGTAAAACGACTCTTGGAAGAACAATACTTCATTTATATGAGCCAACATCTGGTGAAGTTATTTTTGAAGGGAAAGAAATTAAAAAGAAAAAAGATATAGAAATGCTTCATTTAAAAGCACAAATGGTTTTCCAAGATCCTTATTCATCATTAGATCCTAGAATGACTGTTGAAGACATTATTGCCGAACCAATTGATGCCCATAAGAAAGTGTTCCTTGAAGAAACTCCTGGCGAAGAATCATATAAGAAAAAACGGCACGACCGTGTCATTGAACTTATGAATATTGTAGGATTATCAAGTGAGCAAGCAACTCGTTATCCTCATGAGTTCTCAGGCGGACAAAGACAAAGAATTGGTATTGCAAGAGCACTTGCATTGAAGCCAAAGTTGATTGTTTGTGATGAGCCTGTTTCTGCACTTGATGTATCAATTCAAGCTCAAGTCTTAAATACATTTTCTGAACTTCAAAAGAAGTTAGAACTTACATATTTATTTGTTGCTCACAACTTATTAGTTGTTAAGCATATATCTGACCGTATAGCTGTCATGTACTTAGGTCATATGGTTGAATTAGCAGATAGCAAGACACTATTTGAAGAACCGTTGCATCCATATACAGTGTCACTTCTTTCTGCGATTCCTGTTCCAGATCCAGATGAAGCTAAGAAAAATGATCGTATATCATTGGTTGGAGAAATACCAAGCCCACTTAATGCACCAAGTGGTTGCCCTTTTAGAACACGTTGCCCATATGCTACAGACGAATGTGCTTTAGAAGAGAATAAACCAACTCTTAAGGAAATTAAAAAAGGTCATTTTGTAGCTTGCTTACATCCTATTATTAAATAAATTTAAAGGAGATTTAACTATGAAAAAGAATTTATTATTACTCGCTTTACTCTCATGTGTTACATTAGCACAAACTTCCTGTACAAAGAAAAGTACAGGTACAACTGCATTTACAGTTTGTATCGCATCAAAACCACAAACTATTGATCCAGCATTAAATACAACTGCTGATGGTGGTACTTATGATGTTCATTTATTTGAGGGATTATATAAGTGGTCATATGAAGGTACATATCCTAATGGAAAAGTTTCTTTAGTACCTGGACTAGCTAAAGAAGCACCAAAAAGAACTGCAAATGACAATGGAACAGTCACTTACACCTATACTTTAAGAGATGATGCAAAATGGAGCAACGGTGAAAAATTAACAGCAAATGATGTTGAACGTTCTTGGAAAAGGGCGGTTTCAAAAGCAGTTGCTGCTGATTATGCTTATTTATTTGAAGCTATTGTTGGTGGAGCTGATGCAGAAGGTGAAACAGATGGACACTCTCTTTCTGTAAAAGCAACTAGTGAAACCACATTAACAGTCGATTTAGTCACAGATGTTCCATATTGGAATGAACTTACAGCATTTCCTGCATTTGCACCTGTTTATAAAACAGCTGACGTAGAAGGGAACTGGGCTTCGATAGAAAATAGTGCTAACTTCATTTGTAACGGACCTATGAAAATTAAAGAATATAACGACTCTAAAATTGAAATGGTTCCAAATGAACATTACACTGGGACTTCTGTTGTCAATGCAACAGATATTACATTTGCTTTCTCTGATGATGATTCAGCAATGCTCAATTCATATAAATCAGGAAGTTATGCATTTATTGATTCATTCCCAAATGATCAAATTGAACAAATTAAGAACCAATATACCAAAGAATATTTCAACGTTGGTCAACTTGGAACCTATTATGTCTGTTGGAATATTAATGATTCAACTCTTACAGGCAATGAACATTTAAAAAACGAAACTGATAGAGAAAAATTTAGAAATGCTGTTTCTAAACTAATCAATAGACAATATTTGATTGATACTGTTGCAAAAGGTGGTCAAGCTCCAGCAACTGGTTTTGTTGCAAGTGGTTTACTTGATGCTGATGGTCAAACAGATTGGACAAAGAAAAATGGTCCAAATCAAGATGGAAGTGGATACTATGATGTGTCGACTGCAAATTATGCTACTCAAGCAGCTACTGCAGTTGAAGAAATTAAATCATTAGGCTTTAACTATGATGAAAAAGAAAAGAAATTCACTGATGCTCCTACATTAAAATATTTAACAAATAATGGTTCAGGACATGAAGCAATTGCTCAATATTTACAAGCAGAACTTGGCAAATATGGAATCTCTGTCGCAATCGAATCACAAGAATGGGCAACATTTATTTCAACTAGAAAAGCTGGTGATTATTCAGTAGCTAGAAATGGTTGGTTATGCGATTATAATGATCCTATTTCTATGCTTGACATGTTCATCACTGATTCTGGAAACAATGATGTTCAATTTGGAAAAGGTGCAAATGCTACCTATAATGGCTATTCAGTTGATGTAAATGGTGATGGAACAATTGCTGAAGATGAAAAGAATCTAACATGGGCTCAATCCTTTGATAAACTCATCTCTAACATTAAAGTAACAACTGATACTACAAAACGTTACAAGATGATGCATGATGCTGAAACAATGCTTATGTCCACAGGTTGTATTACTCCACTTTATTACTATACTGATTTCTTCTTGAAGAAAGAGAATATGGATGGTTTCTTCTCTTCACCACTTGGCTATAAATTCTTCTATGGTGCATCCCTTAAATAATTATTGATAATTAATTACATCATTTAAAAAATCATCTAGTGTTGATTGCTAGATGATTTTTTATTTGTATATTTCTGGAATTTATATTAATTAACTTTAGTAATAGTATTATTTGATAAATTTAAATAATAGAAATGAGCATCGCCAAAAGTTAATTTTTCAATATAATTTAAAAAGAATAATTTATTGTTTGCTATTGCAAAGTCACCAGCATAATATGTCGATTTATAAGAATAAATTTGCTCTTGAGTTCCATCTTGAGTGGCACCTTTTTTGACTTTATAGAATCCGCGATTTTTCCCAGTAAGATCGCTTGCTGGATATGAATAGTAATAGATATAATCTCCAGATATGATAAATTCATTTGGATTTGTACTTTTTGAAGCTATTTGAACACCTTCATTTAATGATGTAAAATCGCTTCTATTGATCGAATTTGTTGTGACTCCATTGTAGATATAATAGATGTTATTTCCTTCAAATTCAAATTGTTTGACGTTTTTAATTTTTTCACTTAAGACAGTTGATTTTAATTTACTTGATGAAGAAGTTATAGCAGATAATTCAATATATTCAATATTTCCGTTATCTTGTCCGGTTCCAGAGTTGATGAAATATAATCTATTATCTTTTATTTTAAAGTTTTTAGCACCATTGATTCCAGAAAATTTAATATAGTCACTGCCATCTAAATTCATTCTGAAAATACCACCGCTTAAACCGGCAAAGTTATAGTGTGTTCCATATAAGTAAGTTCCATCAGAGACGATATTTCTTGTATCATTTGAAGAGAGTTTAACAGCATCTCCACCTGTTAATAAATTGACGCTATATAAATCATTATTTGTCATGGTTGTAACTTGATTGAAATACAATGTGTCTCCAATGATTGAAAAATCCATTACTTTTTCGTTAGTCAACTGACTTAAAGTATTAGTGCTTTCATCATAACAATTCAATGTCTTATCTCTATACATATCAAGATAATAAATTTTATTTTTATAATTTACTGATTTCCCACCTAGATTTAATGGTGTTTCTTCCACCGGTGTAAAATCAGGCATTAAATCGGTAGATGATTTGCTTGATATATTATATTTGTATGCATGAAGGTTATCACTATTTACATAAACTAATTCACTAGATGAAACAACATCATAAGCATTTACAACGCTTGATTTAAATACTTGTGTATTTGAATTGGTATTTAAATTGAATTTCCAGACACCTTTCTTATTTTCATCAATTGAGCCATATAAGTCTGAGTAATTATAATAAAGCTCATTATTCAAGATATTTAAATTCTCACCTGCATCATTTGTTATTTTAGTTGCTTCAGTTGCACTGGAGTTTAAATCTAATTTTCCTATGTAATCATTAACTAATCCGTTTACTGTACAGTACATGGTATTTGATGAAATTATATATTCATGAACTTTTTGCTTTAAAACTAAACTAGTTTGTTTGCTTGATAAATTTAAACGATAAATATTGTTATCATTTGCTTTATTTTCAAAATACAAATAAGAACCACTAATTTGTAATTTATCAGTTTTACCAGAAAACACTTTTTCAACAACTGGTTCATCATCTGTTGAGTTGGTTACTTTAAATATGCCTGAATTTTCAGCCGAAAATGCATTTTTACTATAATAATATACGTTATCGCTATATTTTACAAAATCTGTTATATCGCTATCGGTATATAAAGTGCTTTTCGTTCCACTAGATGTATATTCTTTTACACTATCACTCATCAAAGGTACAGATATTGATAAAACAGAAGAATTAGATTCTTTTAATTTTTGACTCACTGAACTATCTGCTCTTTTTAAAATAGATGAAGAATATCTATATAAATAATAATGATCTAAACCATTTGAAAAATATATATTGGATCCGACGCTGATAATTGGTGTATCTTTTCTTGCAGCTTTTATTGTTAAAACAGCATTAAAAGTTTTGCTAGATGTTTTAGAAGTCAGTGTAACACTATAATAATATTTACCTACATCTATAGCTGATGTAACTATTTGATTGTTTTCATTTTTAACAACTAGATTTGTTTGACTAACTCCTTCTGGTAAAAAACCAGTAATTTGAATGTCTCTATAATGGTCAAGACCATCATATGTGACTGTTTTACTTTCATATTTTGCGTTTTCAAACTCATCACTTGAGACAGTTGAAGAAGCTTTTGATGAATCCGATGAAGTTTGATTGGATGAATTTGTTACACTTGTTGTTGTCGTTGAATTTGCTGAAGAATTAGAAGAAGCAGGTGTTACTTCTTTACTACAGGAAGTAAGTAAAAAAGCAAGAAAACAGATTGAAACAGACTTTTTGTTAAATTTCATATTTTTATCCTTTCTAAATTTAATTAGGTAGATAACAACTTTGACAAATGAAAAGCACAAAATTACTTGTGCTTTTTTGAGTTTACTATTGATTTTTCTTCTTTATTTTTTTCACTATCTGTATTAAAAAGATAATCAATTGAACAATTAAAAATACTTGCTAGTTGCTTTATGCTTTCAATATCTGGTTCATTGATATCACTTTCCCATTTACTGACGGTTTGAAATGCAACATCCATTTTTTCTGAAACTTCTTTTTGTGTGAGATTATTTTTGACTCTCAAGTATTTTAGCCGTTGTCCAAATGTCATAGTGTTTCTCCTATGTATTTATTATCTAGAATTTTGAAAAAATAATAAATAACCGAAAAGGGGAACAACTCTAGAAATACGGGAATTATGAGCAAATAATATACTTCTTAAAACGTACTGTAAAATAATTATGATTTTATAAAAAAATCAATAAAATTTAACTAAAAAAGATGCAATTTAATAACTGCATCTTTTAATGTATTTATAATGTATAAAGATATAAAAACTAATTTGATTTTACTAAATCATCTTTGTATTCTTCATATGCATCAGATAAAGAAGAATCATTATTGATTGCTAATGTTGCTTTTGCTATCAAATTAGACAATGAAGAGACTTCAATATTGATGTCTTTATTGTTGACAAATCTTTCTTGTAAAGGAATAGAATCACTAACATATATCTTTTTAAATGGTTTGTTTTCAACAAGTCTATCATAAGCAGGGTCGGATAAGATGGCGTGAGTTGCAGCCATGAAAACATCTTTACAACCAAATTGCTTTAAAGCTTTACTTGCAGCTACGGCACTTCCAGCTGAATCAATCATATCATCGACAATCAAACAATTTTTATTTTGAACATCACCTATTAGATTCATAACTTCTGGTTGATATGAAGCATTTCTTCTTTTATCAATGATAGCAATTGGTGCATTTAATTTTTCAGCAAATCTTCTAGCACGATTTACTCCACCATGATCTGGGGATACAACAACTAAATTTGATTTATCAACCATAGGATCATTTATAATGGCGTGTCTTAAAAGTGGAATAGCAGTCATCTCATCTTCAATGCAATCAAAGAAACCTTGAATTTGAGCAGCATGCAAATCAAAAGTGATTATTCTATATGCTCCCGCAGTATTTAATAAATTTGCTACTAATTTTGCGGATATTGGTTCTCTTGGTTTGCTTTTTCTATCTTGTCTTGCATAACCAAAATAAGGAATAAAGATGTTTATTTCTTTTGCAGATGCTTTTTTTAATGCATCAATGAATATCAATAATTCCATTAAATTATCATTGACTGGTGGGCAGGTTGATTGAATTATAAATACTTGCTTACCTCTCACTGTTGAATTTGGTGAAGCTAAGACTTCTCCTGATGGGAATTTTAAAAGATTAATTCCACCTAATTCAGTTTTTAAATTTTTACATACATCTAATCCTAATTTTTTATTAGCAGATAAAGAATAGATAATAGCATTGTTTTGTAATTTCATGATGACTTTTTCCTTTCAATATTAAAATTTGTATATATCTTCTTTTAAGATGTTTTTAATTGCATCTTTAACTTCGTCTAAATCCTCTTTATAGGTGATTCCATACCACTTATCTTTATTTGAAAAAGCTTTTACTGATACACCATATTTGTTAATACTATCACCGATGATGGTTGGGATTAGGAATTCATCTTTAGTTAAATCAGCTTTATTTAAAAATTCATTCCATTCTTTTTCTAATATATTAAAAATATCAAGTGATAATCCCCACAGATTCATTGAAACTGGTGTCTTACCATCTAATTTTTGCTCTTTTCCTTTATAAATACAATTACCTTCAGAATCTATTTTGGATACTTCTTCTATTGTTTTTAAATATCCATTTTCTAAAGAACAAACACCTCTTGTAACAGTGCCGTTTTTAGATAAAGTTTTTCCAAGTTCATATGTAACCATACTATACTGTTTCTCTTTAACTTGTTCTAAATATTTTTCGATTTCAAAGAATGCATGATTACCATAATAGTCATCAGCATTTATTACACAAAAAGGAGATTTAACAGCGTCTTTTGCACATAAAATAGCATGACCTGTTCCAAATGGTTTTGTTCTATTAGATGGCATATTGGATGTATCTTGAATAACATAGGTAGTTGGAAGCATTGACTTCAATCTTTGACCGATTCTTTTATCAAATTCATCGACAATATCTTTTCTTAAAATGATAACAAGATTATCAAAGCCAGCCTCTTTTGCATCATAGATGGAAAAATCTAATATTCCTTTTCCATCATCTGTAATAGCAGTTGCCTGCTTTAAACCACCAAATCTAGAACCCATTCCAGCGGCCATAACAACTAAAGTAGTGTTCATATTTGTACCTCGTATACTACTTATATTATATAATTAAAACCACCTAAATATATAGACTTAAATATTATTAAATAATATTTGCTTTGTTTTTCTTAACTAATTGATTAAAAGAAGTTATAATTATAGAAGTCAAATTAAGGAGAATTTAAATGGCTAAAATTTGTTGTGTTCATGCCAGAGAAGTCTTAGACTCACGTGGCAATCCTACTGTTGAAGTAGAAGTAAAATTAGAAGATGGCACATTAGGTCGTGCTATTGTTCCATCAGGTGCATCTACTGGTGAAAATGAAGCATTAGAGCTCAGAGATGTTGAAAACAAAAAAAGATTTGGTGGCAAAGGCTGCTTAACAGCTGTTAATAATGTCAATGAAAAAATTGCTCCAAAAGTTATTGGTTTAGAATCAACTGATCAAGTTTTAATTGATAGAACAATGTTAGAGTTAGATGGTACTCCATTTAAGAAAAATTTAGGTGCTAATGCAATATTAGGTGTTTCTTTAGCTGTTGCAAGAGCTAGTGCTAATTCTTTAGGTTTGCCTTTATATCGTTATATTGGTGGAACAAATGCTAAAGTTTTGCCTACACCATGTATGAATGTTATAAATGGTGGAAAACATGCTGAAAGTACTGTTGATTTCCAAGAATTTTTTATCATCCCTGCTGGTTTTGACACCTATCATGAAGCTTTAAGAGCTGGTGTTGAAATTTTCCACTGCTTACAAAAAGTAGTCAAATCAAAAGGCTATGAAACAGGTGTTGGTGATGAAGGCGGCTTTGCTCCTTCTTGCAAACATGGAAACAAAGAACCTCTTGAACTTATCACTGAAGCTGTCAAAGCAAGCGGCTATAAGATGGGTACTCAAATCTTCTTAGGTATGGATTTAGCAGCAAGTGAATTCTATGATTCTAAGAAAAAGAAATATGTTATGGCAAGATCAGGCGAAGGTGAATTTTCAACCGACGAAATGATTGATTATCTTGCAAAGATGGTTAAAGAATATCCAGCAATTATCACTATCGAAGATGGCTTAGCTGAAGGTGATTGGGAAGGCTGGGTTAAACTCACTGAGAAACTTGGAAACGATGTTCAATTGGTTGGTGATGATTTATTTGTTACCAATGTTGAATTCGTCAAGAAAGGTATCAAAAAACATGCAGCAAATTCTGTTTTAATCAAAGTTAATCAAATCGGTACATTAACTGAAACTTTAGACACAATTAGACTTGCTCAAACAAATGGTTATACAACCATGGTTTCACATAGATCAGGTGAAACTGAAGATACAACCATCGCTGATTTATCAGTCGCTGTCAATGCTGGTATGATTAAAACTGGTTCTTGCTCAAGAACTGATCGTATTGCAAAATACAATCAATTATTAAGAATTGAAGAAGAATTAGGAAAAGAAGCTGTTTTTGAAGGAAAGACATCCTTTAAAAAATTCGCATTAAAATAATTGAATAGGAAAAAGCCTGGTTTCTTTAAAATCAGGCTTTTTTAGATAATAAAATGAAAAAGATATTTAAATTTATTTTGCTTTTATCATCCCTTTCTTTATTTTCATGTGGCAATAAAGCAATTGAAAATAGAGCACTTACTCAAAATGAATGGGAGAATTTATGCAATTCTTATAGTAATATTAATTTTACATTAAATATTACAGTTGAAAATAGTGGCAGCACTATTAGTACAGAATATATTATGAATGGAGATAACATCAAAACAGTTGTGTTAGCATCAGTTTCAGGTATAAAAATGAATATTGAGGCTTATATTACTAAAGAGAGTGATAATTATTATTTAATAACTCAACTAGATAATAAACAGTGGGTGAAAACTAGTACTACTAAAGAATCATATGATGATGGTAGAAATCCATATAGTGTATATGCTGATAAGTACGAGTGCTTTACATACGATAGTGAAAATAAAGTTTACAAACAAATAAAAGAAATAAACATTGCTAACCAATCAGATATTAATTCTAACACTATAATTACTGATGGTGTATTAAAGCCAAATGATGATAGAAGTCGCATTTTAAGCTATGAATATAATGCAAGGAATTCTAATTCCGATATTAAAGTTCATAATGTTCAAGCACTTAATTATGATGATGTCCCTGAGATAGTGTTACCTCAAAATATTAGCAATGCATCTACTTTATAGATATTCTTTTTAAAACTTCATCAAGTGTGGGCATACTAGAAATAGCACCACTATTTTCAACAACAATTGATGCAGTGGCATTTGCAAAATCAACGAATTGATAAATCTCTTCGCTTGTATAATCATCAAGTTTTTTATTTGCTTTAGCTAGCATATATAAAAAGCTTCCCATGAATGAATCACCTGCTCCATTTGTATCCACTACCTGGTTAACTTTATAAGCATTTATTAATTTTCCAACATTTTTAAAATGAACATATGTACCATGTTTACCGAGGGTAATTAGAATCAGTTTAATATTTTTATATGTCGATAATTTCTCGACTGCATCTAGGTAATTAGAAGAATCACTTACCAAACTAATTTCTTCATCTGAAATTTTTAAGACATCTATTCTACTTAAAACTGATAATATTGTTTCCTTAGCAACTTGTTTACTTTTCCAAAGCGTGCTTCTATAATTTGGGTCAAATGAAATAATTGCACCACTATTTTTTGCAACTGATAGTGAATCTAAAGTGGTTTCTTTTGACATGTTAGAGGTTAAAGATAGTGAACCAAAATGAAAGACTTTTGTTTTTCTTAACATATCTATGTTAATTTCATTTAAGCTGATCATCGTATCAGCACCTGGTTTTCTTGCAAAAGAAAAACTGCGTTCGCCATTTGAATCAATATCAACAAAAGCAAGGGTTGTAAAGTAATCATCATCTAAAATAACATTTGATGTGTCAACTTTTTTATCAGCGAGTGTTTTCCTTAAAAAAGAACCAAACATATCATTTCCGACTTTGCCGATGAAAGCACAGTTACTGCCAAGAGTGCTAGCACATGCAGCTACATTTGCTGGAGCACCACCAGCATTTCTTTTAAAAAGAGTTTCACCATTCAAATTTACAGAAGTAAAATCAACAAGGAGTTCACCGATAGTTACTAAATCATAGACTTTATTTAAAATATATTTTTTTAAAATATATTCATTTGCTAATTTTAAAGTTTTTTTATCAGTATCAAATGTCAATTTACTTAATGCATCATCATATTCTAAGTAAGCAGCTGAAATGACTTCTTCTTTTTGAACAATGATAGTATCACTTGTTGGTGTTGCTAAAAAGAAAGTGACATCTTTGATAATGTTTTTTTTAGGTGAGTAACTTACTGTATGGGAAAAAGAAGTATCAAGTATCACATCTAGATTAGTTTCTTCTTTTATTTCTCTTAATGCACACTGAGTTTCATTTTCACCTTTTTCAATATGCCCTTTGCATATTGAATAATGACCTAGGGCCATATGTTCAATTAAAAATAGTAATTTATTATTTTCAATCTTATAAATAACTGCACCATAGCTTGTTTCTTTTTTCATAGCGATATTATAAAATACAGCTGTCAAAAAGTTAAGTATTTATATTTATAATATAAATAATCATTTTGGTATATTATTGATTTAGTGTTAAAATAGTATGATTAATTGATGAATTGATTTTTTAAGGAGGCTTGTATGGCAAAAACAAACTTTAGAAAAAAATTACTTGCTTTGGTATTTATGGGAAGTACTGCTTCTTTTTTAACAAGCTGTTCAACCACTTTAACTCCTAAACCATCAATCCCATCAATTTCAATTTCACCATCAGTTTATGATGAAAATAATTTAACTAATGCACCTGCAACATTTGTAAGCAAAACATTAACTTATACAGGATCATTACTTACTTTATCAGTCACTGATTTTTCAGAAAGTGGAACAAGTATCCAATATAAAATAACCGATAGTGAATCAAAAACAACTGATGGCAATGGTGCCATTAAAGTCGGAACATATACTATTACTGCTAGTTTTCTTTCTAAGAAAACCAATTTGAAAGTTTATAAAGATTTAACTGCATTACTTACAATAGTTCCAGCTGATTATCCAGAAGTGACTAGTGTTAAATTATTCAGTGATGGTATTTATAAATATGAAAAAGGTGTAACTCATTCACTAGAAGTTATCGATAGTAAACTTCTTGAAGAATTTGACGTCTCATATGAAGAAACTAATCAAAATAAAGAAGATGTTGGTGTTTATCAAGTAAAGACAACTTTTACTTCTAAGTCAAAAAATTATCAAACATTCAGTAAGCTATTAACATATAAAATTGTTGATGATAGCAATCTTCATGAAGTTAATTTATTGAATCCTTATGATGATTTAAATACTGATGGTGGTAATTCAGTTATTTCCTTAGGATATATATCAGGTGATATGACTTATAAGCAATTCTTTGCTGAAAATGAAGATTTAAAAGCTAGAGCTGACAAAATATGCAGATACTTAAATCTTTTGTATCCATATGGTCAGTTTTCTTGGTCGTTTAATGAAAATGATTATGTTAGAACATCTAATCCTATTGTTGTTGCAACACCATCTGCTTATACATTTAGATTTAATTTCCCTCAAGGAAGTGGAGCATATGTAAAAAATGGTAATTTGAGCTTTATTCCATATACTCTTTCTAGTGCTACTAAGCAAATGACAATTAATGGTGTAAAGAAAACAATCACTTATAATAAATTAGTTGCAACAAGCGGCACTTATAATTTACTTGATGTTGAACTTGAATTAAATGGACACAATGTAAAAGGATTTTATTTCAATAAAGAATATACTGATTTGGTTTTTCAAACTAAATTTACAGCTGCAAACTTTAATACTGATAATAGTAGTGAAGCTTTAATTATCAGTGATCATATTGTTAATATTTACGTTCAATTTGCTTAATTATATTTACTTATACAAATTAATAAATAGTTAATTAGATTGTTTTAATTTTTTGCTTTTTGATTTGAATAATATAAATAAAAAAGGTCAGACCGAAGTCTGACCAATCATCTAATTCAGGTATTAGATAAAAAAACTCTACCATATTATGATAATATGATAGAGAGAGCAAAAGGAATTTTTATGTTAGAATTCATTGACCTTACTGGGTAAATAATTGTTAGAAGATTATTTACGTTTATATTAAATCAAAAATAAATCATCTTGTCAATAGTTTTAAAAAAAATTTTTTAATTTTATTAATTAACAAACTAAATTTGCAGTCATACTTAATTGAAAAGATTCATCTTATTATCAATATAACCAGTATGAATAATAGCATCATCAGGTCTATTGGACATCAAATAAACACAATTGCATGTTAGGAAGAAATTAAATATTTGTAGATTGTATAATGTATTAGTAATAAGGCCTATAAATTCAAACATAATAAGATATAATAAAAATAAATACTTTCCTTTTTCTTTTTTTGTTAAGCATCTTATAAAAATGGAAACATCTAAAAAGAAATAAGCTATTAAAGATAATGAACCACCTAATACTAAAGTGGTTAAATAGGTGTTAGATGATAAAAGTTCAAGATTGCTTTTTGTATAAATATAAAAACTTATTGATTTACCAACATATGGATTAGCTTTAACAGCTTCAAAAGAGTTTTTAAATAAATCATTTAATACTTTATTAGGTTCATTGAAAAACAGAAGAGTTTTGATAGCAGATAAAACACGTTCATTAAAGCTCTTATTGTAAATGATAAGAAGAGCAAAAGTGACAATAAAGATAGTCAAAATTGAAAGAGAAATGTAAGGATATATTCTTTTATAACTTCTAAAAGTTAAAAGAACAATAGGTATAATAAAAAAGATCAATGACAAAATACCAGCATCTGACGCTAAAAGGATTATAAATAATATATTTAAAAATAGTGGTATCAAATAGAAATGCTTTTTTTGGTTTATTAATGTGATAATAAAAGGAATTGAAGTTAATAGAAAGAAAGTAGCTATATCCTTATTAGTAGACCATCCTAAATTAAAATTATCAGTCACAAGATCATAATTATTAGTAACAAAGAAGACAAATACTTGAAGATAAATAATGATGCACATTGAAACAAGTGACCAAGATAAGTAAGTTATGCTTTCACCTTGACCTAATATTGTTGATAAAAAAATATAGGCAAGAACTGATAAAAATAAAAATAGAATATATAACATGCCTTCACTTATCATAGTCGACATTTCAATGGAATTGAAAATGTATGAAATAAATAAAGTGATGATTAAACCAATCAAAGGAATTAAGAGGTCCCCTTTAGCAAAACGGCATTTATGGATAAAGATAAATGTACATATTGATATACTTATAGCAGAGAGCAATGTTATTAAAATAACAGGTATGGTAGTGAAAGTGTATCCTTCATTTACTGATATAAAACTGAATAATAATAATGGAATATATGTTTTACCTTCTTTTAAAATGAGTGGGAAGAAAGAAAAAACAATATAAAAAGTAACAAATATCCAATTATATGGAACAGGTGTTATCCATATCAAAAATGATACCAGCGCGATAGATAACGGAAAGAATATAGAAGAAAGATATTTCTTACTCTTCTCAAGAAAACTATTTATGAACATTTCTATATAGTATATTATAAATAATTAATATATTTAATAAATATTTAAGTAAGTAACTTAAAAATATGTTTTAATATTATCATGCTAGAAAATATTAAAAATAAATTTGCTAATAAGTTTTCAACCTTGTTTGACAAAGAAAAAATAATAAGCAAAGTTAAAACTTTTATTTTAAAGCCAACAGAGTTTCAAATAACTGTTTATTTTTTAATTATCACAAGCATCGCTTGTTTTTTTATTTCATGGGTAAATAATAAATTCACGGTTCCACTCGGCGGTGATTATTATATGCAAGAGATGAATTTCATCTATAATTTTTATGATGACTTTCATCACTTTTTTAAAACAGGTGAATTTATATTCTTTGATACCTCGCCTACATTTGGAATTGATAATATTGGTGGAAATGCCTTTTATGGCTTATTTAATCCATTTAATCTGATTCTTTTAATATTCCCTAGAAATTCAATAATGACAATTCAAGGGATTGAAATGGCATTAAAACTTGTTTTAGCAGGTGTTTTCTATCATAAATATTTAGGTGCTTTCAATTTCTCTGAGAAAAGTAAAAGAATAGGTTGTATTGCTTTTGCGTTTTCTGGATACTGTTTTTCATATTTATGGTTCCATTTTATAGATTCAGTTTGCTTTTTACCACTCATTCTTTTAGGCATTGAAAATGTCATTTCTAGAAGAGATCCACGGGTGCTACTTATAGGCTTTTTCTTAAACGGAATGACAAATTATTTCTTTTTTGTAGTTTTTATAATTGGTGGTTTCTTCTATGCTGTTTTCCGCCTCCTTCAAACTTGGAAAAAAAGAAGTAGCACTGAAAATTTTGCCTCCTTAGGAATAGGAATTTTATCATTTATTGGTGGTATGTGCTTATCAGCAATTACCCTTATTCCAGGACTACTGATTGCTAAAACAATGCCGAGAGTATCAACAGGTGATACTTATTTTGAAAATATTAAAAATGCTACTAGCTTTAAAGAAATGTTGGTTGCTATTTTTACTTTTCCTTCGTCACATACCCATAATTATGTTACTCCATTATTGAATTTTTTGTTCATGGCAGATGGTTGCTATTATTCTAATCTGTTAAATGTCAACTGGTATGATAACTTTCAAGCATCATTATATGCAACAACCCCATTGCTTCTTCTTTTCTTTGTCGGTATTATTTATTCATTTAGGAAGAAGAAAATATCATATATAATAGCCGTTTTATTAAATCTTCTTTTAGTATTATCTCCAATCGGCTATTATTTATTTACTGGTTTTAATGTTGGATATGCACGTTTCTTTATTCTTCCTTTATCGTTTATGATTGTTTTTGATTTGATCATTTTAGAAAATAGGAGAGCTATTGCTAGATATTATCTTGATATATCATTTGTTATTGTAGTGATATTAGAAGCAGTTTCTTGTTATTTGATGATTTATCAAGTCAATTATAAACCAAGTTATTTTACAGGGACTGAATGGGATGAGAGAATGTATTTGATTCTCTTTTCAATGATTTATTTAGTTGTTTGCTATCTAGTGATGAGGTTTTTCTTCCATAAGAAAAAATTGAATGTGATTTTGCCTGTCATTTGTTCATTAGATGTAATTGTTATGGCTAATGCAACAATTTATTTGCACGGAACTGTTTCACTTGATAGTATTGCAGGTGGATTAAATAATGTTAATGAAGAAACAAAGATTGTTGAATTATTAAAACAATGTCAAGATGAAAATGAATACTATCGCATTTACAATACTAGTGCTGATCGAAATAATAATAATATTTCAATGAAAGAAGGCTATAATGGTGTAGCAAGTTTCCACTCTATTTATCCTTACGAATCACAAGACTTTTTAGATAGAAGTAAAATACCATATACTTATCATAACTGGTCTATGGGTATTCACAATCATCGAATGAATTTAGAAACATTTTTAGGTGTCAAATACTACTTGGTTCCTAAAGTTACAGTTGTTGACGAGGCTAACACTATCTATGCAAGCAATTATAATATACCTATTGGTTATAAAAAGATTACCGATTTAACAGACGAAGAATTAAAAGGATTAAACATCACAAATACAGCTAATTTAAAAGAGTATTTGAATAGTAAAGAATGCAATAAAGATTTATATGTAAATACTAATTACATAGATACTTTCTTTGCTTATGATCAAATTATTCCATCTAATTTTTTGCAAAGCTATTATTATGAAGATTTGAATGAATATCACCTTTTAAGAGCGTGTGCACTAGAAGATGAAGACTTCTTAAAACTTGCAAAAAATAATAAATTCAATTATTCAAGCATCACATATAATGGTGTGACAACAAGTTTCAATTTTAATTCTTTAAATCCGATTGAGGACAATGTTTATTCATATAAAAATATTTTAACAACTAGAAATTATCAAAAAGGTCGAAGCAACCCCATTGAAGTTTATAATTCTTTGAATAGTAAAGTAACAGTATATGCTGCCAATTGGCCTGCTACTAGTTCTAATCCTAGTGGAGATTATGCTTATTGTGACGTGAATAGTCCATATGATGAATCATGTAAAGCTGAGTATATGAAGAATTATCCATTTGAATTTGCAAATTCAATCGCTCCTGCTGATACTAAATTTGATTATGACACTTTAAAAGATGATAACGGCGTAAGACAAGAAGGCAAAGTTTTGTATAATTCAAAACTGATCATTGAAAAGAAGGATGGCACATTATTTTGTGATGATGGTGATGAAAATGGATATTATATATCTATTAAATCACCAGACAATATTGAATGGCGTTTATTTGATGCTAATAATAAACTGCTTGCTATTGATAATCAATCGTTTGCTGAATATAAAACAGCCCATGGTTTTTATGTTAATAGACCAGTTAAAAAAATAGTTGGTATTTATCATCAAGGTAGCAAAGATGAACCCAACTTAATTAATTCTACTCACCGACCTGAATTATATATTCAAAGAGGAAGCGATTACCAAAGTGCTATTGACAAATTAAAATCTAATAAGGTTGAAATAACTTCTAGAACTAATACTGATACTTATATTAAGACTTCTTATTTAGAAGACAAAATAGTTGCTACTAATTACCCTTATTCTAGTGCCTTTAAAGTTTATGAAAGAATTGAAAATGCTGATGGTAAATATACGCTTAAAGAAGTTGATGTTTATAAAGCACATGGTGGATTTATTTCCTTCATTGCTGAAAAAGGCAAAAAAGAGTACGTTGTTAGATATACAACACCTGGATTTAAAATGGCAGCCATTTTAGAAATTATTGGTTTGCTTTCAGCGTTTGTTGTCTTTTTGTTCTTTATCTTAAATCACAAAGATACAACTAGTGAGGAATTATTATTCTCTAGAGTTATTGAAAAAAAGATGAAAGAAAGAAATTATAAATATTTAAATTTTGAAGATAAAGTTGAGTAAATAAAGATATGAAAAATAATGATTACATAATTGTTAAAGGTGCAAGAGAGAATAATTTAAAAAATGTGAATGTAAAAATTCCTAAAAATTCACTTGTAACATTTTCAGGCGTCTCAGGAAGTGGCAAATCAACTTTAGCCTTTGATACTATTTTTGCTGAAGGTCAAAGAAGATATGTTGAATCGCTTTCTTCTTATGCTAGAATGTTTTTAGGAAACTTTTCTAAACCTGATGTTGATTCAATTGATGGCTTGTCACCTGCAATTTCAATCGATCAAAAAACCACTTCTCATAATCCGAGGTCGACAGTTGGTACTGTAACTGAAATATATGATTATTTACGACTTTTGTATTCGAGAATTGGTGTCTGCTATTGCCCAACGCATCATATAAAAATTGAATCGAGCTCACTTCAACAGATTCATGATTTTATTATAAAACATGAAGAGAATAGCAAGATAACTATTTATTCTCCTGTTGTTAGAAATGAAAAAGGAACACATGCTGATACAATTGCTAAATTTTTAAAAGCTGGTTTTAATCGTGCAAGAATTGATGATAAAGAATTGACGAGATATGATGAAGTCCCTCAACTTGAAAAGAATAATAAACATACTATCTATTTTGCAATTGATAGACTGATTTTAAATGAAAAGAATGATAAAAGATTATATGATTCATTAAGAACAGCTTTAGATTATGCTAAAGGATATGTGGTAGTTGATATCGACGGGGAAGAGAAACTATTCTCTGAACATTATTCCTGTCCAGAATGCGGCTTTACAATCCCTGAATTAGAACCTCGTCTATTCTCGTTTAATAATCCGCTTGGATGTTGTAGTGAATGCAACGGACTTGGTGTTCAGATTGAAGCTAATCCATATTTGATGATCGCTAATCCTGAATTGTCGATTGAAGATGGTGCAATAGCATGTCTTCCTAAAAAAAATCATGACACAATTGAATGGAATGATTTTTATGCTATCTTGGACGCTTATTCGATTTCAACACACGTACCATTTAAAACTTTAACTAAAAAGCAAAAAGATGTCATCTTTTATGGCCCTGATAAACCTGTCAAATATGTTTATATTTCTTCAAATGGTTCACGAATAAATAAAAACGTTACTGAAGGATTAAAGACAAGAATTGATCGTCTTTATATGACAACTAAATCAGAATTCATGAAAAGATATTATGGGAGTTTTATGTCAGAAACCACTTGCCAGGCTTGCCACGGTGCTAGGCTTTCAAAAGAAGTGTTATCAGTCAAAGTTGGTGGATTAAATATATTTGAATTATGCAGCTTATCTTTGCAAGATATTTATGATTTCTTTGAAAATTTAAAATTATCGGCTAAAGAAGAAAAGATAGCTTCACTTGTTATAAATGAAATAAAAAATAGATTGAAATTTCTTTTAAATGTTGGCTTAGATTATTTAACATTAACTAGAGAAGCTTCAACTCTTTCAGGTGGTGAGGCTCAAAGAATCAGGCTTGCTACTCAAATAGGCTCAAAGCTCACAGGCGTTTTATACGTTTTAGATGAACCATCTATTGGTCTTCATCAAAGAGATAATGATAAACTTATAAATACATTAAAAGAGATGCGTGATTTAGGTAATTCATTAATAGTTGTTGAACATGATGAAGATACTATATTAAATAGTGATTATGTTGTCGATGTTGGCCCAGGTGCCGGTGATCATGGTGGCGAGATAATTTTTTCAGGAACAGTTGATGAGCTTTTAAAATGTGATAAATCAATAACTTCAAAATATTTGACTGGTAAAATAAAAATCCCATATTTAAAATCTAAGCGTAAATATAAAAAGATGATCAATATTTATGGAGCTAAATGCCACAATTTAAAAGGGATAAATGTTTCTATTCCCTATGGATGCTTAACTTGTGTGACTGGTGTTTCAGGAAGTGGTAAATCCTCACTTATAGATGAAGTTTTATATAAAGCTGTAAGAAGTAAACTCGGATTAGAAGATGCTGATTTTGATTTATATAAAAAAATCGATAATGCTGATAACATATCAAAGGTTATTAATGTTTCACAAGAACCAATTGGGAGAACACCCAGAAGTAATCCAGCTACCTATATTAAAGTCTTTGACGACATAAGAGAACTTTTTTCACAAACAAGTGAAGCTAAAATGAAAGGCATGGGGAAAGGTATGTTTTCTTTTAATGTCCCTGGCGGAAGATGTGAAGCATGTCAAGGTGATGGTGTTAAAAGAATATCAATGAATTTTCTTCCTGATGTTTATGTTGAATGTGATGTTTGCCATGGAAAAAGATATTCAGAAGATGTTTTGCAAATAACATATAAAGATAAAAATATAGCAGATGTTTTGGATATGAGAGCTGAAGAAGCACTTGATTTTTTCGCAGCTATTCCATCAATTAAAAATAAACTCCAAACACTAGTTGATGTTGGTTTAGGCTATATCAAACTTGGTCAATCATCAACAACTCTTTCAGGTGGTGAAGCACAGAGAGTCAAATTAGCATATGAACTTGAGAAGTATTCAGATGGTAATACCTTATATATTTTAGATGAACCGACAACTGGTCTCCATCCTGATGATATATCTAAACTTATAAAAGTCTTAAATAGACTTGTTGATAATGGGAACACAGTTGTTATTATTGAACACAATTTAGATGTAATTAAGTGTGCTGATTATGTGATTGACTTAGGTAAAGAGGGCGGTCAAAGAGGTGGGAATCTCATTTATCAAGGTGATATAGATGGTCTTTTAAATTGCAAAGAAAGTTATACAGGGATATATTTAAAAAGAGAATTGGAGAAACAGAAATATATTGAAAATGATCAATAAATTCTTTTATAAAAAAAATAAAAAAATTCTTGACTATCTAAAAAGAAAAAAATATAATTTTTAGCGTACGTCTTGGGGAATTCCCCTCTTTTTAATGAAAAGTGGTAGAAACACCCGGGTATGTGTACATGATAAATAGACTTTCTAGGAGGAAAATGAATGCCTACTATTAATCAATTAGTACGTAATGAAAGAAGAAAACCTGTTTACAAATCTAAGTCACCAGCACTTGGAAAGAGATGGGATTCTTTGAACAAGAAGGAGAGAGATATCTCTGCTCCTCAAAAGAAAGGTGTCTGCACCCGTGTTGGTACAATGACTCCTAAAAAACCAAACTCTGCTGCTAGAAAATACGCCAGAGTCAGGTTATCAAATGGTTATGAAGTTACTGCTTATATCGGCGGTGAAGGTCATAACTTACAAGAACACAAAGTTGTTCTAATCCGTGGTGGACGTGTTCGCGATTTACCAGGTGTTAGATATCACATCATCCGTGGTGCTCTTGAATGCTTCGGTGTTGAAAACCGTAAACAAGGAAGATCTCTATATGGAACCAAAAAAGATGGTACCATACAGAAGAAGTAAGGAGGTAGATAGATTATGCCAAGAAAGAATGGTTCAGTTGAAAAAAGAACAATACTTCCCGATCCAGTATACAATTCAAAACTTGTTACCAACCTCATCAATCGTTTGATGGTCGATGGTAAAAAAGGTAAAGCTCAAAAAATACTTTATGGAGCATTTGATAAAGTTGGAAACAAAGTCTATGATTCCAAATCACCAAAATCTAAAAATGATCAAATCTTAGATGTTTTCACAGTCGCTATCAACAACATCATGCCAAAGTTAGAACTTAAAGCAAGAAGAGTTGGTGCTTCTAATTATCAAGTTCCTTGTGAAGTCTCACAAGAAAGACAAATCACTTTAGCTGTCAGATGGTTAGTTACCTTTGCACGTTTAAGAAATGAAAAGACAATGATTGACAAATTAGCTGGTGAAATCATTGATGCTGCAAATGGAACTGGTGGTGCTGTCAAACGTAAAGAAGATATGCAAAAGACAGCTGATGCCAACAAAGCATATGCACATTACCGTTGGTAATTTTAACTAAAGGAGAAATTATATATGGCAATGGATAACGATCAAGCTAGAATCAAACTCTATGAGTCTGTACCTCTAGAAAAAGTTAGAAATATCGGCATCATGGCTCACATTGATGCTGGTAAAACAACTACCTCAGAACGTATTTTGTTCTACACAGGTAAAACCCATAAGATTGGTGAAACCCATGATGGTGCATCCGCTATGGATTTCGATGAACAAGAACAAAAAAGAGGTATCACCATCTATTCTGCAGCAACAACTTGTATGTGGAAAGATTATCGTATCAACTTAATTGATACTCCAGGGCACGTTGACTTCACTGCTGAAGTTGAAAGATCACTCCGTGTTCTTGATGGTGCTGTCTGTGTTCTTGATGGTAAAAATGGTGTTGAACCACAAACTGAAACAGTTTGGAGACAAGCTGATAAATATGATGTTCCACGTATCGTATTTGTCAACAAATTAGATGCAACAGGTGCTGATTATGAAATGTCTGTTAGCTCCATTCAAGAAAAATTAGGTGCTAATGGTGTTGCAATAGCTTACCCTATTGGTCTTGAACAAAGACTATTAGGTCTTATCGATTTAGTTGAAATGAAAGCCTGGTTATGGGATTTAGATCCTAAAAAATCAGAACAAATGCAACCAAATATTGTCTCATTAGATCAAGTTCCTGAAACTTATGCTCATGATGTTGAACAAGCTAAAATCTATCGTGATCACTTAATTGAACAATTAGGAAATTATGATGATGATATTGCAATGGCTGCTTTAGAAGGTGCTGAGATTCCTGTTGAAGAAATCAAAAAAGCAATCAGAAAGGCTACAATTGCTGGTAAGATGTTCCCCTGTATTCCAGGTTCAGCTTACAAGAACAAAGGTGTTCAATATGTCCTTGATGCTGTCAGAGATTATTTACCATCACCTATTGAAGTTCCAAACCCAGTTGCACATGATGCAAACGGTGCTGATGTAATCATCAATGAAGACCCAAAAGCTCCATTTGTTGCTTTAGCTTTCAAGCTTACAACCGATCAATTTGGTACTCTTTGCTTCTTCCGTGTTTATTCAGGAACTGTCAAGTCAGGCTCATATGTTTATAATGCTACTAAAGGTCAAAAAGAAAGAGTCTCAAGACTTGAACTTGTTAATGCTGATTCTCATGAAAATATTACTGAAGCTAAAGCTGGTGAAATCGCAGCAGCTGTTGGTTTCCAAGCTACCAGAACTGGTGACACCTTAGTTGGTGAAAATGATCCTAGAGTCACTTTGGAAGCTATCAAATTCCAAGAGCCAGTCATCTCAGAAGCTATCGAACCTGTCAAAAAAGGTGATCAAGACAAGATGTCTGCTACCTTAATTAAATTCACTGAAGAAGATCCTACTTTCCACTACTATACTGATTCAGAAACTGGTCAAGGTATTATTGCTGGTGTCGGTGAACTTCAGTTAGATGTTAACGTCACTAGACTTAAGAATGACTTCAACATTGAATGTAAAGTTGGTGCTCCACAAGTCGCTTATCGTGAAACTATTAGAAGCACTGCTGATTGTGAAGGTAAATATATCAAACAATCAGGCGGTCATGGTCAATATGGTCACGTTGTCTTCAAGATGGAACCAAATCCTGGCAAAGGTATCGAAATCACCGATCAAATCACTGGTGGTGCAATTCCAAAAGAATTTATTAAACCTTCAATCGATGGTTTAAAAAATGCTTTAGAAAGAGGTATGATTGCTGGTTATCCAGTTATTGATGTAAAAGCAACACTCATCTTCGGTTCATATCATGATGTCGATTCATCAGAAGCTGCTTACAAATTAGCTTCACAAGAAGCTTTAAAGGTTGCTGCATCAAAATGTAACCCAGTTATCTTGGAGCCAATTGTCAAAGCTGATATCACAACTCCTCTTGATTATGTCGGTAACGTTATGGGTGATGTTTCATCTAGACGTGGTCAAGTTGAAGGTATGGTTCAAAAAGCAAATGCTCAAGTCATCACTGCTTACATCCCACTTGCAAATATGTTTGGTTATATTTCTGACTTAAGAAGTATGACACAAGGTAGAGGTATCTATTCAATGGAATTCCATCATTATCAAGAAGTACCTCGTTCTGTTCAAGAGGAAATTATTAAAAAGAGAGGATAATCCTTTCTTTATATCTTGAAAATCACACTAAAAAAGTGTATATTTAATTGTTTTTGGAGGAAATTAATATTTATGGCAAAACAAAAATTTGATCGTTCCAAACCTAATGTGAATATTGGAACCATTGGACACGTCGATCACGGTAAGACAACTTTAACAGCTGCTATTACTCAAACTTTAGCAAAACAAGGTTTAGCAACTGCTTTAAAATATGACCAAGTCGATGCTGCTCCAGAAGAAAAAGCTCGTGGTGTTACCATTAACGCAGCTCATATTGAATATGAAACTGCAAAGAGACACTATACTCACGTCGACTGCCCAGGGCACGCTGATTACATCAAAAACATGATTACCGGTGCTGCTCAAATGGATGGTTCAATCTTAGTCGTCGCTGCAACTGATGGTGTTATGCCACAAACTAGAGAACACGTTTTACTTGCAAGACAAGTCGGTGTTCCTTATATCGTTGTTTTCTTAAACAAATGCGATATGGTCGATGATCCAGAATTAATCGATTTAGTCGAAATGGATGTCAGAGAACTTTTAAACAAATACAACTATCCTGGAGATGAAATCCCTGTTATCAGAGGTTCAGCTTTAAAAGCTCTTGAAGGTGATGAAGCTGCTCAAAAGCAAGTTATGGAATTAATGGATGCTGTTGATTCTTATATCCCAGATCCAGTCCGTGATAATGATAAACCATTCTTAATGGCTGTTGAAGATGTTATGACCATCACTGGTCGTGGTACCGTTGCAACTGGTAGAGTTGAAAGAGGTGTCATTAAACCAAACGATGAAGTCGAAATCGTCGGTATTATGGAAACCAGAAAAGCTGTTGTCACTTCTTTAGAAATGTTCAGAAAGATTCTTGACTTCGCTGAGGCTGGTGATAACGTTGGTGCCTTACTTAGAGGTGTTGATAGAGAACAAATCGTCAGAGGTCAAGTCCTTTGTAAACCTGGCTCAGTCACACCACACAAGAAATTTGAATCACAAGTTTATGTTTTAAAGAAAGAAGAAGGTGGAAGACATACAGGTTTTGGTTCTAACTACAGACCTCAATTCTACTTCAGAACTACTGATGTCACTGGTACAGTTACTCTTCCTGAAGATACCCCAATGGTTATGCCAGGAGATAACGTCAAATTAACAGTTGAATTAATTCACCCAATCGCTCTTGAAGAACAAACTAAGTTCTCCATCCGTGAAGGTGGTCACACTGTTGGTGCTGGTACAGTTACCAAGATTCTTGACTAATTTAAATAGTTAGCTTTAATAAAAAAAGACTCGCTCTATGCGAGCCTTTTTTTAATTTAAAATAAGTTAATATATGTTAAAATATCAAGGTGAAAAATTATAATGATTTGAGCTTCAATGCTGAAGCTGAAAATAAAAAGAAATGGTATGCTTCAATTCTTGATCATCTTCTCAGTTTTATCTTAACTATCTTATTTTATTTTTTGGTTGTCATCATTTTTGATTCAAGTAGCCTGGTTAAAAATGTTAAAACTAAAATTTCAGATTCTCAATATGAATTGAATAAAATAGTAATGAATACAAAACTTGATTATTTTGTGAGTGAAAATTCATTCACTTTGACTGGAAGTGACAAAATAGCAACTGATTATGTTAAAAAATTGGTATATACTTCTTTGATTGAAAATAATGTATCAGATGATGAGATTTCAAAAGAATTTTATACTTCTTCTGATTTATTAACTAAAGAAAATGATAGTCTTTATTACTATCAGTTAATGTTTAAAATTGAAAACTCTAACGATTATAATGCTGGTTATAAAAAAAATGATTTTAATTCATATCTGAATGATTTTGTAAATAAGAGTGATATTAATATAGAACGGCTTATTATCAAAGATGATTATTTTTATTTAAATTTAGAAGATAGTAAAAATTTAGATGCTTATATAAGAAGAGGTGAAACAAGTGCTGGCAAAACATTAAATACATCAATTCACGCTTTTTATTATCAATCACTACTTGAAAGTATAGAAGAAGTTAAAAGCTATTATAAGCCTTATATATCATCAAATGATATATATTTAAAAAATGAATCAATGATGTTTTCATATCGACATTATGAACTTTTAATTGCTTATCTATTAAGTATTATTATTCTTTACTTTATTATTCCTTTATTTTTTAAAAATGGTGTAACTATTTCAATGAAAGCTTTTAAAATTGCTATCATTAGAAAAGATAAGAAAGAATATTCTGTTCTTATCAATTTATATAGAACTATTTATAATATGTATAAAAATGTTCTATTATTACCATTGGTGTTTTTGATTCTATATTCAATAAGTGCAAGACCTCTATTGGTTTCTTCTTTAATTTTTAATATCCCACTCATCTTTTATCCAATTTTTTCAATTATTATTATTTTAATATCTTTTATATTATCAATGTTAAAGAAAACAGATAATGAACTTTTAGATGAGATTCTTTTTAGATATAAAATAGTTGATACAACTTCATTTATAAAAGCGGATAATGAAGAGAAAGGTGATGAAAATGAATGATATTGACACAAATGAAGTGATCGAGCTTGATTATCATAAAGCTTCAACTAAAGCTAATTTTGCTAGCAATTTGTTCGATGGTTTTGCAATGCTTATTCTTTCTTTTTTACTTCTTTTATTGAATAATTTCATTTTTTCTAAAACTCCTCTTGGTATTCAAACAAAAAATGAAAGAGATGACATTATTTTATCATCGTATTTATATAAAAAAGATGATAAAAATAATATTAAAGATGTCTATTCTTTAGTTAATGATAATGAAGAATTAACAACTGATGAAAAAAGTAAAGAATATGATAAAACATTGACAAATTTCTTTACTGAATTTGTTAAGGATGAAAATATTTATAAAAATTATAAAAAAGAGGCAAAAGTAGATAATGAAATAAGATTATTCGATGATGATGGAAACAGGCTTTTAACTAATACTGATGATGATAATAAATATTTTGAATTTTATAAAAATGTTATTAGAAACATTGCACCAGGATATCTGACTTCTTCAAAAATTTATCGCGATAATTTAAAAAAATCTATTATTCAAAACATATTATTATTCTATTTATCTTTATTTATATCTAATACTATCTTTTTCTATATATTTCCTTTGATTTTTTATCGTGGGAGGAAAACGCTCGGCATGAAGATGGTTAATATTGCACTGGTTGATGTAAATGCAATGAGTGTATCATTTAAACGATTCACATTAAGATATTTATTCTATTTTTTTATCATTATTACGTTATCGTTAGTCTCATTTTTTATTCCGCTTATCGTATCTATTACAATGATGTTTGCAAATAAAACAGGTCAAGGATTGACTGATTATGTTTTCAATACCTATAAAGTTGATTCTTCATCTTCTTCAATTTATTTAAATAAAGAGGAATATTTAGAAGTTAATTTTAAAAATGAAGATGTAGATATTGAACATATTAACATTAGTTTATAAATAAATGTAAAATATGTAAGCGATTTTTAAAATTTAAGATATTTGATTATTGCTAGAGGGTGTTAAAAAAACTATAATATAGTGTAGGTAAACTAAACGATGAAAATTAAAATTGTTGGCTTAACAAAAAAATTTCCTGGTGATCCTAAAAAGGGCATCAAGGATACTGTCGCAGTTGACTCGCTCAACTTGAACATTAATGATGGCGAGCTTGTTGGACTTCTCGGCCCTTCTGGATGTGGGAAATCAACAACTCTTTACATGGTCTCCGGATTAAAAGATCCAACTGATGGTCAAATTTATTTTGATGATGAAGATGTGACTTTTTTGGCACCAGAGAAAAGGGGAATAGGATTAGTTTTCCAAAACTATGCCCTTTATCCTCATATGACTGTTTATAAAAATATTTCTTTCCCTTTAACTTCATTGAAATTAAAAGAGAATAAGAAATCTTTTAAAGCAGAACGCACAAGAAGATTAATTGAAATTTTATCAAATCCTGAAGAAATAGCAGATGTTATAACTGCTGTTGAAAAGGATAATAAAATTAAGAAAAATGATGCTGTTTTTGCTTTATGTAGTCATTATCATATATCAAAGCTTTTAGCTGAACAAATTTATTCATATAAACTACATATTTCTTCCGATCCTAAAAAGGATGCTACAAAATATGTTTCGGCTGCTTTAATTGATGTTGAAGAAGAAAAAAGAGAACTTGCACAACAACACTTAATTTTGGCAGATAATAATGATATTTTAAAAGAAGATGGAACGCCTATTGAGGTGACCAGGAAATTAACAAAAGACGAAATTGATGCTTTAGTTAGAGATGCAGCTAGACTTGTTCAAATAGAACAATATCTTGACCGTAAACCAGCTGAACTATCAGGTGGTCAACAACAAAGAGTTGCTATTGCTCGTGCTCTTGTTAAAAAACCTCGCGTTTTACTTTTAGACGAACCATTATCTAATTTGGATGCAAGACTTAGAATTCAAACTAGAGAAGAGATTAGAAAGATTCAACAAAAAACCAATATCACTACTATCTTTGTTACTCATGATCAAGAAGAGGCAATGTCAATTTGTGACAAAATTCTTGTTATGAAAGATGGCAAAGCTATGCAAGAAGGAAATCCACAAGAAGTATATCGTAATCCTTCCAATTTATTTGTTGCTAAGTTTTTAGGAACACCACCTATCAATGTGTTTAACGGATATATTAAAGATGGTGGATTATATATTGGTAATGAAAGAATATCTGATGTCAATTCATCACTTGATGATAAAAATGTTTATGTTGCAATAAGACCTGAAGGCTTTATTATTGATAATAAAAACGGTGTGTTTTCTTTAGATTGCAAAGAGATAGTAACCATGGGTAGAGATTTATCTCTCATTTGCTCTAGTCCATTTTTAGTCAGTGGTAAAATTAAAATCATTATTGACTCTGATTTAAAACCTGAAATTGGTAAAATCAAGTTTTCAATAAGACCAACAAAACTTTATGTCTTTGATGGGGAAACTGAAGAAAGAATAACAATATAATTATGGAAAAACGAAATAATTGGAAAGCCTGGCTATATTTAGCACCTGTACTTATCTTGATGGCTGTGTTTACATTCTATCCGCTTATAAATACTTTTGTTGTCTCATTTATCAAGGATTACAATTCATCTTATGGATTTAATGCTCAAATAGGCACATCTAATAGATACGTTAATACTGGATTCACATTCAATAATTACGGAGTTGTTTTAGGAATTACTCCTAGAAACCCATCTACTGGTATTTTAGATAAGACTTTCTTATCATTTACTGGTCCATCAGCATTAGGCAATACTTTCTTAATTACATTCGTTACTGTTCCAATTTCAGTTATAATTGCTTTAGTCATTTCAATTGCAATCAATAGTATCAAAGTCTTAAAGAAATTTTTCCAAACAGTCTTCTTTATGCCATATGTTACTAACGTTATTGCAGTCGGCATGGTTTTTTCAATTATTTTTTCAAGAACTGGTGTCTTTAATACTTTATTTAAATTAGATGTTAACTGGGTAAATGAAGGTGCTACATATTGGCGAAGTATGTTGATTCTTTTTGTTTATATTATTTGGAATGCCCTACCATATAAGATATTAATTTTCTTATCTGGCTTACAAAATATTGATAAACAATATTATGACGCTGCAAAAATTGATTCGGCAAGTCCAGTGAAGGTAGCTACAAAGATAACTATTCCATTACTTTCACCACAAATCTTATATATTACAATTACATCATTTATCTCTGCTTTTAAAGAATATAATTCAATCATTGGTTTGTTTAATAGAAACTATACGCATGATGGTAATTTGCCTGATTTATATACTGTTGTTTATTATATTTATGACAAGCTTAATGCTTCTAGTCAAACTGAATATGCATCAGCAGCAGCTGTTGTCTTATTTGTCATCATCTTATTTATGACACTTATTCAAATGAAGATATCAAAGAAGAGGGTCCATTATTAATATGAAACAAGCAACTATTCAAACCACTCATCTTAATCTTGTCATCCCTGGAAGACAAAAAGATGTTTTAACAACTCAAAAGAGAGATAAAATATTGAAAGCCATTGCTTTAATTTTGATTTATGTTTTTATTATTGCATGTGCAGTGTTAGTTATTTTCCCATTCTTTTACATGATTATCGGATCATTTATGCTTGAAGAAGATGTTATAGCTGGAAAATTATGGCCAACAGCCGGATCTTTTTTTGAAAATATTCACTACAACTACACGCAAACCTTGCAAAGATTTGATTATTTTAAATATGTTGGAAATACTTTAATAGTAGGCTTTTCAACAACTGCTGGTTGTTTACTTATTACTATTTTATCTGCCTTTGCTTTCTCTAGACTCCATTTTAAAGGAAGAGAAGTATTATTTACCATTTTCTTAGCTACGATGATGATTCCTGGTGAAATGATGGTTATTACAAATTACACAACGATGAATAACTTAGGCCTTATTCCAACACAAGGGCAAACCAGAATTCAAGCATATTTGTGTATGATACTACCATTTATTTCTAGCGTCTTTTATATTTATTTGCTCAGACAAAATTTCTTACAAATACCTAATGAGCTTTATTTTTCGAGCAAAGTAGATGGTAAAAGTGATTGGCAGTATTTATGGAAAGTTATGGTTCCTCTAGCTAGTCCAACATTAATTACAATTACCATTCTTTCTTTAATTGGTTCCTGGAATGCATATGTCTGGCCAAATTTAGTAACTAAAAATAATGACTATTGGTTGATATCAGTTGCTATGAGAGGAAGTGCTTTACAACTTCCTGATCCATTAGCACCTGATGTATATAAAACTCAGTCTTCATGGACAATGGTAGCAAGTACATTAACTGTTTTACCATTACTTATTTTATTTATTATCTTTAGAAAATATATTATGAAAGGTACTGGTCGTGCTGGTATCAAAGGATAATTGATAAAGGTAATAAATATAGATTAAATATTTTTAAGGAGGGACTATGAAAAAGTATTTAAAATCTAAGATTTCGTTATTAGCATTATGTGCAATAACAACAATTTCTCTTTCAGGGTGTAAGAAAAAAGATAACACAATTACAGTAACTTGGTGGAATAATTATAAAGATCCTGTAGTTGATAAAGTTGATTTAGAGGAATCAAAGAAAAGTAGCACCTATAATGAATATTGGTTTGCAAAAGATGTCATTGCTAAATTTGAACAATCTCATCCAAATATTAAAATTGAGATGACTTACAAAGGTGGTTACAACGATATTGCAACTGAAATTAAATCAGGTATGGCAACTGGAAACTATCCAGCTCTTGCATCTGGTTATCCTGATAACACAGCTGTTTATGCAGAAAATGGTATCACCTATGATGTTTCTTCGTTAATTGATGATGAAAGATTTGGTTTTGGTAAAGTAGGTTCAGCTAATGCAACCTATACTACTGAAGATGATGCTAGTTTATATAGCGATGATTCATCTACATCAAAATCTGATTTTTCTTCTAGTTTCTTAAGTATTGAAAAAACAATGTACTCTGGTCATCTTTATTCAATGCCATATTCTAAATCATCTGAAGCTTTGCTTGTAAATAAAGATATGATGGATAAAGTTGGTACTGGTAAAGCAGGAACAGATACTACAACAATAAGTAAAGGAAAGGTAGTTCCTTCATATACTGCACCAGTTGCTGAAGCATCAAAAACAGCTTATACATTAGATGCTAACGGCGATGGCACAGTCACTTTTGGTGAACTTGTTGCTGTTGGAAGAAAAGCAAAAGCTGACTTCCCGGGTGTTTTTGGAAGTGATGTCAATAAAGATACAGAAGGTCTTTTAGTTGCTGCTCCTATTGTTTGGGATAGTGCTGAAAATTTATTTATCACAGCTTGTGAAGCATTAGGTATTCCTTATCTTGATGCAAATGGAAGCGATGCTTCTAAGCAAGTTCTATTTAATAATGATGATGCAAAGAAGGTTGTTACATATTTAAAAACTTTATTTGATGAAGGTATCTTTGCAACAAAGAATCAACTATATTTTTCAGATAAAAGTAAAGGATATCATCAATATCCAACTCAACTTTTACACGATGGAAAAGCCATAGCTGTTATTTCATCTACTGCTGGTGCAAGATATGTTGTAGATGATGGATATACTGCAGATATATTATCTGTCCCTTCATTCTCTGCTTCAGAGATGGGATTAACTGGAGATAAAGTCTCATTAAAAGCTATTTCTCAAGGACCATCAATTACTTTCTTCCAAAGTCAAGGTGGTGATGTTAGAATACCAAGAGCTGCTTTTGAGTTCTATAAGTTCTTAACAAATTCTACAAACTCCGCTGAACTTGCAAGAAAGACAGCTTATTTCCCACTTAGAACTTCCGCAAGTAATACAATTATTAACGAATATAAAACCAAAACATCTAAATCAGATGTTGCTGTCGGTAAAATGTTTGAATTAAATAATTCTTATAATGAAAAGAATTGTAATTTTATGACTCAAGCTTTTACATATTCTGCTGCTTCAAGAACTGCTGTTGGCAAATTGATTGATTCTGTCTTTACTGGAACATCAGTTAATGAAGCATTTACAACCGCATATACTAGTGTTGTTAAATAAAAATATCTAAATCGTAATTATGAAAAAACTTCGCTCTGAATTAACTTATAACGAACAACTATCTCACTATCAGGAAAAGAAAAATACTGGTATGGCTTTTATAATTGTTTCAATTATTTTGCTTATTATTGGTGCGGTGTTTTTCTTTCTTTCTTATAAATATAACAATATTAGAGTCAGAGTATTTGTTATTGGTTTAGAATTTTTTGTTTCAGTCGCATGCTTAGCTGTAGCAGCTATCTTAGCAACATTAGGGTGCTATTTTACTATTTCTTCAACTAGTAAGTTAAAGAAGATGAAAAATAATAAAAACAACTAACAAACATTATTTAGAATAAATTCAATAAAAAGGTCGAACTGTTTTAAACATTCCGACCTTTTTATTTACTTGAAAAAATGCCGGTGGGGGGTATATAATTTAGCTATCTTTTCAAGGAGATTTTTTATATGAAAAAAACTAAGTTTTTACCACTGCTTTCACTATTTTTAATTACTGCTTCCTGTTCTAAAATTAGTAATGTTAATCCGTCTACTTCTATTTCTTCAACAAGTTCATCATCGAGCTCACAAAATGATCCTGAAGTTGAAGAGAAAGTGACTGACGAAAGCTCGTTTGAATATGATTATAATCTTAATTTTGATACTGTAACTATAACTGCTTTAAAAGAAGGTGATTACGATGCTATTGTTATTCCAGATTATATAGACGGTAGAAAAGTGACTTCACTAAGTGATTCTATTTTTTTTAATGAAACTAATAGCAGAGTAAAAAGAATTTATATCGGTGAATTTGTAAATGCAATTTTTGGTCGTGCATTTTATAATTTTGATAGTATTGAAAAAATTGAAGTATCTGAAAAAAATGAGACCTATTTTTCCAAAAATAATTTACTTATTAGTAATGAAGGGATGATTGTTTTAGGTTGTAAAAATTCTCAAATGCCAACTGACATTTCATTAACAATTGCTTCTTATTCATTTGCTAATAAAAATATAGAATCGATATATATTCCTAAAAATGTTACAAGTATTGATTATACTGCATTTTGTGGTAATAAAAATTTAGCTAAATTTGTTGTTGAAGAAGGAAGTAGTTATTCTACAGGTGAAAATGGTACGTATCTTATTGAAAGTAATACTACTCTTGTAAGTGGCAGTATTAATACATCAACAATTTCTCAACAAATAACTAAAATCGGAGCTTATGCATTCTATGGAATAGGAATCAAAAAGCTTAATATTCCTAAAACTATTACTTCGCTTACTGCTGGTTCAAAAGATTATTCATATACTTTTTGGTATTCATCACTTGAAGAATTAACATTCGATGAAGATATTAAGATCACTTCATTTGCTAGAGGGTGCAAACATATGCCCTATTTAAAAGAGTTTAAATATCCAAAAAGTTTAATTTTTCAAGGTGGAGAGGCTGATGTAAATATGGTTGACAATGGTGTCACTTATTGTGAAGTGCTTGAAACAATATATTTTGTAACGGATGTTTATTATTTATTCTATCAATTATTTGATGGCAATACGGCTTTAAAAAATGTTGTTTTAAATAATTCTACAAAATATAAATTTTCCAATAATTGTTTAATAGAAAATAATATAGGTATTATCAAGTACATAGGAAAAGATGAAACTTTCACTATTCCCGATGGGATTACACAAATTGCACGTTATGCATTTGCAAATAATAAATATATTAAAAATGTAATTTTACCATCTAGTGTCTTTTTTATTGGTGATTATGCATTTAATGATTCATCTCTTGAAACTATTCAGCTTGATTATGTTACAACTATAGGTACTGGAGCATTTGCTAATTGTAGTAATTTAAAAACAATTCATTTTCCAAATATTTCAATGAGAGGATATATGTTTTTAAATTCACGAATTGAAAAGCTATTTATTAAAACAGGTTTTGCTGATTCAGCATTTTATGGAACTGAAGTAGGAAGCATCGAATATGAAGGGAAAGATGGTACATATAAAACAACTGATGATAAAAAATCATTATGTATTGAATCAGCACTAAAGTTGGCTTTCACAAATGAAAATGGGGGCATAACTATTCCAAGTACAGCAAAATCAATTTCATCAGATGCGTGTAGAGGTAGAGAAATTACAAATTTAGTTATACCAAATAATATAACTTCAATTGGAGCAGCTGCTTTTAAAGATACAAAAAAATTACAAGCTGTTTATATGTCAGATAGTGTAGCAACTGCAGGTATGGAATTATTTGAGGGCTCTTCTTTAAACAGTATTAGATTATCAAATAAATTAGATAGACTATATTCTTCAGCTTTTGCAAAATGTGAAAATTTAAAAGAAATTGTTTTACCAGATAGCTTAACTATTATTGATAATAATACTTTTGAAAGTAGTGGACTGATTAAAATACAGCTATCTCAAAAATTGAAAAAAATATATTCTGCTGTATTTAGAAATTGTCGTTTTTTAGAAAGCATTTCATTACCAAATACAGTAACTGCTTTAGGAACTGAAACATTTAATGGCTGCTATAATTTAAAATATGTTAAATTGTCTAATAATTTGACTGAAATAAATACACGTACATTCAATAAATGTATATCACTTAAAAATGTTGATATTCCTTTAAATGTGACTTCAATAAAAGATTATGCATTTTCCGGTTGTGGACTAGAAACAATTCAAATACCTAGTAAAGTAACTTCACTAAGTACATGTTGTTTTAGTTCCACTAGAAATTTAAAAGAATTTACTTTCACATCATCTATAAATAGTATAAGTACTTGTATATTTGAAAATTCAGCCATTGAAAAAGTTGAAATAAAAGGGGTTAAGACTTTTTCATTTTATCCAGATGGCTCTTATTCTCCTAATGCTACATTTTATATGGCGTATAATTTAAAAGAAATAAAGTTTGATGGAACTCTTGATCAATTCAAGCAATGTTTTAGCAATAATGGATTATGTTTTAAAAGTAATTTTGATGGTAAGCTTGAGAAAGTGACATATTTTGAAAACAATGAATATAAAACAATTAATGCGAATGATATAACATGGTGATTTAAAATCCAAAGTTAGTAGTTTCTATTATGCGTTATTGAATTTGCAAATAATAGAAACTATTAACTATAAGTTGATATAACAATTTATACATTAAAATAATTAATAATATTGTGCTTTATATTTATGAAATAACGCTAATATTAAGGAATAAATGGTCAATTGAAATAATTAAATTACTTGACATATCGAATAAAAATCTTGATAATATTAAGGCCGTTTATGGAGCAGTACTCAAGTTGGTGAAGAGGAGTCCCTGCTAAGGATTTAGCACGAGCAATCGTGGCGGGGGGTCAAGTCTCCCCTGCTCCGCCACTTTTATTAAATTAGTCTGGTACAATGTTATCAGACTTTTTTATTGTGTAAGTGGCAAAATTACGTTTAAAATGATGTAATTCACTTTAAAAAATGAATTTTATTAGTTTTGCAGGCTGTTAGTAGACCTCATTTGAAACCTCTAATGCAGTAGACAGATTTTGTAAGACTTATAATGAAATTATTTCATCAGGAGATATTGAACTATTAGTTGTTATTTCCATTTTTATACATGATTTCCTTTGTATCCACCCATTTAACAATGGCAACGTTCCTGCAGCATTTTATACTGTGTTTTAAAAGTGTCAAACTAAATCTGGTAATGATTATTGAAACATTCTGTATTTAATTATACAGATTAGAGTTTATAAAGTTAAAACGCAAATTTTATTGAAAAATTGAATTCTTATATTACCTGACTTTGGTAGTGAGCCTAAAATGAAGTATTAAGATCAACATCATTTAAAAGGTTATCAAGGTTCTTTTTGGTAAGATAAAGATTACCTAATTTTGAAAGTCCAAGAGTACTTTTTATTTTCAAATAAGTTTCACTTCTTATTGCATTATTTATATAATTTTTTTCAGGAGTTTCAGTTACATTATATTCTCTTATAAAAGATATCAGTTCTGAAGAAGATAATTCATCATTGAAGACTTTCAACTCTAACAGTCTTAAAACAACTAAAGATAGAACATTACTGCAATTAAAGGTTATAATTATTATATGAAAAAGAGATAAATAATAAGAAAAACTAAATATTTAGAAATGAATTCAAATCAAACCATTAATTTAAAATTTTAGTTTTTACTTATTGATTCTATTTGAAAATGAATGATGAGGTGTCTTTATATGCAAATAAACAACATAGCCGTTTTATTTTTTATTCCTTTAATGATATTGTGTTCTTGCACAAATACAAGTAATAGTCTATCTGATAATAAGGATTCAAGTACTATAGCATCTTCAACTGAAACTGATAGTGAAAATTATTCATCCTTTGATGCTTTATCTTTAAAACTTGAATCCGGACAAAATTTTAATTATTACCTATATACTCCAAAAAATGCAACTGAAAATATGCCTTTGATTTTATATTTGCATGGCGGAAGTGGGAAACCTGAAAGTGAAGAAGGTAATTTAAATCTATTAACTGATGGAGATGGACTTCCTAAGTTTGTTAAAGAAGGACAAATATCACCAAATTCATATATTGTGTTTCCTCAACTTCCTTATGGAAAAAGAGGTTGGAGTGATGTTAAGAATGATTTATTTTCTTTTCTAAAGAAAGTTTCAATCGAATTAAAATGTAATAAAGAAAGAATTTCTATTACTGGTCATTCAATGGGTGGTAAAGGCACTTGGGATATACCTCTTTCTTATCCTGATACATTTTATAAGGTTGCACCACTTTCTGGAAATGTAACATTAAATGATGCTAACTTGAACAAATTAAAAAATAAGCCTGTATGGGCATTTGTGGGTAGTGATGATACAATAGTCGATCCACAAAGTTCAATCGATTTTATTGCCTCGTTGTCAAAAATTAATTCTGAAGCTAAAATAACAATAATAGAAGGATATACACATTTTGATGTTCCTAAAGTTTATCTTTCTAATGATTATAATTTACTTTCTTGGTTAGTTAATTAACAAATGTAGTTAATTATTAAAAATATTATAGCTCTTAAATAAAATCATTAATGCCAAGACTTGTTATAAAATTTTTTAATAGTAGATTTTTATCTTGTTAAGAGATGCTTAAGATGTATGATGTTAATATTTTTGTTTATGGACCTGAAGGTGAAGCTCAACTAGTTATCGACTATAATAAAAATAACAAATAGATATAAGTGCTTACATTAAGTTATTAAATTTAGCACGTTAAGTTTAGCAGCTTAAGTAAGCATTTTTTATTGTTTTAATGAACCATTCATGACAAAGTGAATACAGAATTAAGGACAAAAATGGCGTTAAATATATATTAAAGAAGCAATTATTATGATAAATAGAGAATATTATTTAAATCAAATAATTCCAAAAATGTAGGATGGTAACATTAAAGTTATTACTGGCATTAGAAGGTGCGGTAAATCCACATTGTTATTTGAATTGTTTTATGATTATTTGATTAAAAGCGGAGTTAAAGAAAATAATATCATAAAAATTGAATTAGATAAAAGGAAATATTTAAAATACAGAAATCCAATATCTTTATGCGATTATGTTGAAAATATAGTTACTAATGATAAAGATAACAAATATTATTTATTTATCGATGAAGTTCAATTAACTGATAAAGTAAAAGATGAAGAAAGTGGTATTGTTGTAACTATTTATGATATGTTAAATAAATTAAAAGGATATCCAAATTTAGATTGTTATGTTACTGGTTCTAATTCTAAAATGTTATCTAGTGATATTGCCACTGAATTTAGAGGTAAATCTAGTCAAATAAAAGTACATTGCTATCTTTTAAAGAAATTTATTCTAGATAATCAACTTAAAATGATCTTTTTATTATTTTAAAATTGGAGCAGGAGCTTGTGGAAGGATATCACAAAGATACACAGTATGACTTTCTAATAAAAATTTCACTATTTCATCTACGATTTGAAACCATTCATCCAATTATTGATGGCAATGGAAGAACTGGTCAGCTTTTAATTAATCTTGAACTTATGAAGCTTAGATATTCTCCAATTGATATTAAATATACAGATAGAAAATCTTATTATAGTGCATTTGAATCATATGCTAAAAATGGATCACCAATGGCAATGTTTAAGCTTTTTGCAAAATACCTTACTGAACGTTTAAAACGATATATAGAAACTGTAAAAATGGCTGAACATATTTTAAAAAAAGAATGAAATAGCATTCTTTTTTAAGACTTTTTAATTTCTTTATATATGCTTTTAGAAACAAGTGCTTTTTATCATAAATTGGATAGTAAAAAGCATTCTTTTAATGTTATAAATTTTTTTCTCCTTAGGCTTTGAAACAGGAAAAAGAAGAACTGACTTCGAAGTCTTATGTCATAAGAAAAATAAAATAAGAAAAGCAACTTAACTCATTACGAGCTAGGCCGCTTTTTTAATATGGAATGTACTCCATGATATCTTTAAAATCACAAGCTACGATTTTGCCAATTTTAGATAAAGCATCAATAGTTGTATTTCGCATTTTGTAATTTTAATTATAGTAGAAGAGCAAGTTTCAACTATATTGAAGCTTACAAATTAATAATGGTCTAAACTTTTTTGAAAGGAAACTAAGGTGTATTCACTACTATGTTTATATAAATTATAGTAGAATAGATTTAAATAAAATTCTATTAGTTCTATATGAACTTTATTAACAAATTTTTGTTTAAAGTTGTGTAAGCACTTACTATAAGTGAAAGAATGCTTTTAATTAACAAGATATTTACATCAATGATAAAAAGACTAAAATTATTGAAATAGGAGGTGCTGATTATGACAGTAGAATATGTTAGTATAGAAGAAGATGATGAACTACTTAATGTTTTTTGCCCTGTAAAAAATGTTGAATGCAAGTAATAACGTATGATATATTCAAAATATAATATATACGTTAGAACGAAAAGTAATGGTTTGCTAATTTATAATACTTTATATGGCAGAGTGATAAAACTCACTGAAGAATATTATAATCAGTTAGATTTAACTAATCCTGAAAACTGTTCAAAAGAAGTGCTCGCTTTTCTTTCATCCAATAATATGATTACAACTGAAGAGAGTGAAAATGAAAGATTAAATTTTGCTGAAACTAGATTTGTTAATAAAATAAATTCAACATTATTTATAACTTTAATTCCTTCGTTTAAATGCAACTTCAATTGTCCATATTGTTATGAAAATCATGCTTCAAAAGATATGCTAAATCAAAATAATTATAACAATATTGTTGATGAAATTATTTCTACCAATATAAAAAATGTAAACATACATTTATTTGGGGGTGAGCCATTACTTTTTATAAACGATATTTGCATCTTTTTGGACAAATTAAAGGAAAAAGACTTTGAAATTACAGGTGGTATAACTACAAATGGGTATTTATTAAATGAAGAAGTGTTTAATAAATTGTTAGAATATGGTATTACATCTTTTCAAATCACAATAGATGGCAATAAAGAATCACATAATAAAACTAGAAAGTTATTAAATGGTGGTGAAACTTATTCCACAATACTTCAAAATTTAATCAATATTTCACATGATGATAGTAAGTTCAATATTGTTGTCAGATGTAATCTAGATAGTTTAACTGAAGTAAATGAATTTTTGAAAGATTATATATGTTATTTTAATAATGATAAACGTTTTTCTTTATTATTATATCCAGTTAGTAACTGGAATGAATCATCAAATTGTGAAACTCTTATATCAAAAGAAGAATTGTTTAAAAATTATACAAAAAAATTAAAAGATGAACATATTAACGATTCATATTTAACTACCTATATAAATGGTTTACTATGTTGTGATTTTTCCTTTCCTACTTCCTTTGCATTGCTTCCAAATGGTAAAGTTGGATTCTGTACAATTGATTTTAGTAAAGATAAACAAATTGAAGTAAATGACTATTTCTCTAATCTAAAATCTAATTTAAATCAAAAATCTTTGATTATTGATGAATGTAAAACATGTCCATTATATCCAAAATGTTTCGGATACGGATGTAAAAAAAGAGATAAATCGAATCATTGTGATAGTTTATTAAACAATGTAAAAGCGTTTCTTTTGGAGTATTTTTTATGAAAAATTTAAAAAAATATTATCTTCATAAACCATTTCTTTTTGTGACACTTGTCTTTTTAAATATTCTTGTTTCTGTCTTATTCGAATCGGTTACCTTAATTTTGTATTACATTGTTGATCTAATACAAGATGGAAGCAAATTTACTTTGTTTTTATATATTGGTTTAGCGGCTTTTTTTGCAATAATATGTGCAGTTTTACTGAACTTATTTGTTGAATATACAACGCATAAATATGTTGATGAAATAACTGAAATATATAGAAATGATGTATTTCATGGCATCCTCAATATGGATTTAAGTGAAATGAATAGCAAACAAGTTGGAGAATACCTTTCAATTTTAAACAAAGATGTAAATAGTATTTCACAGCAACATTTCACGGCTGTTTTTGATTTAATTTCATATTCATCATTATTTTTGACTGCATTTGCATTATCAATTTATTTAAACTATATTGTTACCTTATTTATATTTTTCATGGCCTCAATGGTTGTTATAGTTCCTGCTTTATTTTCTAAAGCAATTTGCACAAAATATGATGAATACTCTATAGCAGTAGCTGAACTTTCAAAATATTTAGAAAGCTTTTTGGGCGGCTCATTAATTGTAGCAAACTGCGAAGCAATTCATAAAATATCAGAAATTGTTGATAAAGTAGATAAAACTATGTTAAAGAAAGAAAATAAATATTGGAAATTAATCAGCATCAATAATAATGTGGTTCAATTTTTGAATTTACTATTAGAGTTTTTTACTGTATTTTTTGTCTGTTTATTAGCTTATTATGGCAAGACAACCATTTCTATGTGCGTTGCTTTCATGCAAATAGGAATCACAATTTACAGCCCATTGATGCAAATAATAAACTCTTATTCATATATAAAAAGTGTTAAGAAAGTAGTTGAAAGACTAGCAAAGTTCACTGAGTTTAATGGCAAAAAGCAAACAAAATGTGTTTTAAAAGAACCATCCATAATGGTTCATGATTTAACTATTGCATACGATGATAGAAAAGTTTTAGATGATGTTTCTTACAACTTTGAGTTTGGTAAAAAATATATGCTGACTGGAAAAAGTGGTATTGGAAAATCAACACTACTTAATTCGATATTCGGTTATATAAATAAAGAAAGTGGAGAAATTGATTTCTTTAACGAGAATGAGCGTGTTGAAAATACTAATGATAACTCTAATTCTTTAATTGGCTATGTTCATCAAAAACCATATCTATTTATAGGCAGTTTAGTTGAAAATATAACAATGTTTAGTAAGGAACCAGATATGGAAAAAGTAAACAAAATTATTAAACAATGCCGATTAGATGACTTTGCTTCTCAAAGAGGATTAAATACCCCTTTAGATAATTCAAATAATAGCATTTCACTTGGTGAAATGCAAAGAATCTCACTAGCAAGAATTTTATACCTTGATAAACCAATATTATTTTTAGACGAAGTCACCTCATCATTAGATGAAAATAATGCCCATGCAATTAACGATGCAATCCAGGAATTAGATAATAAGTTAGTCATTTGGATTTCACATGATAAAGATACTCAAAATTTGACTTGGATTGATCAAAAATTAATAATTCAAGATTCAAAACTCATAGAAGCATAATTATTATTTTCTCAATAATAAAAATTAATTATATTTCAAGTAAGCATTTAAGTTATTTTAAATTATGAATGTTTTAATATTAATAATCTTCAATGAAGATTATTAATTTCTCTTCTTATATTTGTTGAAGATTAAATATAAGGATTCATGTTGCCAATATGAACTTACCCCTATTTATATATGGCTTACTCCTTGTTATTGTTTCATTATCCTTTCGCTTAATGAATATCATTAAGTTTTCTTTACTAAAATCGTTGCATGAATCCTTTTGTTTTGAAAATTAATTCTACTTTATTACCGCCTAGATTATACCCCACCATATCTAGGCTTTTTTATTTCTTATTAAATAATAAGCAACAGCTGCTAATGTTTTACCATCCTTTATTTTGCCGTCATTTATCATTTTTAAAAAGCTATCAAATGGTATAAATGCATATTCAAGATTTTCGTCAGCATCTAGATGTTGCTTACCTTTTTTTAATGAAGAAGCAACATATAAATAAATGATTTCATCTGTATAAGCAACACTTGGGTAAAATAGGCCTAATAGTTCTATTTTATCGGCTTCATATCCAGTCTCTTCTTTAAGTTCACGAATAGCAGTCAATTTTGGATCTTCGTCTAAATCACATTTTCCTGCTGGTATCTCAATAATTGTTTCATCATATGGGTATCTGAATTGCTGTTCAAGAATGATGTTATTGTTATCATCAAAAGCAAGAACTGCACTAGCTTTACAATGCCTTATAAGTTCTCTTTTAGATGTATTACCATTAGGCAGTTTAACATCATCAACATAAACATCTAATATTCTTCCTTTATAAATTTGTTTGCTTGCAATTTTAATTTCTTTATTATCCATATAGCCATACCTCAACAATATTATTATATCAGTTTTAAAAGAAGTATATTTTAAATAAAAGAAGTTAAAGGTGATTTTGTTATTTATTGTATAAACTGAGAAATATATTCATCTATATAAATAGATGGAACTGCAAAAGATATAGAAGAATTTGCTTGAGTATTATCTTTGAGTCTAAAGGATATGATTCCTAATAGTTTTCCATCCTTATTAAAAACAGGTCCACCACTATTTCCTTCAGATATTACTAGTGATGTTTGTAGTACATATGTATCATTTATTTTTCTATAAGGAGAAGAAATATATCCTTGTGAAAAAGAGAGGCCAATATTTAATGGGTTACCAATAGTAAATATTTCTTCTCCAGCTTTAAAATCTTGAGATGTTGTAAAATACATGCAATTTGATTGATTTACTTTTAAAATTGCTAAATCATAATTAGAGGAAATATCAATTACTTCAGCCTTTGTATACTCATCATAATTTGCAGCTCTTATATAAACATAATCATATTTTAAATTATAAGTTTCATTATATATTACGTGTTTATTTGTAAGTATATAGCCGTTACTGCTAATATAAAATCCAGTTGCATATCCAAAAGCTATATTGTCTGTTGAACTTTTTACTTCAACCACTTTTAATATAGTTTTATCAAATAAATTAGTAGCAGAAAAACTTTCTTTTTTATTACATGAACTTGTAAATAAAAAACTAGAAGCAAATAGTATTAATTTTATTTTATTTAATATTTTTTTTATAGCTATTAACATATTTATCTAAGATCTCTTTTAAATCATTGTTTACTGAATCCATTGATGGATATTTACCAAGTGATAATGGTATGTCATCTTCAACAACTGGTAAAAAATAAAATAAGACTTCATTAAAATCAAAAGGTAGTTCATCACTATCTACAATGCTATCATTATGAGTTTGAACTTTGATTAATGATTTAGAAGCAACATTATATTTATAAATTATATTTGTATAAATAATTGGAGCAATTATAACACTATTACCATACCCATTAAGTACAGGATTATAATATTTTTCCTTATCAAATGTTTTACCTTCTATATATTCACATGTTATAGTTTTCAAATTACAACCAGCATATGAATTAGGGAAAGCAATTTTACATACAATACTATTATTATCATCAAAAACATTAACGACATCTAAATTCATGATATTAATAAAAAAATGTTTCAATAAATTAAATCTATTAATAGCAACTCCTTTTGAATGTAAAAAATGAATATTATTTTCAAAATATTTATTTTTTCTTTCTTCAATACTTTTAAATAATTGATTGCATAATTTTTTAGAATTTTTATATTTAAAATCTTTAAAATCATCATCTAATATATAATAGATATAATCACTTAAACCTTTACAAATTTTGTCTAAATCATAACCATAGATTGAATAAACATTATTTTTATAATCATGTTTAATATATACATAATGTGAAGTCAGTTTTGTTAGATTTATTTTTTTAGTAACTGTAGTTACATCATGACAATATACCAAAGCAAATTGCATTGAAGCGTTGTGACAAATAAAATAAGAAACATAAGAATAAAAATTTCCTGATAAATGGAAATTATAAGGGAATTTAAACATTATTATGTTTTCATCTATTTCTATGTAATGATCACTATTAATTGCTGTTAGTAATATAGTTAGTTTATCTTTAATATGTGAGTCCATTTTATATACCTTTAATGCGGATATCCAAAAAACGAATGAGGCCTACAATGTCTGTAGATTTCATATCTTTTATTGAATTCATTTGTTGACAAATCATCAGCAGTAAGCTGCCAATTAGAATCAAAATTATAATGAGAAACTTGTGGATGGAAGTGATAAAAGTAGCCATTACCTTTGTAATGTGGCAAATGAGGAGAGGTAATTGATGGTGTTTCAATAGAAGGCAAGATTTTAACTATGTCCCAGGCTAGTTCTCGTGTAAAGGTGTATACTGAAACGGATACGTAGTCATTATATAGTTCTAGTTTTGATTTTTTTGCTGCTAGTGTACTGACTGCTAGTGTTATATTTGTATACATCAGTGTTAAGGCTACTTCTTTGCTGATGCTACAAGTTGATAAGTACATTTTTCCATCTTTATCAGCAATGGCAAGATAATAAGAATTATTTTGCTTTCTTTTTTCAATAGCAGCATCATTTGCAAGCTCAGTAGAATAAGTCCTATTATTAACTTTAGCAGTAGGAGTAATTACTTCTTCAATATAAGTTGTGGTTATTGTTTCTTCTTTTTTTACAAACAAAGAAGTAAACCAATTCCAGAAAGTTTTAACCCATGTTATAACTTTACTAGCAACAGTTTTAACAACTTTTTTAACTTCAGGTCTTGTAGCAACAATAGTTACAACAAAAGCAGCAGATAAAACACCAGCAGCTGCCCAACCAACACCTGGAATAGTAGAAGCAGTAGCAATAGAAGTTATTGCTATAGCATTTAAAATACATTCATCAATTTTATTTGAAGACATGCTTTCTTTAACTGATAACGAATTATTGCCTTCAACTTTGATGAAGTAATCATTTTTACTCTCATCAAAATAAGGGATAGTTGATATAGTTTCTTCATTAATTAAAATATCATCTTGGTAGTATTTAGTGGTTAAATATAAAGTTTCACTTTCAACATTAAAAGATGTTATATATGTAGTTTTGATATCTTCTTCATTTATAGTAGATAAATTCTGATAATTTGAATAATAGCTTTTAGGTTTTAAAAAATCACCTCCAAAATTCAAGCTATCTTCATTAAAAGAAGAAATATAACTATCAAAATTATTTAAAAGTTCATATGATTTAATTTCAGAATCTTGATCATAATTAAAATCAATATCTCTGGTTTTTAACTCAGTATTATAACTATCAATCTTGTTACTCACGTTAAAACATATGAGTGAAAAAGTTGAGGTAATAATGGCTATTTTTTTAAATATATTCATATAGACCTCTTACAAGTTAATTATATCATAGCTATTAACATATCCGAAAATTAAAAAATAGTTAAACTGATTTGAATTTATATATTCAAAAACAAATTAATGTTAAAATAATTGAGTGAAAAAACAAATATTACTTGCAACATCCAATCAAAATAAAGTAAGAGAAATGAAAGATGATTTGCTAATTTTTTTTGATGATGTTTTATCGTTAAAAGATGTTAATTTAACAATCGATGTTGAGGAAACAGGAACAACGTTTTTAGAAAATTCAAAAATAAAAGCGTCAGATGTTTCGTCGAAAACAAATATACCTGTTTTAGGTGATGATTCAGGCCTTGAAATTGATGCACTAGATGGAAGACCTGGAATATATTCAGCACGTTTTTTGCAAAATGAGAGCTATGAAACTAAATGCAAGGAATTATTAAAATTATTAAAAGATAAAGATAACAGAGAGGCGTCTTTTACTTGTGCTCTTACATATATAGACAAAATAAATGGAATCGAAAAACAATTTGTTGGAAAGTGTAATGGTAAAATAGTAGATACCTATCAAGAATGTAAATATGGTTTTGGTTATGATCCAATATTTTATAGCTATGAAGCACACGATGTTTTTGGAAACATTCCTAAGGAAGAGAAATTTAAATATTCTCATCGTGGCAAAGCAGTTAAAATGTTTTTAAATTTTTTAAAGGAAGTATATCATGAAGGTAATATTAGGAATAGGTAATTATGGTTATGAATACGAGCATACAAGGCATAATGCTGGTTTTGATGCAATTGACAAATTTGCAGATTTAGTCAATATTCAAATTAATAAAAAAGATTTCAAAAGTTTATATGGATATGGCACATATAATAATGAAAGAATTTTTTTGCTTAAGCCACAAACATATGTCAATTTATCAGGTGATGCATTAAGAGATATAATTTCATTTTATAAGACACCAGTAGAAGACATCATCATCTTAGTTGATGATATGGATACAGATGTTGGTAAAATAAGACTTAAGTTTAAAGGCACATCTGGTGGCCACAATGGATTAAAAAGTATAATTTCAGTTTTACATACTGAAAGTTTTAAAAGGATAAAGATTGGGATATCAAAACCTGTTTCAAATCCAATAAATTATGTGTTGGGTAAACCCAAAGGCGAAGAATATCTTCTTTTTGATAAAGGAACTACTTTAGCTAGTGAGGCCTTAAAATACATACTGGATAACAATTTTGAAAAAGCAATGACTAAATATAACAGCTTATGAATCTTGGAAAATTATCATTATTAAAATATTTAAGCGAAGATGACGTATTTAAAAGATTTAATGATAAAGAAAATATCAATATTTCATCTCCTGAAGCTTTAGCAATTATAGTCGCTTTATCATATAGTAAAAAACCTAGGAAAATGTTTTTTTTGTTTAAAGACATATACGAAGCAACATCATTTAACCAATTTTTAGGTGATTATTTAAGTGAAGATGAGGTATATTTTTTTTCACATGATGACATATTTCATCTATCTGCATTAGGCATTTCATATGAGATGAAAGATGAAAGATTGCTTGCTTTAAGTTCAACTTTAAATGATAAGCCATCTATTCTTGTATCTCATTTATCTGCATGCAAATTAAACATAACTCCTAAAGAAGAATTTACTTCTAAAACAATAAAAATTAGCATTAATGATTTTATTGACAAAGATGAACTGATAAAGAAATTATTTAACATTGGTTACATAAAAACAGATCATATTCAACAGACTTCACAACTGGCTAATAGAGGAATGATATTAGATATTTTTGATCCTGCTTATGAAAATCCAATTAGAATTGAATTCTTTGGAGATGAGGTAGAAGATATAAGATTATTTAAAATAGAAGACGAGCTATCATATAAACATGTTGATAATATTATTATTCATCCATCGCAGCTGAGATTATTAAATAACAATAGTTTAAATTATTTAAATGAAGAAAAAGCCGCATTTGAAAATGCTGAAGTTGTTAGTAAATTAAAAAAAGAGAATTTGGAAGAAATATATAATTCACTCTTTTTAAAAGTTGAAGAAGGGTATCTTTCTGAAAGTGATGCAAGATTTTATAAACTTCTTACACATGAAGAAAATAATATTTTGTCATATTTAGATGACTATGAAAAATATTTGTTTAATGAAGATGAAATAAAAAAAGAAGAAAAAGAAATTAAACTAAAGGAAAAGGATTATTTTATATCTTCTGTAAATGAAGCAACATCGATTGAAGGTGAAAAAATATATGTTGATGAAGTGCTGAAATTGAATGATTTTACAGAATGTTATGATGAAAAAAGTCAGTGCTCCCTAATAATAAGAGAGAATGGATACAAATCTATTTCATATCACGAAAGCTATCAAATGATTCAAAAATACCTAAATGATGGATATAAAGTAAGAGTTGCATTAAGTGAACCTAATTTATCCAATTTTGCAGGCATATTAAATGAACATAATATTAAATACAGCTTTTATCCAGTACATGAAGATGTTCTATTGTATGATGGGAAAATAACTCACGGATTTGAAATTGAGAAGTATAAAAGAGTTTATCTTTCTAGCAAAGAAATTTTTGGAGTTAATGATCAAAAATCAAGATTTTTGTCACGCTATAAAGAAGCCAAAACTTTACGAAGATATGATGAGATAAAAAAAGGCGATTACGTTGTTCATGATAAACATGGTATTGGTAGATACCTAGGTGTTGAAAAAATTGATGGATTAGAATATTTAAAAATTGAATATGCTAATAGTGCCTATTTCTTTTTACCATTAAACCAATACAAACTTATAAAAAAATTCTCAAGTAAAGATGGTTACACTCCTGCTTTAGATAAAATGGGCGGTTCTACTTGGTCAAGAAAGAAGTCACAAATAAGAAGTAAAATCTCATTTATTGCTGATCAGCTTTTAGAGATATATGCATATAGAATGAAACTTAAAGGATTTGAATTTAAAAATGAAGAAGAATTAGAGAAAGAATTTTTGGATGCATTTCCTTTTAAACATACTGATAGTCAGCTTGCTGCTATTGAAGAAATTAAAGAAGATATGAATTCATCACAACCAATGGATCGACTGTTAGCAGGCGATGTGGGATTTGGGAAAACAGAAGTTGCATTTGTCAGTGCTTTTAAAGCAATCTTAAATGGTAAACAGGTTGCATTTTTATGTCCTACTACAATTCTTTCTATGCAGCACTATAATGTGGCTATAAATAGGTTTAAAGATTTTGGTGTCAAAATTTGCTTATTTAATCGATTTATACCATTAAAAGAACAAAATGAAAATATAAAGAGAATAAAAAATGGTGATATAGATTTAGTAATTGGAACGCATAGATTATTATCTGATGCAATTGAATTTAAGGACTTGGGATTGCTGATAGTCGATGAAGAGCAAAAATTTGGCGTTACTCACAAAGAGCAAATTAAAGCTAAAACTAAACTCATTGACTGCTTAACTTTATCTGCAACACCAATACCTAGAACGCTTGAAATATCTTTGCTCAACGTAAAATCATTGTCACTGCTTAAAGAAGGCCCAGTAAATAGAATGCCTGTTAAGACTTACGTGACTAAATATGATTTCAAACTTGTATGTGAAGTCATTGAAAAAGAATTAGATCGAAAAGGACAAGTCTATTATCTATATAACAATATTGCAGGCATTGAGACAGTTGCTAAGAAGATTCAAAAACAATTTAAGGAACATGTAGTTGGAATCTGTCATGCTAAAATGAGTGAGAATGAAATTGAAGATGTGATGAATAAATTTTATGAAAAGAGCATCGATATTTTAATTTGTACTTCAATTATTGAATCGGGACTAGATATTCCAAATGTTAATACTATTATTGTTGAAAATGCTGATCATTTTGGTTTGGCTTCTTTATATCAAATTAAAGGAAGAGTTGGAAGAAGTGATAGATTAGCGTATGCATATTTCTTATATAAAGATGGTAAGGATATAACTGACAATGCTAAGAAAAGACTAAAGGCACTTACTGATTTCACTGAACTGGGTTCGGGATATAAAATAGCAATGCAAGATTTAAACATTAGAGGAGCAGGAGATATTTTAGGTTCAAAACAATCTGGCTTTGTTGACTCTTTGGGCTATGATGCTTACATGGAATTATTAAATGAAGTTATTAAAGAAAAAAGCGTCCATGATAAAGTAGAAGTGAAGAAAGAAGAAAGATTTGAACTTGTTTTTTCACTAGATAGTGCAATACCTTCATCATATACAGATGAAAAAAGCAGAATCAATATGTATCAAGAATTATCTAGTTGTCATAGTAAAAAAGACTTAGTTAGCTATTCTAGAAAAATACAAGATATATATGGTGCCTATCCAAGAGAAGTATCCAACATGATTATGAAAAGAGAAATTGAAATCTTCTTAAATAGTTCTCTTGTTGAAGATTTCAAGGAAGAACTCGGTATGTATATAATCATTACTAGCAAAGAATTTTCTCTTCATCAAAATATATTAGAAAAATTAAAAAATGATGTTGAACCATTAAATATTAGATTAAAAATAAGAATTGTTCATAATCTTTTTGCATTTGAATTAGTAAAAACAGCAAATTATTTAAGTGAACTTATTATATTAATAAATGCTTTGACTAAAGCATACGAAGATTAAGAATTTACAGAATAAACAAATCTAATGTTGCCATCTTTAATGATACTAGAGTAGTATGAGTTATAAATATATAAAAATGAAAAAGTAGAATCTTCAACTAAACTATCGTCCTTTTTTAAATCAATATAACAATATACAATTTCAGGATGAGAAGTATAATAATAAAAATTTGTTGTAATCAAAATGATATCTTTATTGTTTAACTCTTGTTGTGAATTGCTTCTTCTATATGCTTTATAACCTTTAGGAATTTGAACAATAAAAAATGCCATAGATGAAGAAGTTGGAAGTAAAGAATAGTTATCTTTATCATTACTGTCAACTAATAAATTTTCATCACTATAAAAAGAATCTAATTCAGTTTGTGAATTGATGATGTAATAATTACCATAATAAGTATTATCTAAATTTAAATTATCTTTTTGAATTTGTTTCATATTAATATCTTGATAAGGAAGAGAATGATTAACCAGAATCATATTAGAAAAAAAGCATTGATAGCAATCATATGGTCTATTTTCCTTTTTACATGAAAATAAAAGAAAAATAGATAAACACAAAGATAATATTTTTTTCATATAAATATTTTACTATTTTAGTATTTAAAATAAAAAGATTATAAAGCAAGATATGGAAGAGTAAAAGCTGATTTGTTTTTTAGAATTTCTTTATAAAATGGCGAATATACAACTTTGTTATTATAAATAATAACGGGGTATATATTTTTTAAAAATGAAGGCACTTGATGCTTTTTTAAAAAAGATGATACATCTTTAATAGAGATATCAGTTGAAAAAATATCACCTTCTTTATAGTTTCTGATAATTAAGGGGTACCCTTTAATTAAGGTGATATCTAGCTTAGTTAAATCGACATTAAAAAATTTACAACTGAATGCTTTGGACATATCAAAATTGAATTGATAATCTTCGTTAAGAAAATCATTAATAAAAAAACGATCATTTAATTTACATAAATAATATGAGGAATCTAAATGAAGTTTATTAACTTCTTTTTTGCTTAAAAAAGTGTAGATAACTTTACTGAGTTTTTCAATTTTTAAATAATTGATATTACTATCTCTATTTAAAATATAAAAAATTAATCTCTTTTTATATTCATCATTTAAATTATCGTAATATTTGAAACTTATAGCTTTATTTAATTTATTAAAGTCATTATATAAATTAATTAGTGAATTATTTTGTGAGCTAATTTCATGTAATATATTTAATTTTTCAGCTCTTGAAAGTTTTGAAGTTCTTAATCTGTTTCTTTCATGAAACATATTTTTATTAGTTTTGTCTTCATAGTACGGATAGTTATTGCTAATTAAGTATTCATATATTTCATCTTTAGAAATATTAAGAAGAGGTCTATAAATAGTTAAATTGTTATTTGTGACAACAGATTTTAATCCATAAACCAATGGAATTGACTTTCTATTTTTTTGAATAATATATGTTTCTATTAAATCATCTAGATGATGTGCGACTAATATACCCTTTAATTCTTTAGTTTCAGTAACATTTTTAAAATATGTATAGCGAATTGTTCTTGCCCAATCTTCAAAATTCTCACTTTCAGGACAATTAACATCAATTCTATTTAAGCATAAATGATATTTACATATATAATCATTGACTATTTTTTCTTCAATATATACCTCATCTGAATCATGATAATCAACGTATGCGATTTCAATGTGATCATTAAAACTAGATTTAAAATAATCTAGTAACGTTACTAATAAAAATACTGAATCGGGCCCACCAGAAAAAGCTAGTAAATATTTACCATCTTTTAGACCTAGCCTATCATATTCTGTTTTTAAAGAAGATAAAATCATATTTTTTTAATATATATAGTTTCACCTTTTTCATCAATTATATCTTTGGTTCTAGCTTCTTGATAATTAGGATCTTTACTAAGCTCACTATCTTCTTTGACTTCTTGAAAATTTTTATTTGCTTCAATGAAATCATTTTGTAATTTATTGTTCTTTATTTTAGAAACTGCAAAAATTGAAAGCAACGATACTATTAAAACAATAGATACAAAAATAATAGCTGCATAAATTAGATTCAACTGTTTATTTGATAATGTTTTCTTTTCTTTTTTCATTGTCTACCTTCCATTAATTCATACATATCTTTGCAATTTGCTGCGTTAGATACCATTCTTATTTCTTTAACTATTACATTAAGTTCTTTTTTTGATGGAGAAATAATTGTTATTTTATCTCCAACTTTAATCTCATGCGAAGGTTTAACTATTTTATTATTTACTAAAACAAATTCATGCTCTATAAACTCTTTAGCAAGTTCTCTTCTTTTAATTAGTCTACTGACCTTCAAATACTTGTCTAATCGCATATAATTAATATATCACAAAAAAGATAATATTTTGTATTAAATGAATTTAGAAACTATTGAACTACAAATTTTCATTTGATAGAATTTAGACAGAGGTTGATAATGAAATATAAAAAGTTGATTAAACTTTCTTTATTATCAATGTATGTGACAGCTAGTTTTAATTTGCCAAAAGATAATAATAATTTGAATAATAAAAAAGAACAAATTATTAGAAAAGTAAATTATGACACAAGTTTTATTTTAGAAGATGAATATTTAAAACAATTTGAAGATGCTAAATTTATGAAGACAGATAAAGGTTATGAATTTACAGTTTCTAAATCATTATTAGTAGATGATTATGCCCAAGTTGATTTAACAAGTGTAGATAGTAAAGATGAACAAAACACTGATTATAAAATTGAATATGATAGTCATAATTACATGGTTTATCTTACTATAAATTCAGAAGGTGAAGTATTAGTTGATTCTCTTCCAGGATTTGTAACAACTAATGTTTTAAATGAAAATGATATCATGTTTGTTTGTAAAAATTACAAAATATATTGGTTATCAGATATTATTAAAGAAGACAAAATTAACAATACTGGTTTTTTCAGTTGGTTAAAAGATGTATTTTCACAAGCGCTATCGACAACTAATAATAAATTTATATCTCTTTTAACAACTGCAATTGCAGTTGGTTCAAGATTATTGTGTCATGTTGCTGTTAAAATTGTTGGCTTAAACAATGGAGTAAAACTGCTTTCAATGTATAAGGATAGTTATGGTAATTATCATGCTGATTTTAATGGATGGCAACAATACTTTGGATATAATAATTTATATGATATAGGATTCAAACTAGGCTCATCTATGGATTTTAGAAAGTTCAGTTTTTATGATGAAAATAATGATGGAAAAGAAGATTATATCTTATGGGGTTGGAAAGGTGATTATTATGAACTTGGTGCTGGTGGAGAGTTGGGAATATATAGAAGGGTTCAAAACTCGGAAAACTTATGGTACGTAGATAAAAATTATTCTATCTATATGGAAATGAGTGTTAAAAGATATTCAAGTACGATAATTGACTGGAAACCGCTTGAGTATTATAAAAACACAAATAATGATAATAAATATCAATGGTGGATAACAGGTTTTAATCCTAATTATCACTACACAAGTAAACATGATTTGAAAATAACATATAGAATTAAATTCTATACTAAAGGTTGTTCTAGTTATGTTGATAATAAACTGAAAGAGGAGTTTTTTAAAAAATATGTTGTTCATGTTACTAGTGATACTAAAAGATGGCAATATGATGGTGACTATTTCAAATATTCATTTTAAAGGATGAACTTATGAGTAGAAATTTATTATTAGTATCATTACTTTTTTCATCATTATTTCTAAAGTTTTGTGATCGTCAACCTGAATATGAAATATTAGTTAATAATTTAGTTGCTTATTTAGATGATAGAAATAATGAAGAAATAAAAAAATTATTTTCTAAAACAGCGATAGATAATACTATTGAAATTGATAATCAAATAACTAGATTTGTTGATTTCTATGAAGGTAAGTTTAGTAAGACACACTTGCTAGGAAACTCAGAATCAGGTTCTTATGATTATGGTAAAATTTTAAAGAAGTTTACCATACAATACTCTTTTGAAACAACTACTGCAAAATATTTTTATTATATTTTTTGGATTTATCAGGATGATTCTAATAAGAATAACATAGGCATTTCATATATTTATGTGCAGAAAGTAGATGACTTTAATTTTACACCGGATTACTCAATTATAACTTCTGATTATGGAATTTTTATAAAAGATGATAAAAGCTAAATCTGCAATATCTATAGATTTTATATTATAAATATGATGATACTAAAGATTTATTACTGTTAAAATTGATTTAGAAACTATTGAACTACAAATTTTCATTTGATAGAATTTAGACAGAGGTTGATAATGAAATATAAAAAGTTGATTAAACTTTCTTTATTATCAATGTATGTGACAGCTAGTTTTAATTTGCCAAAAGATAATAATAATTTGAATAATAAAAAAGAACAAATTATTAGAAAAGTAAATTATGACACAAGTTTTATTTTAGAAGATGAATATTTAAAACAATTTGAAGATGCTAAATTTATGAAGACAGATAAAGGTTATGAATTTACAGTTTCTAAATCATTATTAGTAGATGATTATGCCCAAGTTGATTTAACAAGTGTAGATAGTAAAGATGAACAAAACACTGATTATAAAATTGAATATGATAGTCATAATTACATGGTTTATCTTACTATAAATTCAGAAGGTGAAGTATTAGTTGATTCTCTTCCAGGATTTGTAACAACTAATGTTTTAAATGAAAATGATATCATGTTTGTTTGTAAAAATTACAAAATATATTGGTTATCAGATATTATTAAAGAAGACAAAATTAACAATACTGGTTTTTTCAGTTGGTTAAAAGATGTATTTTCACAAGCGCTATCGACAACTAATAATAAATTTATATCTCTTTTAACAACTGCAATTGCAGTTGGTTCAAGATTATTGTGTCATGTTGCTGTTAAAATTGTTGGCTTAAACAATGGAGTAAAACTGCTTTCAATGTATAAGGATAGTTATGGTAATTATCATGCTGATTTTAATGGATGGCAACAATACTTTGGATATAATAATTTATATGATATAGGATTCAAACTAGGCTCATCTATGGATTTTAGAAAGTTCAGTTTTTATGATGAAAATAATGATGGAAAAGAAGATTATATCTTATGGGGTTGGAAAGGTGATTATTATGAACTTGGTGCTGGTGGAGAGTTGGGAATATATAGAAGGGTTCAAAACTCGGAAAACTTATGGTACGTAGATAAAAATTATTCTATCTATATGGAAATGAGTGTTAAAAGATATTCAAGTACGATAATTGACTGGAAACCGCTTGAGTATTATAAAAACACAAATAATGATAATAAATATCAATGGTGGATAACAGGTTTTAATCCTAATTATCACTACACAAGTAAACATGATTTGAAAATAACATATAGAATTAAATTCTATACTAAAGGTTGTTCTAGTTATGTTGATAATAAACTGAAAGAGGAGTTTTTTAAAAAATATGTTGTTCATGTTACTAGTGATACTAAAAGATGGCAATATGATGGTGACTATTTCAAATATTCATTTTAAAGGATGAACTTATGAGTAGAAATTTATTATTAGTATCATTACTTTTTTCATCATTATTTCTAAAGTTTTGTGATCGTCAACCTGAATATGAAATATTAGTTAATAATTTAGTTGCTTATTTAGATGATAGAAATAATGAAGAAATAAAAAAATTATTTTCTAAAACAGCGATAGATAATACTATTGAAATTGATAATCAAATAACTAGATTTGTTGATTTCTATGAAGGTAAGTTTAGTAAGACTCATGAAACTAGTTATGCAGAATCGGGTTCTTATGATTATGGTAAAACTAAAATAGATTTTAGTATTCTGCACTATTTTTATACCGATACATGTAGATATTTTTTCTCAATTGAATGGATACAAAAAGATGATTCTAATAAGAATAATATTGGCATTTCATATATTTACGCACAGAAAGTAGATGACTTTAATTTTACGCCAGATTATTCAATTATAACTTCTGATTATGGGATCTTTATAAAAGATGATAAAAAGAATTAAATTTATAGTATTTACTATTTTAGCAATGTTAACTTTAAATAGTTGTAGATATCAAAATAAAGCTGATGCTTCTTATATATTTTCAAATAGTTTAAATTATGTGGTCGAGCTAAAATCAACTTCTTCTTTAAACACTACTTACGGTACAGCAGTTATTTTAAATAATGATGGAGTCCTAGTCTCAAATGCTCATATGGTCACATATACCAAAGGTGGGGAAAAGTATCTGTATGATAATTTTTATATTAGGTATGCAACAAGTGAAGACTATCAAGAAATATACTTGTTGAAATATGATGAGAATATAGATTTAGCATTTTTAAAAATAGATACAAAAAATGTTAATGGGATTGCTGAGATTGGAAATAGTGATCAAATAAAAGTAGGTGATACATGTTATGCTATAGGTAATGCATTAAACCATGGTATTTCATTTACGAAAGGGAACATAAGCTTAAAAAATATAGAGATTGAATATAATGGTAGTACAAAAAATATGATTCAATCTGATTTAACTATTAATGAAGGCAATAGCGGTGGTGCACTTCTTGATGAAAATGGAAAATTGATTGGAATAGTTACATTTAGATTAAAGGATTCGATGGGCAATGTAATATATGGTTTGGCTTTTTCAATTCCAATTAATTTTATATTGAATGAGTTAACTAACAAAATATTGGTATAATTGATAAAAACATAAATTTTTATAATTATTTCAAAACAATCAGAATTAATCTAAAAAACTATTATAAGAAAATTAGAAAATAAAAAAGCAGGACCAATGATAATCCTGCTTTTTGAATTTTGCTGTAAAGATTAACGCTTTGAGAATTGTGAATCTTTTCTAGCTTTACGAAGACCGTATTTCTTTCTTTCAACAACACGGCTATCAACTGTTAATAAACCGTTTGCACGAAGAACTTTCTTATAGTCTTCACTAGCTTTGACAAGAGCTCTTGCAATAGCAAGTCTTAAAGCACCTGCTTGACCTGAGAAACCACCACCGACGATGTTGGCTTTAACATCATATTTACCGATGTTGTTAGTAACTTTTAATGGTTGACTAATATCAGTAATCAATGTTTCAAGTGGGAAGTACTCTTTAGCTTCATGACCATTAACAATCATTTTGCCTTCACCAGGAGTTAAGAAAACTCTACAAACAGATGATTTTCTTCTTCCAACGGCTGCATAAATAAGTTTTTCAGATTTAGCCATGATTACTTCTCCCTCTTCTTGGTCAATTCGACCTCAATTGGCTTCTTGTCCTGTTTTTGATGTTCAGCACCTTCGTAGACGAATAATTTGCTGAGCATTTCTCTTCCTAAAGGACCTTTTGGAAGCATACCTTTAACTGCACGACGCACCATTTCTGTAGAATAGTGTTTCTTCATCGTTTTAGCATCTCTGACTCTAAGACCGCCATAAGTTTGTGATCTATTGTCATAGTAATTCTTTCCATGGATTTTATTACCAGTTAACCAAACCTTACTGCAGTTTGTGACAATAACGAAATCACCACAATCAAAGTTAGGAGTGAATTGAGGTTTGTTCTTACCCATAAGAATTACTGCTATCTCACTGGCTAAACGACCAAGAGGTTTATCGGCAGCATCGACGACATACCAATTTTTGGTAACATCAGTCTTTTTATAAATAGTTGTTTGACGTTGCATTTTTATATCCTTTCATGATCAATAAGCAAACTGTATACCTTACCGGGGTGTAGTTCACAATTAGCCATCTAACATTTTAACATTGACTACATAAAAAATAAAGAAAAAATTAGAAAGTTTATAGCAATTACGCATACTAATTTTATTAATAGATTGTATTTCAGCATATTTTTTT